>Ga0209254_10001240_pt1 | contig 22693 bp, 16 predicted proteins | sample FrelakmetDIP11DI_FD_187148 | JGI IMG/M metagenome (GOLD analysis project Ga0209254, IMG submission 187148) | Freshwater lake sediment microbial communities from the University of Notre Dame, USA, for methane emissions studies - DIP11 DI (SPAdes)... | ecosystem: Environmental > Aquatic >...
CGGCCGCCGCGCTCCCGACGTCGCACATCCAGCAGATCCGCCAGAAGTTCCCGCAGGTGAGGCTCTTCTCCATGTATGGTCTGACCGAGACCAAGCGCTGCCTGTACCTTCCGGTAGCAGAGCTTGACCGTCGGCCGGGCTCGGTGGGGATCCCCATCCCGGGTACCGAAGCCTGGCTGGAGGATGAGCAAGGGAATCGCCTGGGCCGAGGCGAGACGGGCGAACTCGTGATTCGAGGACGGCATGTGATGCGCGGCTACTGGGGGGACCTCAAGGCGAGCGCGGAGCGGTTCCACCCTGGGGCGATCCCCGGAGAGCGGGTTTGCCATACCGGAGACGTGTTCCGCACCGACGAGGATGGCTTCTTCTATTTCGTCGGGCGCCGGGATGACATCATCAAGAGCCGAGGCGAAAAGGTTTCCCCCAAGGAAGTGGAAAACGTGCTCTATGCTCTCCCCGGCGTGCGGGGTGCAGCGGTGATCGGGGTGCAGGATCCCGTGCTGGGGCAGGCGATCAAGGCCTTCGTGGCCACCGACGATGCCGGCCTCACCGAAGCGAGGATCTTGCGCCACTGCCGCGAGCACCTCGAGGACTTCATGGTGCCCCGAACGGTCGAGATTCGACAGGAGCTCCCCAAGACCCCCTCGGGGAAGATCAAGAAGACGGAGCTGCACTAGTCAATGTGCGGGATCGCGGGCGTTTTCCAGTTCGATGAGCGACAGCCGGTGGCAATCGATCTGTTGCACCAGATGATCACTTGCCTGCACCATCGCGGGCCCGACGAGCACGGTGTCTATCGCGATCCGCGTCTCGGGATGATCAGCGCTCGGCTGAGCATCGTCGACATCCAGGGCGGTCAGCAGCCCATGACCAATGAAGATCAATCGTTGTGGATCGTTTTCAACGGCGAGATCTTCAACTATCCGGAACTTCGCCGCCGGCTGGAGCCGCTCGGCCATTCGTTCGCCTCACGCTGCGACACCGAGGTGATTCTTCATCTGTACGAACAGTACGGGCCAGACTTCCTGAACCTGCTCAACGGGCAGTTCGCCTTTGCCTTGTGGGACGTCCCGGGGCGCCGGTTGATGCTGGCGCGAGATCGGCTGGGGATTCGTCCCTTGTTCTTCGCTCGGCCGCCCGGCAAGCTGGTCTTCGGATCGGAAATCAAGGCCGTCCTCACTCATCCGGAGGTCCAGCCGGAGATCGACCCTGAGGCGTTGGAGCAGATCTTCACCTATTGGAGCCCGCTGACCCCGCGCACGGTCTTCCGCGGGATCCACGAAGTGCCCCCCGGGCACTACTTGCTTGCGGGCGACGGCGATGTGAAGCTCAAGGCGTATTGGGAGCTGGACTTCTCACCCTCTCACCCGCAGCGAAGCGAGGATGAGTGCCTGGAAGAACTCGACGCCTTGTTGACAGACGCTTCGCTGGTCCGCCTGATGGCCGACGTGCCGGTAGGGGCTTACCTCAGCGGAGGAATGGACTCGTCGCTGATCGCCGCCTTCATCAGCCGACGCAGTCAGTCGCCGCTGGAGACGTTCTCCATCGCCTTCTCCGATCCACAGTTTGACGAAAGCCCCCACCAGCGACGAATGGCTGACTTCCTCGGGACGAGACACCAGGAGGTCTTCTGTACCTTCGAGGACATTGCCCGTGCGTTTCCTGATGTCATCTGGCACACCGAAACGCCGATCCTGCGCACGGCGCCGGCGCCGATGTTCCTGCTCTCGGGGTTGGTTCATCAACACGGCTACAAGGTTGTGCTGACGGGGGAAGGTGCCGACGAGATGCTGGCCGGGTACGACATCTTCAAAGAGATGCGCATCCGGCGCTTTTGGGCACGGGACGTGGGCTCGGCGATGCGGCCGCGCCTGTTGGACCGGCTCTACGCCGATATCCCTGGACTCGGGAACAGCGAAGCGTTTCGGCACGCGTTCTTCGCTCAGGGACTGCAGGACACCGAGTCGTCTTTCTACTCCCATGCGGTTCGATGGGGAAATACTGCACGGGCGCGGCGATTCCTCGCCGGCGCCAACGTGTCCGCGCCGGCCGACACGCGCCAGACGCACCCCGCAATCAAGCTGCCGATGGCCTTCGAGGGATGGTCGGACCTTGCGAAGGCGCAGTACCTCGAAATCACGACCTTTCTTTCGCCATACTTGCTCTCCTCGCAGGGCGACCGAATGGGCATGGCACACTCCGTGGAGGGTCGCTTTCCATTCCTGGACTACCGAGTCGTGGAGTTCTGCAACCGGTTGCCGGCCGATTTCAAACAGCGCGGGTTGAATGAGAAGTGGCTGCTGCGCCGATTGGCCCGGCGCTACCTCCCGCCCGAGATCGCCGAGCGCCCTAAACGTCCCTACCGGGCGCCCATCCTGCGCGCCTTCTTTGGCCCGCAGACCGGCGCCGAGTACGTCGACGAGCTGCTGTCGCCGGACCATCTTCGGCGGACCGAGTATTTCGATCCTGCGACAGTGGGAGGCCTGGTGCGCAAGGCGCGCAGCGGGTCCCCGCTGAGCGAGGTTGATGAGATGGCCCTGGTCGGCATCCTCTCGACCCAGCTGGTGGACCACTTGTTCGTGCGTGGGAAGGGTCGCCCCAACCCGCCAGCAATCGATGCTCCGTTGAAACTGGTTGACAGGATTGCGACTGGGGTGGATTGAAGGGGATGCTGACGTTGAGGAGACGAGGCGGTCAACTTGGACCTGCGGCGATCATTCGACCCAGAAGCTGAAGTCAATCGTCTGGCCAATCGGCTGCGAGGGGACTTGAGCACCCCGCTTCACCGCCGCGGCGCAGTCGTCGGCGTCAGCGGGGGAGTGGACTCCGCCGTCGTGCTGGCGTTGTGCGTCCGTGCCTTCGAGGCGAGCCGGGTGCTGGCCGTCTTGCTGCCGGAACGCGAATCGAGCCCGGAGAGCGCAGCGCTGGCCTCTGCCTGGGCTGAGCAGCTGGGGGTGGAGGTCGTGCTCGAGGACATCACGCAGGCGCTGGAGGGTGCAGGAGGGTATGCGCGTCGGGATAGCGCCATCCGCCGAATCTTTCCAGAGTATGGGGAAGGTTGGCGCTCGAAGATCACCCTTCCGGGAGGGCTCCTGGACGAGGAGACGCTGAATATCTTCTCCTTGACCGTGGTCGATCCGAGCGGCATCGAGCATCGCCAGCGCATTCCGCCCTCGGCGTTCGCCCAGATCGTGGCCGCCTCCAACTTCAAGCAGCGACTGCGCATGGCGATGCTCTACTACCACGCTGAGCGCCTCAACTTCGCCGTAGTTGGAACCGCCAACAAAGACGAGCATGACCTGGGCTTCTTCGTCAAACACGGCGATGCCGGAGTCGACCTGGCTCCCATCCAGCACTTGTTCAAGGTCCAGGTCTACCGTCTGGCTGAAGTACTCCGGGTTCCCGCAGTCATCCGCGAACGGACTCCGACCTCCGACACCTACAGCGCAGGGAGCACGCAAGAGGAATTCTTCTTCCGCCTTCCGTTCGATGTGCTGGACGGGGTCTGGGCGGCGTGGGAGGAAGGCCTCCCCGGCCCAGAGATCGCCAGCCGGACCGGCCTGACGGAAGAGCAAGTTGAGCGCGTCGTGAAGGACCTCCTTGGGAAGCAGCGGACGACCGAGTACCTTCGTCTAGCTCCCCTTGTCTACCCACCCGAGGGCTCTTCTGACCAGCCCGGCACGGACGGCTCAACGGCATGAGCCGTCAGTTTCCGGCGTTCCGCGGCCTGGCCATCTTGCTGGTTGTGCTCAACCATGCAGTGACGCTGAGTCTCCAGGCCGTTGCGACGGACGCTCTTCCTGGCCCAATGCCCGCCGTGAGGTGGATCCTGGAAGCGGTGAGGATGCTCGGGGTGATCGCCGTTCCGATCTTCCTCTTTCTGTCCGGCGGCTACATCGCCTATGCCCTCCAGGCTGGGCGTCTGGGTCAGGCCTATCTAACAGTGGTCCTTGGGCTTCGATTCATCCTGGTACCGTATCTCCTGTGGTCGCTGGTCTTCTATGGACTCCTGGTGGTATTGAATGGTGCACGGTTCACCCTTCCCGAGGTCGTCAAGAACCTGCTGGTGGGATATCCGTACAACTTCATCCCCCTCCTGGTCTTCTATTACATCTTGGCTCCGCTCTTGATGCCCGTCGCACGCAGATTCCCCTGGGTGCTGCTCCTCGCCATTGCGGCTTATCAGCTGTTTTCCATTGCCGCGCTCCAATCTGGGGAACTTGGGTTCACGCTCCCGGAGTGGGCGAGTCGGTTCACGCTGCCGGCCCTGAGACTGACCATTGCGCTCTGGGGGATCTTCTTTCCATTAGGCCTGGTGTACGGCCTGCACTCTGCACACCTGACACCACAGCTGAGCAGGTGGCGCCCGCTCCTGTTGGCGGGGGCAATCGGGGCGTATGTGTTCGCGTTGCTGTACGAATTGGCCTTGGTGCGCTTCCCGCTAGCCGAGCTCCTTTGCCCGGTGTTTGTGGTCCTGTCGATGCCCGTGATTGCCCGCGAGTCGATCCCTTTCGCCCGCAGCCTGGAACGGCTGGGCATGCGAGCGTATGGGATCTACCTGACCAATCTGATCCTCCTCAGCCTGGCTGTGGAGGCAATCCTCGCCTGGGCTCCCGGACTGCTTCAGCGGCTCCTGCTCGCGGTTCCGTTGCTGGTTGCCGGAGTCATCGTCGCACAGGCCGGCCTGCAGTCGACCATACGCAGGGCGGTGGGGCGCCAAGGGCTGCGATGGGTCTTTGGCTAATCCCGGTGGAGCGGCGACCGGCCACGAAGAGGCTTGTGTGGTGCGCGGTGATGAGAATACCGAGGACCCGCACTTGAATCTGCTCGTGCTTTCCCAACTGGTCCCTTATCCGCCGGACTCTGGTCCGAAGGTGCGCCTGTACCACGTGCTCCGCTATCTGGCTCAGGCCCACCGGATCACGCTGCTGGCTTTCCGTCGCCCTGATGATCGACCCGAGGCCATCGAGGCCCTGAGGGAGCTCTGTGCCGAGGTCCTTACGGTGCCGATGTCGCGCCCAACGTCGAGAGAGGTCATGGCGTTTATCCATGGCTGGGCCTCGGGCAGGTCCTTTCTGATCGAGCGAAACCTCACCCCGGGGATGTCCGCAGCGGTTCGAGAGGTGGCTACCCGGCAAACGTTTGATGTCATCTATGCCGATCAGCTTTGGATGGCGGAGTATGCCAAGCTGGGAGGCGCGCTCCAGCCCAAGGCTTCCCTGGTGCTGGACAACCACAACGCCGTATTCCAGGTGTTCCAGCGGCTGGCAAGTGGGGAACGTCATCCAGTGCGACGGCTGGCGATGGAGATCGAGTGGCGCATCCTGCGGAGATATGAAGCCAAGACGTGTGCCGCCTTCGACCGGGTGGTGACCGTAACCGCTGAGGATCGCGCCCTGCTGGAGCCGCTGGCGACAAGCTTCGGCCGGAGCGTGTCTTCGGGCGACTCTCACTTTCACGTGATCCCCATCTGCGTGGATCCCGGGCTGTCAGCCGTTGAAAGGCCGAGGAACGGCACCGCGAATGTGCTACATCTTGGCACGATGTACTGGCCGCCGAACGTGGAAGGTATGCTCTGGTTTGTCCGATCGGTCTGGCCCAGGGTGAGGGCGGAGGTGCCGGCGGCCCAGCTGACGATTGCCGGCAAGAATCCCCCCCGGTCGATTAGGAACCTCGAGCAATCCACTGATGGAATCTCGATTGCCGGATACCTGCCTGATCCAGAGATCCGCGTGGGACAGGCGTCAGTCTTCATCGTCCCGCTGCAATCCGGTGGGGGGATGCGGGTGAAGATCCTGGATGGCTGGCGGTGGGGGGTGCCGATCGTCAGCACCCGACTCGGGGCAGAGGGACTTACCTTCGTCGATGGGGAGCACTTGCTCATTGCGGACGGGGAGTCGGCTTTCGCCGATGCGGTGATCCGTGTCTTGCGCGATCCGCAGCTGGGCAGGCGGCTGGGCGAGGCCGGTCGTCGATGGGTGGAGAACCGCTACGACTGGAGGCGCGTGTACCCGGCATGGGACAACGTGATCGATCGAGAGGCGGCGTGAGGCTGTTGGGGGTCCCGGCGATGGCCTGCAAGGATGACTGCTCTCGCTGGCGTGGCCTGCGTCCAATCTCCGGTTGCGGCGCCTTCGCGGCCACCGGTTCGCGCTTGAGGGGACGGGCGTAATGGCGTATGGTCCCGTCCCTGTGCCTGAGCGGCGTGTGGTAGTTGTGCTCGGCATGCACCGCAGCGGAACGTCGGTCCTGGCGAGCGTGCTCCAAGCCCTGGGGATCAGTCTTGGCGATCGTCTCGTTCCTGCGGATGGCAACAATCCGGCCGGCTACTTCGAGCACACGGAAATCGTGCGCCTGCACCGGGAGTTCGTCGATCGGATGGATCGGCGTTGGACTGGCCCCAAGGGTACATTGCCGTATCCGGACCGCTACTGGGAAACCGAGGACGGCCATGCCACCCAGGCCGAACTGCGCGGGTTGGTGCAGACGGAGTTGGCCCATACTTCGACGATCTGGGGGGTCAAGGACCCTCGGATGTCACGATTGGTGATGCTGTGGAGGCCGATCTTCGAGGCGCTGGCGGTTCGCCCGATCTACGTGCTTGCCGTCCGCAACCCGGCATCCGTCCAGGGCTCGGTCACCAAGCGCGATGGGCTCTCGCCGTCGCGCGCCCAGTTGCTCTGGCTGCTGCACAACCTGGACTCCGTCCGCGATACCTGGAGGGATGGCATTTCCGTGTTTGACTACGACGGATGGTTCTCGGCCCCACGCGAGCATGCCCGCCGGCTCCAGAGTTTGCTGGGAGAAGCGGCCGGGGCCGACTCGGCGAAGCTGACCACCGAAGTGGAGCGGTTGATCCAGCAGGGTCTGCGACACAACCATGGGACGTTGGAGCATGCCATCCCCTTCGTGGAGGAAACCTACGCCGAGCTGCTGGCGGCGACCACCTCGGGTAGGCTTTCCCCTCGCTTGCTCGAGATCGAATCCGAACTGCGCCGGTCCACGCAAGTTCTGGATGCCTGGAGGGAAGTTGTCGAAGGAACCTCAGCTCAAGCTGCTGAAGTGACCCGGCAAAGAGGGCGGCGGCTGGCCGTCTGGCGTGCAGACCGGAGGAACGGCCCGGACTAGTCGCTCCGGGCAGACAATCACCCATGCGAACAGTACTGGTCTTCCTGCTCACATCTCTTCTGGTGATCCTCGTCATCCCGGGCGGGGTCGCCCATGCCGGCGTATCGAACGAGGACGGACCGACCGAGCCTTGGACCTGGCCGGAACGAATCCCGCAGTACAACACGCCCCTTTACGCTCCGCTGCTCGTCGCTGACGCCAACGGTGTTGCCCATGCATTTAACCTCGAGGCCACAGGAGGGACGAACTACTCGATTCTCCACCGCAGCTGGTCGATCCGCCAGGGGTGGTCCGCCCCCGTGGACGTGCTCTTGCCGGAATACCTCGGCCTGGCCCCGATGCTGATGAGTGTATACCTCGATGGCGAGGGCATTATCCACCTCGTCTACTTCGCCAGCAGTCAGACGGATGGGGACATGTTCTACTCGCAAGCGCCGGCAGAGAATGCCGATCGCGCGGGAGCCTGGTCCGAACCGGTGCCCATCGGCAAGAACGCAGCCGGCGTAGCGGCAGCCGCGCTGGGGGGAAACACGGTCGGCGAACTGGTGATGCTGTATGGGGGCAGTCGAGAAGGGCTCGGCCTGTATGCCGTGAATTCGCTCGATGGCGGGTCGACCTGGTCGGCGCCGGCGAGGATCTGGCAATCGCCTACAGAGCAGATCTGGCCGTCGTCGATCAGCGTGACGGCCGACGACACCGGCCAGTTCCACGCCGTATGGGGTACAGCCAACACCCTGGGTCAGGGAAGTGAGATTACCTACGCTGCACTGGCTCCGGACCTGGCGACAACAGAACACACGACCTCGCTGGCGCGGCAGGCGGCCCCGGAGGATGCGGTCGGGGCGGCGTCGATCCTGGCCAGCGGAGATCGACTGATCGTCGTCTACCAGGACAAGTTCCCACCCACCAAGATGATGCGGATGTCCGACGACGGCGGCCTCAGCTGGTCGATGCCGGCACGCCCGTTCCCGCACGTTGGGGGCTACGGCGACGCGGCCATGGTCGAGGATAGTCTGGGCAAGGTTCACATGGTCCTCGGCAATCGCTTCCCGATCCCCGAGACGCATGGCATGTGGTACAGCCTGTTGGAAGGAAGCCAGTGGACGCCGCTTGAGCCGATCATCTCCGGCCCGCGCACAGATTCGTTCGATCCCTGTTGTCCCCAGGCAGTGGTCTGCAATGGGAACGTCCTGCTCGCGACCTGGCCACACAACGTCACCCAGGAGAACCTCACCGGGGCATGGTTTGCCTATCGGGTTCTTGAAGCCCCACCCATTCGGGAGACATCAGAACTCGATGCGACGACTTCGGCGGCTGCGCTCGTCACACCCGAGGCCACGGCTGAGCTGACCCCAACCCCTGAGGCCTCCGCCACCCCGACGCCCCTAGCGAGTGATGATTCGGCGGGCGTGACGCAGCACGAAGCCGAGAGCAATCCGGGCATTCCTGTGTACCTGGGGGTGATCCCGGTAGTGGTCTTGATGGTGGCCGCATTGTTCCGAAGAGTCCGGCCTGCTTCGCCCAAGGTCCCCGAGGGATCTCGGGGGGAATCCCCGGAGGACCCGCGGGAATGAGGGTGCCGGCTTCCAGCGAGCGATCCGATCCGAGCATGGCGGCGAGGGATCTTCGGCCAATGACGATTACCATCCAACGGTCCAAGGGCTGGGCTTCGCTTGGGCTGCGGGACATCTGGGAGTACCGCGAGCTTCTTGGCTACCTGGTGTGGCGGGAGATTCAGGGTGCCTACCGCCAGACTGCGCTCGGGATGTCGTGGCTCTTCCTGCGGCCGATCGTCAACATGCTCATCCTGTCGCTGGTGTTCGGGCGAATGATCCAGGTTCCCTCGGACAATGTGCCGTATCCGCTGTTCTCGCTTGCCGGATTGCTGGTCTGGGGCTTCTTCTCGAACGGCGCGATGCGCGGCGCCCGGAGCCTGGTCGCCAACATGAACGTGATCTCGAAAGTCTACTTCCCGAGGCTGATCATTCCGATCGCCGGCGCATCGTCGGGCCTGGTGGACCTCGGGGCGGCCTTCTGCGTGTTCTTCGTGGCCCTGCTGCTGTACCGAATGCCGCTCAGGGTGGAGATGGTCTGGATCCCGCTCTTCACGCTGGTCGCCCTGGGATGCAGCCTGGCCATCGGGCTCTGGCTGGCGACGCTGTCGGTGAAATACCGGGATGTTGAGTTTGCCGTGGTCTTCCTGCTCCAGGCGATGATGTACCTGTCTCCGGTCATCTACCCGGTGAGCATCGTGCCCGAGTCGATCCGCTGGTTGTATGCGTTGAATCCGATGACCGGCGTCATCCAGGGCTACCGGTGGGCGCTGCTCGGGATCGAGCCCGCACCCGGGGCGGAGATGGTCCTTGCGGTGGTCATCACCCTCGTGGGGATGATTGCCGGCGCCTATGTGTTCCGGCGGACGGAGCGAACCGTTGTCGATCTGCTGTGAACCCGGCGGCGCGGCGTGGGGATGGGAGCCTCTCGGCGATGGTTGACCCTGCCGTGCAAGTGGACAGGCTCAGCAAGCGATACCGCATTGGGCGATCCTTGGTTCAGGGCGCCGACCAGCCCAGACCGTTGCGTTGGCGCGCCTCGCCTTTCGGCCAGCTTGCCAGCAGCTTCCGTGCCGCCGGGGAGGATGAGATCCTCTGGGCGTTGAAAGAGGTCTCGTTTGAAGTGAACCAGGGCGAGGTCATTGGAATCATCGGCCGCAACGGCGCCGGGAAGAGCACGCTGCTGAAACTGCTTTCCAGGATCACCGAGCCGACATCGGGCAAGGCGCTGCTCCACGGACGGGTGGGTTCGCTTTTAGAAGTCGGGACGGGCTTCCATCCGGAGCTGACCGGGAGGGAGAACATCTATTTGAGCGGTGCCATTCTCGGGATGCACCGTTCGGAAGTCGAAAGGAAATTCGACGAGATCGTCGCTTTCGCCGAGGTGGACCGCTTCCTCGATACCCCTGTCAAACGCTACTCCAGTGGGATGTACGTCCGCCTGGCGTTCGCGGTTGCCGCGCATCTGGAGACGGAGATTCTCTTGATGGACGAGGTCCTGGCCGTGGGCGATGCCGCCTTCCAGCGAAAATGCCTGGGGAAGATGGGCGACGTCGCCACGCAGGGACGGACGGTGCTCTTCGTCAGCCACAACATGGTGGCGGTGCAGAACCTGTGCCCGCGGGCGATTTGGATCCAGGACGGGCAAGTCGCGGAGATGGGTGGATCGAGAGAGGTCGTCTCGCACTATCTCTCGACGGCGGCCCAGACCCAGATGGAGCGAGTCTGGCCGGAGCCGGCGAGTGCTCCGGGGAACGAATGGGTCCGGGTTCACCGGGTGGGGATCCGGCCGGAAGCTTCCGCGGCCTCTCAGCTCCTCACCATGGAGACACCGCTGGCGCTTGAGGTTGAATTCTGGAATCTGATCCCGGGCGAGAGGCTTCACGCGGGTTGGCGGGTGCTGACAGACGACCAGATCGTGGTATTCTCCACCGCGGCGAACGACCGCGACCCGCAGGTTGGGACGAATGGCCTGCCGGCCGGCTTGGTGCGCAGCGTCTGCCATGTGCCGGCGGGGTTGCTCAACGAGGACATCTACCGGGTGATGCTGCTCGTGTTTCGCAATTCCACACGGGTGATCTTCCGGATGGACGATGCCTTGACGGTCGACATCACCGACCTGGGTACGCGGCGCGGGAGCCGCTACGTTCGGGAGCCGGGAGTGGTGCGGCCGCTGCTGGATTGGGAAACAGTGGTCGAGGGCCAGCCGGGATTCGCCGATTGAAGCGGTTGGCTATCCTCCCTAGCGGCCTCGCGTCGCTCGAAGCCTTCTCGGGGCATCCTGGCCACCACAAGACCCCACACCCTGAACATCCGTATCTGAATCTGGAATAGCTCCTCTGCACTGGTCCCAAGTCGGCACGGGGCCCACCGGGGGTTGCGAGGAACAAATGCGTCCCACCCCAGAAGTCAGCGTGATCATGAGTGTGTTCAACGGCATGCCCTACCTCGAGCTGGCCGCAAAGAGCATTGCTGTTCAGACCTACAAGGACTTCGATTTCATCATCGTGGATGACGCTTCGACCGACTCAAGCTGGGAGTACCTGACGGCGCTGGCCAGAGACGATGGGAGAGTTCATCTCCTGCAGAATAGCGTGAACCGCGGTTACTCCCGATCTCTGAATGCGGCCATCGCCAACTGCCAGAGCGAGTTCGTCGCGCGGCAGGATGCGGATGACATTTCCCTCCCCGAGCGGCTAGAGCGACAGCTGGAGTTCTTGAAGCTGCACCCGGAAGTCGGGCTTGTGGGCACCCTCGCGGAATTCGTGGATGAGCATGGCCATCCCCTGGAGGTTCTGCAGTACGCGCAATTGACCGAGAACGAGGACATCCAGCGCCAGTTGCCTGACTCCAACTGCATTCGCCATGGCGCCACCATGGTCCGGCGGCAACTACTCCTGGATGTCGGTCCCTTCGATCCGGAACTGGAACCGGCGGAGGACTATGATCTCTGGCTGAGGATCGCAGAAGTTGCCGAGATCGCCAACCTCCCCGAGAGACTGTACCTGTATCGAGAGCATGAGCAGTCGACCAGCACCGGCAGACGGCATGTCCAGGTGCACAACAAGGCGGTTTCCCTGGAGCGAGCACTCAACCGGCGCTTTCCTGGGTTGGCGCCGCCGGAGTTGATGGCGCTCGTCGGGCGGGATTTCCTCCGAGCAGCAATACTGGGCTGTGTTACGGGCCACATGAAGGCGGCAAGCCTGGATGTGGAGCACGCTCTTCGGATCACCCCGTCGATTGTCGACTCTGGAGACTTGATCGAGAGTGAGGCGTTGGCCTGCTTCTCCTCGCAGCGCTCACTGGACCAGCCGGGATTGGCCCAAACGCTTTTCGATCAGCTACTCCCCACGACCAGGCACCTGCTGCGCGTCAGGCGGAAGGTGATTGGTGCCCTTCACATGCAGAGCGTATTCGAGTCGTTGGACGATCTCCACGCCCCGGGTGTCGGTCGCCACTTGCTCGCCGGGATCGCCGCGGATCCACGTTGGATGCTCAACCGCGGCGTTCTGGCGATTGGACTGCGGCTGTTGGGACTCCGGATGGGGGCCGGCAGGGCAGGAGAGAGACCCAATGTATAGCTGCGCTCCTTGCTCCCGGCCCGGAGCCCGCTCAAGACGCGCCCCCGGCTTGTTCGGCTCCCTTCGGGCAAAGGACCACGCAAAGTTCCCTTGCTCTAGCGGCACGGTGCGGCGGGACTCTCCGCCGGCAAAGCTGGAGTTGTCTGCTGGTTGACCTTCCGGCTGGCCATTGGCACGGCTGGCGCGCCGTAGGAGCCAAGCCTGCCCCGGGCTGTTCCGGCGGCACCCGGAATGAGCTCTGGCTGCGCTTGGTGGGCGCAGCATGAAGATCAGCGTCTTAGTAACCGCCTTCAATCACGAGAAGTTCATCCGCCAGGCGGTGGAAGGCGTTCTGTTCCAGCAGGGCGACTTCGAGTTGGAGGTCGTGGTCGGGGAAGACCGGTCCACAGACGGGACCCGCGAGATCCTGGAGGAACTGTCCCGACGTCACTCGACCCATCTTCGGGTGACCTACTCGGATCGGAACATCGGCGCAAACCGCAACTATATTCGAACACTCTCTGCGTGCAGTGGCGAGTACGTGGCAATGTTAGATGGGGACGACTACTGGACCGTACCGGACAAGCTCGCAGCACAGAGCGAATTCCTGGAGACTCACCCCGAGTGCTCGACTTGCTTTCACAACGTGCTCATGATCACCGAGGACGGGACGAGACCTCCCAGGGTCAAACTCGAGGCCAGCCAACCCTCGTTCATTAGCCTGGGCGTACTCCTGGCCGGCAACATCATCCCCACGTCCTCCGTCATGTTCAGGAACAGGCTGTTCTCCTCAGTGCCGGATTGGTATTACGACTTGGCGACCGGGGACTGGCCGCTCCACGTACTAAACGCTGAGCACGGGATGATCGGCTATCTCGATCGGGTAATGGGAGTCTACCGTGTGCATGACGGAGGCATCTGGAGTGGGGTGCCATTCCGCGACCAGGTTGCCGGGTACCTCGACTTCTATCAGGCGATGCTGGGCTACCTGGGCGGCGCCCACCAGGCGGCTATTCACGCCTGCTTGCAGAAGGCATGGAGCAGTTTGGCGGACGAGCTCTACGAATCGGTGGTGACCGAGGTTGGGGTGAACGAGGCGCTAGCTCGGCTCGATGCCTCGATCGCCGACCTGTCCCTGCGGGTTATGCGCCCTAACGGCTGGAGGTCAAGGCTCACCGGTAGGATCTATGCAGCCTACGCATTCCGAGCTTCCACTGCCGGGGACTACGAGAGCCTTCGGGGATGTTGGTGGAACGCGGTTCGCCTGGACCGATCCTGGCTGAAGGATCGAGGCATGTGGTCAATCCTGCGTCAAGCAGTTGTCGGAGAGATGCCGGTTGACCTCTAGACTGACAGCAGAGCCAAGGCCGGGATGCCGGCAAGGCTGCCTGAACGGATACCACCGGCGAGCTCGCAGCGGCGGCTCACGGTTGGCTCATTCCGCCGATCCAAGCCAAGCTGTCCCTGAAATGCAAGAAGCGGCTTTTCTCGGGACCGAAGATGTTGACCGCCGCCGTCTTTCGCCAAGGCCGGGGCGAAGCTCTCACCAGAGTGAGCAGAACCGAATCGAGAAAGGCGCTGCCTCAGCGCAATCTCGTCGGCGATGACACCTCCCCGCGTCTCCGTCGTGATGTGCGTTTACAACGCCATGCCGTTCCTGGACTTGGCGGTGGAGAGCATTCTGCAGCAGACGTGGAGTGACCTGGAGTTGATTGCCGTCGATGACGGCTCAGTCGACGAAAGTTGGGATCGATTGGTCGACTTCGCGAACCGGGACTCCAGAATCATTCTGCTGCGCAATACGGAGAACGAAGGGTTCGCCCGCTCGTCGAACACGGTGCTGAGACGCGCACTTGGGGATTTCGTTGCGCTGCAAGACGCCGATGACCTGTCTACTCCGACGCGCCTGCATGAGCAAGTCAAGTTCCTGAGTGAGCATCCAGACGTCGGTGTGGTGGGAACGTGGCCCCAGTTCATCGATGTCCACGGAGCTGTCATCGAAGACTCGGGCTTCCTCGAACTCGCGGATCCGAAGGATCTCCAGGAGAACATGCCCTTCACCTATTGCTTCTGTTCGGGGACGAGCATGATCCGCAGACCGCTGCTTGAGCAGGTGGGCGGATATGACCCCGAGATGGAGTGGGGCGAGGATACGGACCTGGAACTTCGGCTGTCCGAGGTCACACAGCTTGCCAACCTGCCTCGCCGGTTGTATCTGTATCGGCAGCATGCTGCCTCCACGAGCACCCGCCATCGCTGTGCGCAGATGTACCTGCGGGCCTTGGCAGTAGAGAGATCCTTCTCGCGTCGCTGTGGACAGGGGGTGCCGGAGAGCCTCGCCGGACGATTGGCCGAGAAGTACCTGAAGACTGCGCTGCTGGCTGAAGGGGAAGGGGACCGGGACCTCGCCGCGCGTTCGGCCACCGCCGCATTCAGGATGGCGCCGGGAATCGCGAGACGCGGCCGCATCGTGGAGAAGGTCTTTGAAAGGTACCTGTCGATGTATCCACCCGAGGATCCCTTTGCCACCGTCGCAAGGGTGTTCCGCGACCTGCTGCCTGACACGCTTCACCTCGCGCGCTCGCGTCAGCACCTGCTGGCCGACCCGCATGTCGCCGCTGCGTTTCGCGCCCGCGCCGCAGGAGACCGATCCGGCGTCGCCGCCCACCTGCTCTCAGGCGTTCGGGGCCGCCCGACCTGGCTGTTCAATCGTGGCGTATGGTCACTGGGTTTGCAGGCGCTGGGGCTGCCCTTCGGTCGCCGCTCACGATGGATTACGCCGGAGGCGGCGGTCGGAGCCCGCGGCGAGGGCCAATCCCCCCGGGCGAGCGATCGGGCGAATTCCTGATGCACCTTAGGTTCACCGCTCCTCCTGCAAACTCGATTGCCTAGCCCATCCGCGCCATGAATGCCGCAAGGATGAACCGTGCTCTGCTCGTCCTGATCGTTGGGCTCGCCCTCGGCGGGGTCCTGTTGTCCACCCGCAACGGGATCGGAACCTCGCCCGACTCGGCGGTCTACCTTGGCGCGGCCGCCAACGTTCAGCAGGGGAAGGGATTGAGCGTGCCTTTCGGGACAGGGCTGGATGGGCCGCTCACCCGTTTCCCGCCGCTCTATCCTTTGGTGCTGGCCGGGGTCGGTGCGCTGAGAATCCCCTCGGGCCATGCCGGGCGGGTGGTGAGCGCCCTGGCCCTCGCCGGGTTGATCCTGGTGGTCGCTGCAACCTCACCCCGGGTCGCAGCGGCGGGCGCAGTCGGTGCGTTGCTACTCGCCGTCTCGCCGCCGATCACCATGATTTACCAGATGGCGTGGTCCGAAGGCCTGTTCCTGCTGCTGGGATTCTCGGGGTTGCTGTTCCTCGGCTGGGCCATCGAACGAAGGGACCGGCGTTGGTATTGGGCGTCGGCCGCGGCTGTTGCCCTGGCCTGCCTGACGCGCTACGCCGGGATCGCCTTCCTGGTTGGCGGGGCAGCGGGGGTGGTGTTGTGGGATGGCGAAGCGGCAACCACTCGGCTCCGCCGGGCTGTAATCTACTTCGCCGTCGGCTTGGTCCCGTTGATGCTGTGGATGACGGCGGTCGCGTCGGCTGGCGGCGGGATCGGCGGTCGTCAGGCGGGATTGCATTTGCCTGGCCGGGTGCACCTCCAGCAGACCCTGGGGACACTGGCGGGCTGGCTGATGGTTCCGGTTGAGGCGTCCGGCTGGATGAAGCTCGGCATCCTGTGCGTGTTCGGCGTCCTTGTGGCGGGGGTTGCCTTGTCCGCTGGTGGACAGGGTGAGCGGCCGCGGGCTTCGCCCATACCGATCGGGTTGCGGCTGCTGGCGGTCACACTTCTGAGTTACGCCTGCTTTCTGATCCTGGTGCTGACACTTGTGGATGCCAACATGCCGCTCGATGACCGAATCCTCTCCCCGCTCCTGGTAGCGGCGATCGTGTTGATGGCCTTCATCTTCGGACGAGCCCTTGGGAGCGGCAGGAGCCAAAGATGGCTTGCTTTCCTGATCCTGGGCGCCCTCGTGGTGCTCCTCGGCACTCGCAGCCTGGCGATGGTGCGGGAGGGGAGCACGCATGGAATTGGATTCGCCCGTTCGGAGTGGCGGGACTCGGAAACCATTGCCCGAGTTCGCGATCTGCCGCAGGGGATTCCGGTCTTCAGCGATTCCCCGGAGGCGATCTACCTGTTGACGGGCCGGGCAGCCTCGCGCTGGCCTCGCGAGTTCATCCTGACCAGCCAGAGTGTGAACGACCGATTCGGGGCCGAGCTCGCCGAGGTCGACCAAGTGTTGGGCCGGTCAGGCGGTGCCGTCATCGATTTCGACCGCATCGATGCCGAGATGGAAATCGCACGGCTGACGGCCGTACCGCTGCAGGTGACCGAGGCGTCTGATGGGCAGATCTACGAGTTTGGGGCCGGCGGCTGAGGATCGTCGCGTGCCTACGGTGAGCGTGATCATCCCGGCCTACAACCAGGGGCGCTTTCTCGGTGAAGCGCTCGACAGCGCCCTCGGTCAGACCCACCCCGATCTTGAGGTTGTTGTCGTCGACGACGGATCGACGGACGAGACGGCCGAAGTGGTCCGCTCGCGGCGCGATCATCGGATGCGCTACCTCTACCAGGACAACCAAGGTCTTTCCGCAGCGCGCAATACCGGCATTCACGAGTCCAACGGGCCGTGGCTTTCGTTCTTGGATGCAGACGACGCCTTCCTGCCCGACAAGCTCGCCAGCCTGCTCGCGCTCGCGCTGGGGCATCCGGAGGCCGGCCTGGCCGCCGGGCAGGCAATCCCCGTCGACGAGGACGGGCGGCCAACCGGCGCCGTCTTCGACCGCGGCGCTCCGTCAAGGCCGGAGGATTGGCTACTTGGAAATCCTTTGCATGTGGGGAGCGTGATCCTCAGTCGCGCCTGGCAGGAAACGGTAGGCTCGTTCGATGTCTCCCTCCGCTCCTACGAGGATTGGGATCTGTGGCTGCGACTGGCCTTGGCCGGCTGCCCGATGCTCTGGCTGCCTCAACCGGTATCGCTCTACCGGTTTCACCGCGACCAGATGATCCGGGACGGGCGGCGAATGACCGAGGCCAACCTGGCAGTCCTGGACAAGGTGTTTCGCCGACCGGAATTGCCGGAGTCTTGGAGGGCGAATCGGCTCAGGGCCTACAGCCGTGCTCAGCTGCGCGAGGCGGCCAACGCTTACGGCGCCGGCAATGTGGAGATCGGGAAGGCCGCCTTGCTTCAAGCGGTCGACCAGGACCCGAGCCTGCTCCACGACCGGGGTGTGCAATTGAGGGACACCTTCTTTGCCTGGGGCGACTTCCCAAAGACGGCCGACCGGCTTCGCTACCTGCAGCACCTTCATGACAACCTTCCCGAGCGCCTCCGTCCGTTCCTCTCAAGGAGGGACCTGGCAGAGGGCGCGCTCCGCGTAGGCGTAGAGGCGTATCAACGCGGCGACAGCCGCACGGCGCGCACCGCCCTCTGGAGAGGAATTCGATTGGACCCTCGCCACTTGCGGAATCGCGGATTGGTTTCGATGCTCCTCCGCTCTCTGGCACCAGCCCTCTGTAGGAGCCCGGTGGAGGGAGTGAGCTAGTGCGTCCAGCGCTTTCCGGCCATGTTCTGCGCCCCCGGGTGACCCCGTTTGTGATCCTCTTCCTCGAACGGGATGGCAGCACCTATCTGACCAGCCTGCTGGATGCCCATCCCGAGATCGTGGCCGCGTACGAACGTTTTGCGGTGTTGCGGGAAGAAGGTGCGAGTGCGGCGACACAGTTGGACTGGGCGCGAACCCATTTGACTCCACCGCTGATTGGCCGAGCACGTGCAATCGGATTCAAGACCAAGCTGGTGGATGTCCTCGACCCGAAGGGTTTCGCCCGCCTGTTGCAGGATCGAGACTGCCGGATCCTGCAGATGAGGCGCAGAAACCACGTCAAGGCCGTCGTCTCTCGGATCAACGCGCTCCGGCTCCACGAGGCGACGGGAAACTGGAACCTGTATCGAGAGGCCGATCGACTGCCGCCCCTGAAGGTCGATCCAGCCCAGTTCGCCGAGTTGCTCTCAGAACGGCGAACGGCGGAAGCTGAGCTCCAGGGGTATCTCGACGCGCTAGGCATGCCGACCCTGCGTCTTGATTACGAGGATCTGCTACGGGATCGACCGGCGCTGTTGCGCGCTGTCTTTGACTTCCTTCGAGTTCGCCCACTGGAACTCGATGGTCGCCCAATCAAGAACACCAGTGACGACCTGCGCCAGGCCGTGGCCAACTTCAACGATTTGAGGGCGGCGTACGTGGGGACAGGCTACGAAGCGATGTTCGACGAGCGGATCGATCCGGCTGGCTGAGCGACGGCGGCCGGAATCAGGAATACCCGCAACTCTTTCAAGGGTGAGACGATGAGCGACATCCCGGTATCGACACGAGTTCTGGTGATCGGAGGCGGCCCGGCCGGATCCACAGCGGCGACGCTACTGGCCCGACAAGGCGTGGAAGTCACCTTGCTGGAGCGGGCGCACTTCCCTCGCTACCACATTGGTGAGTCTCTTCTTCCGACCATCCTCCCGGTCCTGGACATGCTCGGGGTGCGCGAGAAGCTCGAGGCGCACGGCTTCCAGCGCAAGGAAGGGGCCTACCTCGAGTGGGGGCCCGAGACATGGGCGCTCAACTTCGGCGAGTTGAGCGGCAACTGTACCTACGCCTTCCAGGTTGTGCGCTCGGAGTTCGACCAGCTTCTGTTGGAGCATGCGCGTTCCCAGGGGGTTCAGGTCTTCGAGGGCGTCGAAGTGCGCAGCGTGGTGTTCGATGGCGATCGCCCGCGGCAGGTCCGCTGGCTGCGTAGGGGCAGCAACGGACGCGACGATCAGGAGGGCACCCTGGACTTCGAGTATGTGATCGACGCCTCTGGCCGGGCGGGACTGATTTCCAACCATCACCTGCGGGACCGTCGTTATCACAAGATCTTCCAGAACATCGCCATCTGGGCCTACTGGGAGAACGCCGACCGCCTGGCCACCGGGCGGGAAGGAGATATTGCCGTCAGCTCGATCCCGAACGGATGGTTGTGGGCCATTCCGCTCCAGGAATGGAAGATGAGCGTCGGTGTCGTCATGCACCGCGACACGGTGTTGGCCAGGCGCCCGGTCGACCTCAAGGCAATCTACCTGGAGGCCATCGGCCAGGCAAGGCTGGTGGGTGAGATCGTAAGCTCGGGAACCATGGTCAGCGAGGTACAGAGCGAGCAGGACTACTCCTACGCCGGCCAGCGCTTCTGCGGTCCCGGGTACTACATCGTCGGGGATGCCGCATGCTTTCTCGATCCGCTGCTCTCCAGCGGCGTTCACCTGGCCACTTTCAGCGCCATGCTGGCTGCGGCCGGGATCGGAAGCACGATGCGGGGTGAGGTGACGGCCGAGGAGGCGAGTAGCTACTTCGAGAAGTGCTATCGCCAGGCTTACCTCCGGTTCCTGGTCTTCCTCAGCGCCTTCTACGACGTCGGCAGGACCAAGGAGACCTACTTCTGGGAAGCGCAACGACTGACTCAGGAAGACATCTCGGCCATGGACCTCAAACGAGCGTTCCTGACCCTGGTTACCGGTGTGAAGGACCTTTCGGAGTCGCAGAGCGAAGATCCGCGCCACCTGATCCTGGAGGAGATGACCCGCCGCGTGGACGAGAACTTGAGCATGCGGAAGGACAAGCAGGCGCTGGCCAGCCTCGATGGGAATGATCAGGATGCTGCGGCGGCCAACGCGCGCTTCTTCACTTCGGTCGAGGGTCTATTTGCATTGAATGAGGAAGAAGCGGTGGACGGGTTGTACGTGACCGTTCAGCCGCAGCTTGGGTTGGCCCGGGTGCAGGCTTCAGCCTAGGGCGGCAGGACCCGGAGCGGGCTGTCGCCTTGGTGGGCTGAGCGGGCGGAGGCAAGGACGGCAGATGCCAGGCATTGTCGGAGTCGTAGGTCCTCTTGCGAGGGATGAGGTGTCGCCCCTTCTTGAACGCATGGTCGAAGCGCTCGAGGCCGACGCCCGTTTCCAACGATCCATCCATTGCGAGGATGGGTTCGGCCTGGCGCGAGTAGGCTTGCCCTTCGGCTCGACAGAGCCTCAACCGGTCTGGAATGCCGCTGCCTCCGTCGGCCTGGTGATGGAAGGCGAGGTCTTCGATCTCTCCGGGGAACGGCAGGCGCTGCTTGATGCCGGGGTGAGGTTGTCCCGGGGGACGGATGTCGAGCTCCTGCTCGAGATGTACCTCCGGCATGGGGAGGACTTCGTGCGGCGGCTGAACGGGGCCTACGCCCTTGCCATCTGGGATCGCCGCACTTCCAAGCTGCTGATCGCCAATGACCGGCTGGGGCTGGTCCCGCTGTACTACGCCCGGACCACGCGAGGCCTGAGCTTTGGGTCCGGCGTGCGCGCGGTGCTGGCGGACCCGAGGATTCCGAGAGCCGTTGACCAGGTTGCCCTGGCGGAGTTCTTGACCTTCGACCACGCGTTGCACGATCGGACTCTGGTGGAAGATGTCCGCCTGCTGCCCCAGGCCTCCGTGCTTACGTTCAGAGCGGGGGTGGTGAAGATCCGCTCGTACTGGCGCCTGGATTACAGGCGCACGGTGCCCTACTTGCCGGAACCGGAGGCGATCGAAGGACTCCTCTTCCTTCTGCGCCAGGGGACGCAACGCATGGCGGTGCAGGGGGACGAGCTCCAGGGCTTGTTGTTGAGCGGCGGGCTGGATTCGCGGTTGCTTCTGGCACTGCTCTGTGAAGCCGTGCCCGCCAGCCAGCTCGTCAGCTACACCTGGGGCTTGGGAGACTGCGATGACGAGCGCTATGCCCGTGAGGCGTCTCGCGCTGCCGGCGTGACGCATCGTTTTCTCAATCTTCCATCCGACTGGTTGCTCCACAAAGCGATGGAGGGCGTGCGGATCACGGATGGGCTGGCGAACATCGTCAACTTGCATGCGCTGGCCACGGCGGAGGAGGTGGCCCAAGAAACCCAGGTCATCTACAAGGGCTTCATGGGAGATGCGATGCTGGGCTACGCCGTCCAGCTCCCGTTCTGGGGAGACTATGAGCAGCGAGACCGCATACGAGCCCACTTCGAGTCGTACCTTGGCCTTGGCGTGATCACCTTCCATCCCGCCGAACAGGCCGACCTGTTCACGCCGTCCTTCCAGCGCGCCGTGGGCGATTCGGTCGTCGCCGAGATGGACAAAGGGATGAGGGCATCGGGATCGAACCAGCTCGCCAATCAGAGACTGTTCTTCGACCTGACGCAGCGCGTGCCGCGCATGACGCTCCACGGGGTGGAGGTCGTGCGCAGCCGGGCGAGGGTGCGGCTGCCGTTCTGTGACAACGACTTAGTCGAGTTCATGACCGTGATTCCTCCGGGATTGCAGCACGAACGGCAGCTCGTCACCAAGGCCTTCGTCCAGGCATACCCGCACCTGGCGAAGATCCCGTACACGCAGACCGGCCTCCCGATGCTGGCATGCGCCCGGGATCTAAGGATGCGCGCCGGGCGGTTGGTGCGCTGGCACCTGGAACACCGGGGCCTGGGGCGGCTTGCCGGACCTGAGCGAAGGCCCTACCACCGCTATGACTTGTGGTTCCGCGATGGACTCCGGCCGTGGCTGGAGCAGACCTTGCTCAGCCCGCAAGCGCTTGAGCGCGGCTATTTCCGGCCCGACCAGGTTCGTAGCATCGTAGCCGAGCACATGGCGGGCGCCAATCATACGGTGAGACTGGGTGCCCTCCTCACGATCGAGCTCTGGCACCGGATGTTCATCGACTAGCTTGTCTCGGACAGCTCCGATGTGGATCGGTCCGCTCAGCGTCCGCCTTCGAATTCGCCAGCCCTCGGCATACTTCGCCGTTTGAGGGTTCAGGGAGCCACTCGGAAGCGCAGTGCCGGTGAGGCGCCCAACTCGTTCGCGGCCGGACCGGACCGATACAGCCGGCGAGGCGAGAGGGCAGCCCCGTTCCGTGGATGCCAAGACTGACCTGGAACGCGGAGATCCTCGAGGGGGAGTCTGGCCGGGCTACTCCCCTCGCAACTGCTTGACGATCTGGCCGCCAGCGATTGAGGCGTGGCCGCAGTTCTCTGCGCCACCTGGAGTTGAAGTAAGCTGGCCGATCGAAGTTGCCGAGGTCGAATGTCAGGCACGGCGATGTTACGCTTCCTGAGCATGCCACCCATGGGTGACCTTGAATTGGGCGTCGTGTGTTGGTGAGCAAGACCCTGGAGGTAACCGACATGATCAAGTCCTTCCGCAGATCGGCCGGGACGCTTCGGCTTCTGCTTGCAGTTATGGGCGTCCTTGGGCTAACGCTGCTCTCGATCGGTGTCGCCCTCGCTGCGAATCCGGGCTACGCCCTGCGCTTTGATGGGCTGAACGATCGGGTGGAGCTGCCGACGACGCTGTCGATCTTTGGGGAGGGCTGGCAGTCGACCAAGACG
>Ga0209254_10001241_pt1 | contig 22677 bp, 18 predicted proteins | sample FrelakmetDIP11DI_FD_187148 | JGI IMG/M metagenome (GOLD analysis project Ga0209254, IMG submission 187148) | Freshwater lake sediment microbial communities from the University of Notre Dame, USA, for methane emissions studies - DIP11 DI (SPAdes)... | ecosystem: Environmental > Aquatic >...
GTGGTTCGAGGATGTGATAGCCTATGGAAACGCTAAAATCCCAGAGGCTTTGCTACGTGCTTACCAGGTAACCCAAAGTGATGAATACTTGAACGTTGCCCTAGAATCACTTGATTTCATTACCAAAAAGCAAACTAATGGAGTCTATTTTGAGCTTGTCGGCAATGAAGGTTGGTACCCCAAAGGTGGGGAAAAGGCCCTCTTTGGTCAACAGCCCATAGACGCAGGCTATCTTGTGGAAGCCTACGTTGCGGCTTCAGAGGTGACAAACAACTACAAGTACCTCGAACTCGCTCGGCTTGCTTTTGAATGGTTCCTGGGCCGAAATAGACTGAATACCGCGCTCTATGATTTTGCAGACGGTTCGGTAGCCGACGGGATCGACTCCAGCGGAATCAGCGCCAACCAAGGCGCAGAATCAGTTGTGTGCTATCTTCTTGCAGTTCTTGGTCTTTCGGAACTCAAGGCTCAAAGAATTCTGCCTCCCAAATAAAACCGAATCATTTTCACGCTGTTTTATTGATAGATGGTTAAGGTCTCTCTACAGCTATTCCTGAAGCTTCAGAACTGTCCGTATTTTCTCCTCTTATACCGATGTGCGCCCAAACAGGTAACTTGATTGCTCTGACGAATATTCATGATCTTTACCGGTTGCAAAAGAGGATTCTTTGAGGTAAAAGCCCCGTGAACGGAAAGTTAGCTGCAACAGGCATACGACGTCCCCGTTACAATCAACCAAGCATTTACTTACGCTTGGGCGAATCAACGTGCCTTAGACGTAAAGAAAAGGACTTTCGATGAGTGATTCAGACCCCATAGTAATGATTTCGAGCTATCCTCCACGCCTGTGTGGAATCGCGACTTTTGCTGAGGAAGCAAGGGAATTCATCCAGAAGGCTAATCCTGACAGGGAGGTTCTGGTAATAAGCCATACAGACGGCCAAGGAGAAGGCGTATTCCCTATTATTGACATGTCCATGAGGGACTGGTGGAAAACTGTGGCCAAAAAAGTGTATCAACTGCGCCCTTACGCAGTGCATCTGGAACACGAATACGGCCTGTACGAGTACCATGACTCGAGGGGTCAGGGAGATGGAAACGAAGGGTTCCTCGATTTGCTCGACGCAATCAATGAATTTCCCACTATTGTCGAGCCGCATACTGTCCACGGTAGGCTGACGAATTTTGAAGCGAATTTCGTCTACCAGATGTGTGAACGGGCAAGGGTAGTGCTGTTCAAGTGCCACTATCAAAAATGGCGCCTGGACTGGAATTTCGTTGGCAGAGGTTGGCAAACCCCCAGAAACGTCATGGTGGTCCCTCATGGGGCTAGGCCTGATCGACGCTGGGCCATCGGGGCTGTCCCGGCCCTAAAGGAAGAGCTGGTTTTGGACAACATCCCATACTTAAGCAAGCACCTCGTGGGCATGGTCGGATGGATACAGTCCAATAAGCGCTGGGACATCTTGACATCCATGTGGGAAGATATTCATGCTGAAATACTGGAACGGTCCGGCCAAGACTGGGACCTTTTGGCCGCCGGATCCATGAGAGATCCGAACCACTTGACTGACTACAAGAATTACCGAGAGCAGCTAGAAGTTTTGGAAAAAAAAGGGCTGGCTCACTATTTCGAGTTCATTCCACGCGGAGAAATATATTACAAAGTTATGGCGATTTGTGACTTCATAGTTTTGCCCTCGACTGATGAAACCCAATCCGGGACGCTTGCACGAATTATTGCACTCAATAAACCATATGTAACGACAGCCCCCATGGAAGGACTTACCGCTCAAACACTTGAAAGCGAAGGCGGATTGCTTTTTACCACTAAGAAAATGTTGAGGGACCAAGTTGTCACGCTGGCCTGTGATGAAGAACTCCGGTTGAAGCTCGGAGAAAACCTCAAGAAATACCTTGACCAGGTGGTTTCCTGGGAACTGGTAGCAAAACAGTACGACGAAGCTTACGAATTGGCTAGCCAATCCGTTGCGTCCGGACAAGCGGTTGAGTTCCCGCTTGAATTCTGAAGGAAAAAACTGGGGATGTCCGACACATGAGATATGAACTGGATAACTGTTATCGCGCACTGTTCAAAAGGTATGAGCTGAACCCTATCCTTACCTGTCTCGACTGGCCATATCCAGTGAATTCAGTGTTCAATCCAGGCGCTACAATGGTAAATGGCCAGTATCTGCTGTTGGTAAGAGTTGAAGATCGACGGGGATTCTCACATTTGTGCGCCGCACGCAGCGCCGACGGACTTACCGACTGGGAAATTGATCGGCAGCCTACACTTGCACCGTGGCCTGAAAGACACCCAGAAGAGACTTGGGGAATCGAAGATCCTCGAGTAACCTGGATAGAGGACCTTGGATTCTGGGTTGTTGCCTACACTGCCTATTCAGAGGCCGGACCTCTGGTCTCCCTTGCCACGACCGAGGATTTTCTCAACTTTCTGAGGCTTGGTCCTGTCATGCCTCCAGAGGACAAAGACGCCGCACTTTTTCCGGTCAAGTTTAGGGGCAGATATGCAATGCTCCATAGGCCCGTGCCGGCCTCAAGCGTTAGAAGGCACATCTGGATATCTTTTTCACCTGACCTGAAGCACTGGGGAGATCATCAAGTCCTAATACCTGCGAGGACCGGCGGCTGGTGGGATGCCAACAAAATTGGACTCTCGTCGCCGCCGCTTGAAACTTCTGAGGGCTGGCTGATCCTATATCATGGCGTTAGAGAGACTGTTGGCGGCAGCATTTACCGACTTGGGCTTGCACTGCTGGATAAGGAAGATCCCACCCGTGTGCTAAGACGCTCCGATCAATGGATATTTGGCCCTGAAGAGCCCTATGAAAAAAGCGGCGACGTTGGTAACGTTGTCTTCCCTTGCGGCTGGATTCTCCAAGGCAATGAGTTGCGCCTGTATTACGGTGGTGCGGATAGTTGCGTAGCCGTAGCCATCGGGAGACTGAGTGATGTTCTCGACTTTGTGAGGCACTGCCCTGAAAGATAATGCTGTAAGTATACTTACACTAAAATGCAATTTATGTACATTTTCCTTTCATTCGGGTCGCTTGTTGCGCGTGTCGGCTCGTCGCTTTCATCGGCACATCTAGCCCGGGGCGTGAGTTCTGGGCAACTCAAATGGTCGTGTTAAGACAGCCCTAGCCAATAACAGGCGAGAGGTGCAGGGATCTTGAGCAAATGTGTCCGTGTCTGTGCACCCTCCACGAACATGACGCCAAAGTCAGAGAATTCCCTTGTTATAACATATCCACGTTCGACGCGGTACTTAGCGCAAAACTCAACCATTCCTTTCAACTCACCAGGGCCAGTGTGCGCCTTTCCACGATATTTCACTTCGAACGGTGCAAGCCGACCGTCCATATCGGCGATAATATCCACTTCCCTGTCCTTTTTCCCTCGCCAGTATGATAAGCCGATGCTTCGGCCATAGTAGCGTGTCAAGACATGCTTAAAGAACGCAGTCTCCACCGCTCGTTCGAGAGCATCCGGGTCCTCGAGCAAAGCCTTGCCCTTCAGCAAAACGCTGGGTGCTATGGCCGAGTCTGCCAGATAGACCTTAGGTCGAGCCCGCAACACCTGCTTGCCGTAGCCGAAGGGCATCAGCCGGTAAATCAGATGGGTTGCCTCCAGCAGATCAATGAAGCTGCTCACTGTAGGCCGCTTTAGTCCGAGGCTTTGGCAAAGCTGAGGCAGATCCAGCAGGCCGCCGTCATGCAGGCAAAGGTAAAGGAAGACCTGCTCGAGTTCCAGCACCCGCCGAACGCCGAAAAGGGCTGTCATATCTCGCTTGAGCACCTTGTCCACTATGTCTTCCCGCAGGAGCTTTTGCGCCAAGGAAATGCTCTCTACCATCACGCTTTGCGGGAAGCCGCCTCGCAGTATATACTCGTGAAACAACCCGACAAGAGGGCGTGCCTCCTCGCACGTTTGCAAGAACTGCTTTTCGTCCCAATCGCATACGTCGGACAAAGACGATACCTCAGGGAGCCTGGGCAAGGAAACCTTCTTCAATTGCAAGTATTCATAAAAAGACAGCGTCGCGAGACGAATGGTCTGCCAACGGCCTACGCCCGATTCCAGACCCTCGGTAGCAAGAGGTGTGGCCGAACCGGTTACAGCAATCCGCCGACGCTTTTCAAAATCGACCTGATGCTTCAACCATGTCTGCCAGTCTTTGGCCATTTGGACCTCGTCAAGAAAAAGATACTCCGGTCCCTCTCGCACGGGTTCAAATTCCCGCCACAGTCGCAGCAAGTGGTCCAATCCAACGGGTTTCAGCAACGGATGGTCAAAAGTCGCGTACAGAATGTTCGTCGGGGGCACCCCTTGGTCGAGCAACTCGTCGATGGCTTGCAGGTACAGCGTTGTCTTCCCAACCTGCCGTGCTCCACTCAAGAGCAAGGCTCGGCCGCCAGGAGGATTCTCCATCCACGCAGCGATTTCTCGAAACACCACCCGCCGCCATAGTGGAAGATCAGGGAAACGCCCACCCACCCACCATGGGTTGTACTGGCGGAGGATTGCGAACAGTTCAGGAGTTGAGGCTATCATAAGGAGATCACCACATATGAATTGTTGTTTAGTGTAAGTACACTTACACTAAAATGCAATTTATGTTCATTTTCATTGCATTCGGGTCGCATATTGCGCGTGTCGGCTCGTCGCTTTCATCGGTATATCATCCTTTTTTATCGTTCTTGATTTCCAAAAACTTAGCATAAGCCTCGCCTTTCTTGACACCGAACCGTTTGCATGCCTCATCGGCCAATCTTTTTCCCGAGAAACCCTCCTTGAGAAGGTTTTTCACGGCTTTGTCGGAGTCTATAGCAGGGGTTTTTTCGATCCCCCCTTCCACCACGACGATGATCTCGCCTTTGATCGTGTCTCTGCTCTCAAGAATTTTCAGAATGTCCCCCGCTGATCCGAAAAGTATTTCCTCGTGTACCTTTGTAAGCTCTCTGAAGAGAACCATTGGCTTAGCGCCCAAGACCTGCGTCGCGATCCTCAGAGTGACGCAGATTCTTCTAGGGGTTTCGAAAAAGATGGACGTCCGGTCTTCCACGAGCAGGCTATGAAAAAATGATCGTCTCGCGTCGTTTTTCCTTGGAACGAACCCAAGATAGACAAATGAGGAACAGTCAATTCCTGATGCAGAAAGGGCTGCAGTGATAGACGAGGGTCCGGGTATTGGCGACACCTGAATTCCAGCTTCAAGCGCAGCTCGCACCAAACGATGCCCGGGGTCGGAGACTGCCGGCGTCCCAGCATCGCTAATCAGGGCTATTTTTCCTCCCCTCTTTAGACGGTCGAGTAAGGTTTGGCTTTTTCGTTTTTCACTGAAGCGGTGCAGGCTCATCAGCTCAGAGGTTATGTCCCAGCGTTGGAGCAGTACTCTGCTCCTTCGGGTATCCTCACAGGCAATCAGATCCACACTGCGAAGAATGTCGATTGCTCGGACGGTGATGTCTCCAAGGTTGCCTATCGGAGTGGAAACCACAAAAAGGACACCATCTTGGTCATTTGTTGATAAACTGGCCACTGTTTCGGCTATTCTGATTTTCCAGATCTTTCACCCTTGGTATCATTGTAAAGATAAGAATTGCGGTATGCGTCCACGCCGGTCATCAGCAGTACTTTGAGCACTGCGGTGACAGGGATGGCAACCAGCATTCCCACGAAACCGAAAAGGCTTGCTCCTACAAAGAGAGCCAGAATGTAGATCACTGGGTGAAGCCCGATGGCTTTTCCCACTATTCTCGGGGTCAAAACGTAGCTTTCCAACAATTGAACAATACAAATCCACGCCCACACGTAAAGAACGTGTACAAAATCCCCGTACTTGGCCAAGGCCATGGCAGAGCCGACGATGATGGCAGCGATAGTGCCCATGTAAGGAATTATCCACAATAACCCACAAGTGATCCCCAGAACTATAGCCAAGTCGATTCCTATCAAGGTGAAACCGATGCTGTAAAGAACTCCTAAGATGGCAGCTATGGTCAGTTGTCCCCTGACAAAAGCTGCTAGAACTCGGTCGATTTCATTCATTTTTTCCATGATGGGCTTTCTGGTATACGGTGGTATAAGGTCTGTGATTTCCATTTTGAGAGATGTAAATGACACCAGGAGGTAATAGGCAATTACGGGAACGAGTAGAGTGTGAATCAGTGCGGATAAAATGCCGAAAGTGGATTTGAAAATAGACGACACAATTCGGCCGGCAGGATCAGCTAACCTCGGGATGAACTGTCTTGCTTTATCAATAAGTTCAGGAGTAACTACATCCCAGTCTTTGGGGAGCCTCAGGTCCAGCTTCTCCGCAATACCAAGACCCAGGTTACTTAGTTCCGTAATATACTTGGGAACCTTGGCGGCAAAATCATATATTTCTCCAGAGATTGCAGGTATCAGAACCATCAGTACCCCGATAACTAGTGACAAGACGGAGAAAAGGATTAACAATACGGAGATCTGCCTCCGAATACCATGCGATTCCAGCCTAATGACCACCGGATCCAGAATGTAAGCGATAAAAAACGCTACCATAACCATGGTAGTCACCGATTCCAACGCTCTCATCAGCCATATCAGTACAAGGAAAAAGGATATGCCGGCACCCACTCTAATAAGAGTCCTTCTCGCTGCGTCAGTCATGAGAAGCGCCCCTCCTTAATGTTGTAACGCTCTTAAGGCGTGCAATTCGTCTGGAGTTATTACCATGAAAACAGCAAAATCCTCTAAATAATAGTTGAGCCAGTCCGAGCTTGAACGTTGTTATCGCGGCGCGTCCGTTCAGGTTCGCCGACACGCCCACCAGGAAGAAGATAGCACAACAGCTCCACACGAACACGTCTCCAAAGCGGCTGTAAAAAGAACCGGCATGGGGTGAAGAAGGGACCCGCAAAGTAAGAATCCCCTCTTTTTGCAAGGGTATGCGACCTAGAATTCTGCCGGCAGGATCGAAGGCTGCGCTGATACCTGTGTTTGCAGCACGTATGAGCCATACCCGGTTCTCTATACTTCGCATTCCCGCCATTACAAGATGTTGGTATGGCGCACCGGTATCTCCAAACCACCCATCGTTGGTGATATTTATCAGCATCCGAGCCCCATTCTTGAGAGCCATCCGTGCTAGGTCGGGGAAAATAGCTTCATAACATATCAGTACACTAAAAGGAGGACCTCCTTGCACTCTCATAACCGTCATTTTTTCACCCGCAGAATAGTCTGCCTCGCGCGCAGCAATTCCTGGCCCCAAAGGGAGAAGCCAGGCCAAAGGCATGTATTCGCCGAAAGGGACCAGATGTATTTTGTCATAGCGATATCGAAGCATAGCTCCTTCAACAAGAAACGCACTGTTATAGTAGTTGGTCCGGCCATCCAGATCCTTGTATGATGGTGCGCCCACCAACATTGGCACTCCCAATCTCTCGGAAATATCAGTGGCTTGTCTCCAAGCTGAATCTTGGCCCCCAAAGAGAACAGGGGCACTGGTCTCAGGCCAGACAAGAAGTTTGGCTCCTTCTTGAATCGCCTGCTTGCCTAACCTCTCATACGTGGAAAAGGTTTGTTGACGGGCTGATTCTTCCCACTTGATTTCCTGAGGTATGTTGCCTTGAAGTATGCTGATCGGAAAATCGCCTGAGTCAGGTGAGCGGGGAGGAAAATCCCTTATTCTCAATGTGCCGTAACTCACGGCAAGGAAGAAGGTTATTGCACAGGCTGCCGACAACCTCGATGGAAACGGCCTTCCTAAGAGAATTGATCTGAGTAGCTCCCACAGTGTACAGTTAACAAGCAAAACCAGAAAGGATATCCCATAAACCCCAGTGATATCTGCCTGCTGAACGATTAAAACTCGCCCCCACTGAGAGTAGCCCGTGAGGTCCCAAGGAAAACCTGTGAAAACGGTTGCCCTGATGTATTCCAAGCTGGTCCACACGAATGGGGCGATGACCGAAAACTTGATCCCTTTTCTCAATAAAAAACAAAGACAGAGAGCGAAAACCGCAGGGAAAAAAGTGAGCGACAAAATCATTCCCAAGAAAACCACACAAGCAGAGAGATGGGAGAAATGGCCGTGAATGATGAGGGTCTGGTAAATCCAACTCACATCGATCAAAAAAAAGACCACGCCGAAAACTGCTCCATACAATGCGGCCCAAAGTGGACGGTGTTCACTCTGCAGGATCTGTAAGAGGGGAATAAAGGCTATCCAAGCAGTATAATTCAGGCCGGCAGGTGGAAAGGCGAGGGCGAGCAGGAACCCGCCCAACGCAGCAGCGGCAACGGATACTATCATGGTATGGGTTCGGACAACGTAACGGGTGTCTCATTTTCATCGGAAGATATCGGGGTTACTAACACCCGAGTAACACGTTTAGGGTCGCCTCCCTGAATACGCATTCGGAGCCCTTGATATGATATTTCTTCTCCTTTTCGAGGCACCTTTCCCAACAAGTGTATGATAAAGCCACCTAGTGTGTCATATCCTCCTTTGGGAAGAGCCACTCCGAAGCGCTCCTCGAAATCGTCAAGATTAGCCCATGCATTGACAAGTACCGATGAACCTTCCTGAGGTAAAAAGAATTCTTCCTCCATGTCATGCTCGTCACGGATTTCACCTATGATCTCCTCAACGATATCCTCGATAGTAACAATACCTGAAGTCCCGCCATATTCATCAACTATTACAGCAAGATGAGATTTTTTACTTCTAAGTTCATCAAGTAAGTCTCTGATCTTCTTTGTCTCAGGAACAAAAAAAGGCTCCCTGTATATTTGCTGTATCCTAATGTCTTTTTCTCCAGTGAGCCATAAGGGAAGGAGATCCTTGGCATTAAGAATACCAATGATATGATCTACGTTTTCGCTGTAGACCGGGATTCGAGAATGGCCGGATTCAATAACGGCATTGAGAAGCTGTTCCAACGAGCAGTCCTTGGCTACGGCCACGATGCTGGTGCGCGGGATCATGATTTCGCGGGCGACGGTCTGTTTAAGATCAAAAATGCCCTCGATCATTTCTCCTTCGTCATGATCGATAAGGCCGCTTTCCTCGCTCTCGTCGATGACTTGTTGGATTACCTTAGGTCCACGGTGCCGCCCTATTCGATTTCTTAACCAACGAGACAGTATTCCCTGTTGCTCATGTTCAGGTTCTTCCAAAGAAACAATTACCCCCTTACTGGTGATCTCGGCTGTCCCCACCAGGACCGGTTAGGCCGGTACCAGAGATTTGTCAAATAAACTCCTAATGTATACTGAGATAGCAACCGAAAGATTAACTGTCAAGGGAATCAGAATCATTTCAGATTTTTTGTTGACAGAGCCAACTACCCGTGATAGCGAGCCTGACACTATATATTTTGGTTTAACCTTGGTTCAAGGAGTATGTAGTGGTTTTCGTTTGTCGCTTTAAATGCTTTGTATTTTTGTCAATGGCTATTGTTGTTTCTGTTGCTTCGACTCCCGCCGCATCCTGGGATGGTCTTTCACAATCACCTTTGGGTGCACCGTGGACCATGGACGCCTCTATATTTAGTCCAAGGACTCCTGCCGAAGCTGTTGAGGTTCTGCTGCCAAAAATCGGAACTGGTTTTCAGCCCTTAAAAGATTTTCTCGTTAAAATAGCCTATGGTAGAACTTTCGGGACTTCTACGGATCTCGATTACGCTACCCTTGAAGTAAGTAAGAGCGTCTCCAGACAACCTGTCCTGACTGCCTTCGGGCCTACAGTCGGCGAGTTACAACTCGCGTTGCTCGCCTCGTATGTTTTGTACTATGAAGGAAAGATAGAGCGGATAAAAAGGCTTGATTTCCGAGACGGATATGAAGTTGCTTGGCTTCCAAAGGGGAAGTTTACTTTTCCTTCAGGCTTGCTGGGAATGGTTCCGTACGGCGAGTGCGGTGCAGGCATCAGCTACGTGTCTGAAACGTATCGAAATTCAGGTTCCCGATTCAACTGGTCTCTCCTCGGTGGATTCGGACTTGAAAGACGGCTCAAAAGTCAGATCCTAATCGCCCTCGGCGTTCAATGGAGGCACCTATCCAACGGAAACATGTGGGGCACGGGGGATGAACTCCATAATTCCAACTCTGGTACCGACATGGTTCAGGCTCTGGCAACTTTCTTGCGTTTTTTTTAAACTCATGACTTGCCAAACGGAAACCACAGGACCATCGAGCGGGTCTCCCCCCAAAAAATATTCAGTTCAGAACTCCACGTCGTCCGGAGGGACGGCCAAGCCATGACCGGGAATAAAAGGAATCGGCGCGACCGGATGTCCACGAACCCACCTTATGCCGCAACGCAAAACGGTTTTCACGGGCGCAGCATGAAGATATTCGTCAGGATTTCCTTGGTTAGCCTCGGGTTCCAGCATACTGGGGATTATCCTAATGCAGTGTCCTCGATCGGGAACGTAAGAGTAATGAGATCGAAGTTCGTTCGGAATAATTCCTGGATAACTTTCTATGCTGCCGAGGGCTATATCTAAAGGCTCTTGAAAATTTGCTTTGAATTGTATGGTGTCCCAAAGGTTGTCTCTGGGATAAGACTGAGCACAGAAGCCTCTCAAGGCACGATCGAACTCAATTTCAGTCCATGGTTTTGTTTGTTCAAGAATTATGGAGGCGTAATTAAAAAATTTGCGGAAAGGGTTGTCGATTTCGACTACGAACTTATTCCTTTTATCTGTATAATAGTGAACCGAAAGCTTGTCCTGTTCAGCCATTCTCCTGAACTCATCCGGCCCTGTATCAGTATGATAATTCCACCAGATATCAAAAATCTCATCGTTAAAGCTTTCCAATTTGACCATGGTCAAAACCAGCAGCACGTCGTCGAATTTGATCAATCCCGCTCGCACGACCATTCCGGAGTCCCCGCTCAGTTGCACTTCGTTTGATACAGGGCGGATGAAAAAGCCTACCCGGTTTGGTTCTTCCACTTGGACTGAGAACAGGGCGTGAAAGCTTTCTCCTGGGACCAATCGAATATTTTCCGGATTAACAATCTCCATAACCCATTCCTCTCAATCCTTTTCTAACAAAAAACATGGATGCGGTCCAGAGCAATTTGCTTGCTCTTCGACGTGCAAACCACATTAAAAGGCCTTGACCCTAACCATAAGAATTGATAAATAAATCATCGACAGAGGTTGTTGTGATGGAAAATGATCGGACTATATGCCTCGTGTGTGCATGGAGACGGGACTGTAACAAGAAGTTTTCCATGGGAAGCGCCACTACCAGACGCTGTCCGGATTATGTCAGAGACTTGACTCTTCTAGAGCCGTCAAGCGATAAAGAGAAAGACAATAAGGAATAACCGCAAGGTCTCAGAAATTTGCGTTTTAAAGTCTTACATCTTCTCGAATAAATCGAGGCGTTTTAACCGGAAGCGTACTTTCCTTGGGGTATTCACAAAAGTGTCCCGCCGGCACTTCCACCAGGAAAATCATGATAATGGGTGGAGGTTCTCCAGCTTGATACAGAAAAAAATATTCATTAGAAATCCCCAATGCAGCTACCTGTACACGTCTCATGAACTTTATAATTCTCCTCAGGTCCGGTCTTGGAGAATGGCTTTCCCCAAATCAGCGCCCTTTGGCAGTAGGTCGGAATTCGGGGTGAAAAATAGATGAAAGAGGTCATCAGAAATCTCATCAGGGATGCCTTGGTTCGTATGGCGAAGAACAACGGACCGGGGGTATCTAATCAAAATACTGTAAATATAGAAGTTTCAAGAACCAAGGACGAGCGATTCGGTGATTATTCCACCAACGCGGCTTTAATTCTAGCGGGTCCTCTGGGAATGAAGCCACGCGATCTTGCATTGAGTATTGCACAGAACTTTACTGAAGACCCGACTTTATTATCAGGATGGGAAATTGCAGGTCCAGGATTCATCAATTTTTTCCTTGCACCCGCTGTTTGGCATGAGGCTTTGCACTCCATACATGAGCAAAAAGAGGAATACGGGAGATCTTCAGGAAAGCCCCGCGCCAGGGTACTTCTAGAATTTGTGAGTGCCAACCCTACAGGACCACTTCACGTGGGGCACGGGAGAGGTGCGGCTATTGGGGATTCTCTAGCCAGGCTTCTTACTATGTGCGGCTACGCGGTGGACACGGAGTATTATGTAAATGACGCAGGAAACCAGATGAAGATACTTGGGCTTTCTGTCATGCTGAGATACAAGGAATTGCTCGGCGAACACATTGTTTTTCCCGACGACTGTTACCAAGGGGACTATATACGGGACATAGCACAAGGACTGATGGGGACCGATACTGGCCGGCTCCTCGAAAGTCTGCCAGATGAAAAGGCGATCGAAATGGCCTCCTCCGTTGCATCGGAAAATCTTTTAGAGGGTATAAAGCATGACCTAGAAAACTTCGGGGTAACCCACGACAAATATTATAGTGAGAAGTCTCTTCATGAGAGTGGAGCTGTTGATGACACACTTGATGAACTTCGACGAACAGGGAAGACCGAAGATTTGGAAGGTGCCCTATGGTTCAAGATGGCTGGACAGGAGGACGAGGAGGATCGGGTCCTCGTCCGGGCGACTGGTGAACCGACGTATTTTGCTGCAGATGCCGCCTATCATATGCACAAGTTAAGGCGTGGCTTTGGGATGCTCATCGATATCTGGGGTTCCGACCATCATGGCTACGTTCCTCGTGTGAGGGCAGCGGTGGAGGCTTTGGGATATCCATCGGATGCCCTGAGAGTACTGTTGGTGCAGTTCGTAAACCTTATCAGAGATGGTCGAAAGATCTCCATGTCGACTCGATCAGGTGAGTTCATCACACTGCGTGAGGTTCTTGAAGAAGTGGGGCCTGATGCTGCCAGGTTCTTTTTTCTCTCAAAGAGGTGCGACAGCCATCTCGATTTCGACCTTGATCTAGCCAAAAGACAATCGAAGGACAATCCCGTCTACTATGTGCAGTATGCGCACGCCAGAGTGTCGGCAATTTTCAGAATCGCGGCCGAAAGAGGTATAGATTCCGACATGACCAACCCCGACCTTACAGCGTTTTCGCTGCCTGAGGAATACGAAATAATTAAGCATCTTGCAGATTTTCCCGATATGCTCGCCGAGGCGGCTGAAATATTGGAGCCTCACAGGATAACTTTTTATCTTATGGGCCTGGCTGAACTCTTCCATGCCTACTACCACGATAATAGGGTGCTGATAGAGGACGCAAGGGTAAAAAAGGCTCGGCTCTATCTCGTCGAGGCTGTACGCCAGGTCGTGGCCAACGGTCTCAAAATTCTCGGAGTATCAGCACCGAATCGGATGTAAAAAGCAAATGGGTCTCAGTGATCTCTTCCAGAAGAAGTTGGAACTGAATCGGCGGAAAATGTCCAGGGCGCGGCCCGTGATTCAGAAAGGGGAACCTAAGAACGGACCACTGACTCTGGCCGTGCTCGTGTCGGTCATTATTATGGTCGGGCTGGTAAGTCTCAACGTGAGACTGATTCGAGATCCATCCATAGCTGAAAAATTATTCGGCCGGTCTGTTTCACCAGAGCCGAAATGGAATGGGACTTCACACTCGCAACCAACTGCTTCGACATCAGACGGAGCGCAGTGCTACGTTCCTCCAGAGGTCACATTTTACAGGAAACTCTCTGCACAAGATGACACTTTATCAGAGGTACCTAATTTCACCGGCGTAGAAATTGATGGGGTCGATAGTGATCCAGAATCCCGAAGAAACTCCAACGGTCTTGAATCGGACCGAAAACGCGGCTCTACCACGGATATGAACAGCTCGCAATCCTATAAAACCAATGCCTTGCCACCTCAAAAAGCAAGTCTTCCTGAGCCTGAAAAGGGTGCAAAGATTTTCACCGTCCAAGTGGGAGCCTTTACACACCCAGGTATCGCTCAGGAGTGGGCTCTCAAATGGAAAGCAAAGGGATATGATGTGGCTCTAAAACCCGTAGCAAGGCCGAGAACGGGCGTGATCTACAGACTTTACCTGGGGAATTTTTCCTCGGAAAAGAAGGCGGACGAATTGGTTAAACATCTCAAATCGAAAGAGGGTATCAGCTCATTTCCTGTGGTACTGCGAAACTGATCCGGTCGCTGTGAAATCACAACTCCAGGTTTCGTTCTCGCCAAGAAATTTTCCGCAATGCTCCATGTTGTAAAAATGAATTATAAACCGTAAGGTATTCACGGAACGGCCTGCCCATGCACACCAGGGCTGAAATACTGATTGGACTCATATCATTAAGCCTTCACGGAAGTAACATGCCTATCCGTCTTTTGAAACTGTTTCCGATACCCCCCCGTCCTAACGACGGCAAGATGTGACACCGTTCCGTGAGACCTCAGGGAATGTCCTCAATCTAGGTTATCCGTTTAAAGGTTTTTTGACATAATTAATCCAAGTTTAGAATGCTTCAGCGAGGTTGGAGTTGGCGTTAAGCGTGGGCATTGTACGAGACAAAAGGTTCCTGGAACACAAGCCTGGACTGGTACATCCTGAGAGTCCGAACCGCCTCAGGAGCATCTACCGAATGCTGGACACGGATTTTCCCGATTGCCTGATCCATATCGAGCCTGAGCCGGCGACGCTGGAACATCTTGAATTAGTTCACACTCCGGCTTATATTAAACAGATTTTAAGCACTGCAGAGCGTGACTATACGACTCTGGCGCCGGACACCTCAGTCAGCGCGAAAACCTATCTGGCGGCCTGGTTGGCTGTTGGAGGCTGTATCAAAGGTCTGGAAGCACTGATGTCTGGTAGGTGTCGGGTATGTTTTTGTCTTGTGAGGCCGCCTGGACATCATGCTCTTCCTGACCGTGCCGGTGGTTTTTGTATTTTCGACAACCTTGGCGTTGCAGCCCGATATGCGATTGAGTACCTTGGTTTCCGCAGGATTCTCATCGTAGACTGGGACGTTCACCACGGCAACGCGCTGCAGGAATTATTTTATGCAGACAACAGAGTCCTCTATTTTTCATCCCACTATATGGGATGGTATCCCCACACCGGTGACTGGGAAGAGACCGGGATCGGCGAAGGATCGGGATACACAGTCAACATCCCGGTATTCAAAGAGATGGAAGACAGACACATAATCCACATCTACAACGAAGTGTTGAGCCCTATAGTGCGAAGATATCAACCGGAATTGATTCTTATTGCCGCGGGTTTTGATGCTCACCATCGTGATCCGTTAGGCCGGACCCGCCTTACGGAAGAGTCCTTTCGATGGCTAACCCAGATGATTCTCCAGCTCAGCGAGTCGGTTAAAAGCGCTCCTATTTTAATGTGCTTAGAAGGCGGTTATGATAACTATGCTCTTGCCGCCTCAGTAAGAGAGGTTCTTGGCGTCTTAACATTCCAAGGGCGCAGGGAGCGGATTCCACTGGTATCTACTCGGCGGGCCTCCGAAGTTATAGACAAGTGTCGCAGAGTTCATAAAAAATTTGGAGTCTGGACGGCTTGAACAAGATAATGAACTCATATACGGAAAATTCATGATCAAGGCGAGAATAAAGCCAGAGAATCCGGCTGCTAACCTGAAGTCCTATTTTGAAACGTACAGGAATTTTTCCTGGTCCGAGGTGGAGAAAGAATTCCCACTCATGGCCAACGGCGGGCTTAACATCGTTTACTATGCGATCGACAGGTGGGCGGATGATCCTGAAAAACAAAACAATCCGGCCTTGATATATGAAAATGACGGAAAGACAGATGTGTATTCGTACCTGGATTTGAAGGAAAAATCCTGTTGCTGGGCAAATCTTCTGGTCCGACACGGCTTCAAGAAAGGTGATCGCCTGTTCATTTTCTTGCCCCCAACTCCTGAAATTTATTTTGCCATGCTGGCGTGCGCCAGAATAGGGATCATTTTTTCTTGTCTTTACACAACACTCAGCTTCGAAGAGTTGCAATGGAGGCTGCATAATGCCCAGCCCTTGGGCGTCCTCACCAATACGGACCTAGTGGAAAGACTGTCACCTGATGCCATGAAGGGCGTGCAGTCTGTTTTTTTGATTTCGGGCGACCCTCCAGGAGTCTTTACATGGGAGATAGTTGTTGAAGGTTTACTGGACAAGTTGTCAAAAGAATTTGAGGCTGCTGTCCTTCCACCCGAGACCCCATTGTACCTACTGTACAGCTCCGGTTCCACCGGTCCACCGAAAGGTGTCATTCATGCGCATCAGGACATGCTTGGGCATTTGATTACAGCCAGGTATGTGCTTGATCTTACCGAAAATTCAGTTCTATGGACCGACTGTGAGCCTGCGTGGGTTACGGGGACAGTTTATGGAATGTTCGCTCCGTGGCTTACCGGTACCGCCTCAGTTGTACAGGGGGAGTCATTCTCAGCATCAACATGGTACAGGACTTTGGAAACTCACCACGTGACGGTCTGGTACACTACTCCCCTGACCGTAAGGAGGCTCAAGGCAGCAGGCGCGGACCTCCCCGGCCGATACGATTTCTCTTCTTTGAGACACATTGCCACAGTTGGTGAGACTCTTGTTCCAGAGTTGTTCTACTGGGTTAAGGAAAACCTCAAGCATTCACCGCATGACACCTGGTGGATGACAGAAACCGGGATGATTTGCATTGCAAATTTTCCATCAGAACCGATTAAGCCGGGATCCATGGGAAAACCTGTTCCAGGAGTAGAGGTTGCGGTCATTGATAGCTCAGGCAATCCCATGGCTTTGCTCACTCTGGGCCAATTGGCTCTCAAGGTCGGCTGGCCCACCATGATGAAAGCGATATGGCGTGACAAATTAAGGTATTCCCAATATTTCCTTAAAGATTGGTTTCTGACCGGGGATATGGTGATAATGGACGAGGACGGCTACTATTATCATCAGGGAAGGAACGACGATCTTATAAAGGCAGGCCAAGAGTTTATCGGCCCCTACGAGATTGAAGGGGTACTCCGACTCCATCCCGCCGTAGGAGAGGCGGCTGTAATTTCCAAGGCCGTCTCGACAGGCACTCCCTCAGTCAAGGCTTTTGTCACCATAAATAAAGGTTTTACACCGTCAGCTCGACTGAACCATGAGCTTAAGGCATTTGTGCGCACAAACCTCCATTCTCAAATACTCCTCGCGGAAATAGCTTTTCTCGACGAGCTGCCTAAGACCATTTCCGGAAAACTCTTAAGAAGAGTACTGAGAGCTAGGGAACTTGGACTGCCCAGCGGTGATACTTTAAAATTGAGGGGTTGATCCGGGAGGATGTTCAAATCTGAAACAGAGAGTTTGGGAGCCAACAGAGTTGAAGAGGTGAAACCTTAAAAGTGTGTGAGAGAAACGGTGATTATGGAAAGACGGATAAACTACATTCTCTTCATTGATTATTTTTTGTTCTTGCTGGTTCGTGTAATCGAAGTTGTCTTCAGCCGGCTACCAGAAAAGATGGCTCTCTCTCTGGGACGTTTTTTGGGAAGACTAGCCTACATTCTTTTCCCAGACCGTCGCAGAGCCGTCCTGGAAAATCTTACCATCGCATTTGGGCTGGAGTGTTCCAGGGTGTGGATTGTCCGGACTGCTCGCAAGAGTTTTGAGCATCTTGGACTTCTCACAGTCGAATTTTTCCGCATACGCCGCTGGACACAGCAAGAAATGGCCGAAAGAATAATTATTGAGGGAAAGCTTCCTTTCAACCTTACCATGCTGCCGGGCTACCACGGGATCTGCCTCTTAAATTCTCATTTTGGATGTTTCGAGGTAAGCGCAGCGACGGTAAAATTTCTCGCCATGCGGACGAATCTTATCGTTACCGGTCTGAAGAATCCTTTTCTCACAAGATATTTTTTCAACCGGGGGGGAAGAGGAGATGAGGAAACTGGAATAAAGACTTTTCCCGACAAGGGAATGGCAAAAGAGATGATTCGTTTCCTTCGAGCGGGTGAGATGTTGGCGTACCTCGCGGACCAAAGAGGCGACGCTGAAAGAGGTATCTTTGTTAACTTCTTCGGGGCACCTGCGCCGGCAAACGAGATCTTCGCTCGGTTGGCAATAGATGGAGAGGCCCGTGTTCTGCCTCTTTGCACGTACCGTCTGGATGACGGGCGCTATCGCAGCATTTTCGGTGAAGAAATACGTCTACAATTGACAGGGGACCAACATAAAGACCTGACAACCGTGAGTCAGCAGTTTCACAACATCTTCGAAGAGTGGCTGCGCTTGAAACCTGAACAGGGGTTCTGGCTGCAACGCAAATGGCGGCGCAAACCGTCCCGAAGGCGCCCAGTAAAAACATCGGCCGAGTCCAGTCAAGGTCTAAATCCCGAGGTCAAACACTAAAAAGGCTGTAGAATAGCAGTTCTCGAAAGTTTTTACCGATTGGTGGCAGTTTTGAGCATCCGTTCCCTGGGAGCGCAGGCTTCCAGCCTGCACTGGGGGTTACAGAATTTTTTGCAGGCAAGATGCCTGCGCTCCCAGCTTAACCGAAAAGACTTTTGAGAAGCAGAATACATCCGGTCTTGACTTTGAGCCCAGGGTCGTAAGTTCTCGTTTATTGGGCACAAAAAATATACTACAAGGTCCTGGTTGGAACCTTTACCCGTTTTTTCTTCGAGGTTTCTTTGGCCGTTTTTTTCACTTTACCCTTTTTCTCTCGAAGAACAGGCTTTTTCTCTACTTTTATCGGTTCCTCGATCTCGGCGGACACCTCTTTTTTCTCAATAGCATCAGCAATCTCAGGAGTAGGCTTCGGTCCAAATTGACTTGCAATAAGCTTGATTTCAGTTGCAAGCCTTTCAAAGGCCCATCCTATCTTGGGAAATGCCAACGCCTCCACCAATTGGTTGAGGGTATCAGGCATGATTCCACGTGCTACCAGTGGAGAGCAGTTGCAGTCCTCTTTCCCCACGGAATAATATCCTGCGGCATGAGCATTTGCGAGAAATCCTGTCCAAAGGGAAACACAAATCGCCAACGCGATGATATGGGATCGCATCTGAATTCTCCTGTGCAAAATAAGTGTAATTTTATTATAATGAAATTGTAGTAAAAATCAAGAGGTTAATTGATGATGGGCGTATTAGTTGCCTTCCTTCAAGATTCATAGTATTTTTACAGATTGCCTGATTAGAAAACCTCATAGAGAAATCGAGGAGATTTTCATGGGTGAAAACTTATTGCCCAAGACTTATGATCCGTCAACAATCGAGGGGAAATGGTACAATTTTTGGCTCGAGAATAAACTATTTAGAGCCGATGACAAGAAAACCGGCAAAGATTACTCCATTGTGATTCCTCCTCCCAATGTCACGGGCTCTCTCCACATGGGCCACGCTCTCAATAATACCCTTCAGGACATTCTCGTGCGGTATCACCGGATGAACGGATACAATACACTCTGGATGCCCGGCATGGATCATGCGGGTATTGCCACCCAAAACGTAGTGGAGCGTCAATTGGCTCAAGAAGGTCTCCACAGGGAAGATCTCGGAAGAGAGAAATTTGTCGAGCGTGTTTGGGCATGGAAAGAACAGTCTGGTGGTACGATTATCAATCAGCTCAAGAGACTAGGCTGTTCTTGCGATTGGGACCGAGAGCGGTTCACCATGGATGAGGGCCTTTCCCGCGCCGTACGGGAAGTCTTTGTAAGGCTTTATGAAGAGGGCCTTATTTACAAAGGTGATTATATTGTCAACTGGTGTCCGCGTTGCCATACCGCCCTCTCGGACCTCGAAGTAGAACACGAGGACGTTTCAGGGAGTCTCTGGTACATCCGCTATCCTGTTGAAGGGTCGAGTGAATCCCTGATTGTGGCGACTACCCGCCCAGAGACTATGCTGGGTGATACAGCAGTAGCCGTAAATCCTGAAGACAAGCGCTATTCTCACCTTATTGGGAAGTACGCCATTCTCCCTCTCGTGAATCGCAGGCTAAGAATCATAGGCGACCCTGTTGTCAATGTAGATTTCGGTACCGGAGCACTCAAGGTCACTCCATCACATGATCTGACGGACTTCGAGCTTTCCATTCGGCACGATCTCGAACGTGTCACCATCATGGACTTCCAAGGCCGGATTAACGAAAATGGAATCCACTTTGTGGGTATGGAAAGATATGAATGCCGTAAAACCATTGTAAAAGAACTCGACCAACAAGGATTTCTGGTGAAGATTGATCCTTATTTAGTGGGGCTGGGGAGATGTTACAGGTGCAAAGACGTCGTTGAGCCACTTATATCAAAACAATGGTTCGTCAAAGTTGCACCTTTGGCCAGGGAGGCACTCCTTGCCGTTGAGTCCGGCTCGACCCGCATCGTCCCAGATCAATGGACTAAGACCTATTACGAGTGGCTAAACAATATTCGAGACTGGTGTGTCTCACGCCAAATCTGGTGGGGTCACAGAATTCCAGCGTGGACCTGCGAGGACTGCCATAAAGTAATCGTTGCCCGAGAGGAACCTCGGGAATGTACTTCCTGCAAAGGGCCGCGGCTCGTTCGGGAGACCGACGTCTTAGACACATGGTTTTCATCAGCGCTCTGGCCGTTCTCCACTATGGGTTGGCCCGATTCCATATCTTTACTCAAAACCTTTTACCCTACTGCTTGCCTCGTGACAGGATTCGACATCCTTTTTTTCTGGGTTGCTCGAATGATGATGATGGGCCTGAAGTTCATGAATGACGTGCCCTTTAGGGACGTATACATTCATGCTCTGGTGAGAGACGAACAGGGTAAGAAGATGAGCAAATCTCTGGGCAACGTTATCGATCCTCTTTTGATAATGGATCGTTACGGTGCGGATGCTTTTCGCTTCACTCTGGCGGCCCTTGCTGCACAAGGCAGGGATATTAGACTCTCAGAAGCGCGAATCGAGGGATATCGAAACTTCATGAACAAGATATGGAACGCCGCCCGTTTCGCACTCCCCTATCTCGACGGCTGGGGGCCGGAATCCTCAACAGAAATCCCTAACACACTATCCCTGCCGGAACGCTGGATACTTTCTCGCCTCAACAGAACCATCGAGGAAGTTCGTCATGCCGTGGAGACGTATCGCTTCAATGATGCCGCCCAGGTTCTTTACCAGTTCACTTGGCATGAATTCTGCGACTGGTACATAGAGGAGGCCAAGATCCCTCTGACAGGAGGTGATCCTGATGCAGCAGGTCGTGCACGACTTGTGCTGAGGCATGTTCTGGACTCAATTATGCGTTTACTGCATCCGTTCGTGCCATTCATCACGGAAGAAATTGCCTCAAAGATTCCACCCGGGAGAAATGGCGTAATCTTGGGGCCATTTCCTATCTCGGATAAATCTAGGATTGATGAGGACGCGGAGATGAAAATGGGGGTCCTGATGGACCTTGTCACGGCAGTGCGGAACATCAGGGCTGAAATGAATATCTCCCCGGCCTTGCCGCTGTCAGTACTCGTATTTTGTCAAACGGACGAGGAAAAGGCTCTACTCGAACGCGCCCGTGATATGGTACGCTCTCTTGCAAGAATAGGTGAAATGAAGTTGGAAGGTCCTGGGAGCCGGTTGGAAGTGCCGCGAATGTCGGCTACAGCCATAATCGGGGACAAGAAAGTCCTGGTGCCTTTAGAAGGGATAGTGGATCCTGACGCGGAGATTGCCCGACTTGAAAAGGAACTGGCAAAAATAAATAAAGAGTTCAGTGTGGTTCAAAATAAGCTTTCAAATGAAGACTTCCTGTCTAAAGCAAGCGAGGACGCGATTCAAAAACAGAAAGACAAATACGCCGGACTGTCCGCAAAACTATCCGGGCTCCAAGAAGGCTTAAAAAAAATGCGTGCCTTAAAGGTAACCTGATCTCGAAGGTCAGCACTCAAATCATCATGAGCTTTAAGCTTACAGTGCTTCAAACAGTTGAATCAACCCAGGATGTTGCCAGAAAGTTGGCGCTGTCCGGGGAGCCTGAAGGTGCCGCCATCATGGCGCTTAACCAAACCCGAGGCCGTGGGCGGCTGGGCCATTCTTGGATCTCTCCCCCGGGAAAGAATCTTGCCCTTTCAATTATACTTCGGCCTCGCTTGACTCCAACGGAATCGCCTCTTCTAGGACTTCTGACTTCCGTAGCAATAGCCAATACTCTTGATAAATGCGGTATTGCTAGATCGGAACTGAAGTGGCCTAATGATGTGTTGGTAGGTGGGAGAAAAATTGCGGGAATTCTATCGGAAGCCGTGTTGGAAGATGGGATAGTTCAACACGTCATTATAGGGGTAGGGTTGAATGTAAACGCTCAAGAGTCAGATTTCCCCCAACATTTCATGATTCCTGCTACTTCTATTTTTCTCTGCACGGGTAGAGAGCGGGATGTCGAGGAAACGGCACGGGACTTTCTCGAAGAGATGCACGCGCTGTACGGACGCGTGAACAGAGACGGAAGTAGTTTTATTCTAGGGCTTTGGGAAGATCGCTGGGCACACCGATCCATGATGATGGTGTATGAGGGGGTAGTCGGTACGGCGAAAGGTCTTGATGAAGACGGCGCCCTGATCTTGAGCACTCCCGACGGCCGGCTCATTCGGATTCTCTCGGGGGATGTTTTCCCCCTGCAACCCGATACGAAGGGTTGTCTCAATAACTCGCGGGATTAAGAAAAATGATCGAGGAAAGACCGTTATGGGTGTAGCAAGATCAATCGGTAAGGTGTCG
>Ga0209254_10001242_pt1 | contig 22674 bp, 18 predicted proteins | sample FrelakmetDIP11DI_FD_187148 | JGI IMG/M metagenome (GOLD analysis project Ga0209254, IMG submission 187148) | Freshwater lake sediment microbial communities from the University of Notre Dame, USA, for methane emissions studies - DIP11 DI (SPAdes)... | ecosystem: Environmental > Aquatic >...
TGTGGATCGCTGGTGCCTCTCATGGCGATGAACCGGAAGGCGCCTATTCGATGATGCTGCTTCAGAAAGAGGCGGCGATGGACCCCAAGAAGATGAAAGGACTGGTTGTTCTTGTACCTGCTATCAATATCGAAGCATTGGTAGGTGGAACCCGCGGAGATCCGAGGGATAAGTTTTCTTATGACATGAACCGCATTTACCCGGGAAAACCGGATGGCTACCCTTCCGAGAGAGTTGCCTGGGCTTATCACAAGGTGATGGTAGAACACTGTGACCTGCACCTGAACATTCATTCCGGTGGGGATCATTCCTATTTGGACACAGCCTATTTTGCTTCAGAGACCAAAGAATCCCTGGAATTAGGCAGAGCGCTTGGTCCTGAATGGGATCTCTCCATGAAAAGCGGTATTGGTCCAGGCAGCCCAGCCAGTGTAATGGCGCAGTTAGGTAAGGGTGGATTAACCGTCGAACTTGGCGGGTGGTGCAGGATGCTGACCACTGATTTCCAGGATGTCGGGCGCCGAATAAAAGATTCCTATCTTAATGTCATGCGCCACTATGGCATCATCCCAGGTGAGGCTAAATATCCCGAAAAGGTTCTGCGCGGCCATCAAATTGCCTTGCTGGCGAATGCCACCGGTTTGTTTGTCGGTGAAGACATTGAACTGCGCAAGCCAATGAAGAAAGGCACGGTAGTCGGACGGATCTACAACCTGCTGGGTGATGAGCTGGAAGTTTTACAGGCTCCGGAAGATGGCCAGGTGTTCGGATTGCGCTCCAAGCCGATGGTAATTGAAGGTGAATGGTGCTGCTTCTATGGCGTGATTGACGAAGTACGCGAAAATTAGGTAAGGAAATAATTCTTAGAATAATAACATTTTGGAGAAGGCGGCACGCCGCCTTCTCCAAAAATCTACTGGTCTGGAGTGGTTGAATAAATGAAAACAAGCGCTGGTGATAACAAGCAAATTAATGCAGCCGTCATTGGAGTAGGCCGGATTGGTAAAAAGCATGCTGAAGTATTTGCCAGTTTAGGAAGTGATGTAAAACTCCTGGGGGTAGCAGATATCGATAGGAATAAGGCGGTCCAGGTTGCAGGGGCATTAAATACCCAACCATTTACCGACTACCAGGACCTGCTGGCACTCAAACCTGACCTGGTAGTAATAAGCACCCCTCATTATTTGCATCGGGAACAGGGTGAGGCGGCTGCAAAAGCCGGCTGCCACGTATTGATGGAAAAACCACTGGCAGATACCATGGAAGGTGCCCGGGCCATCGTAGAGACATGCAAGCAGGCAGGCTCCAAGCTGGCAGTGGGATTTGTGCATCGATACCGGCAGGAACTCCAGATGGCACACAAGACCGTAAACAGCGGAGAGGTTGGAATCCCCGGGATGATTACGGATATTTTTGGCAACCCTGGCGGCCGGCATATTCCGGAATGGGTTTGGCAAAAAAGATTTTCCGGCGGGGGCATTATCACATACAGCGGAATTCACAGCATTGACTGGCAGTGCTGGTTGATGAACAGCGATGTCGACGAGGTATATGCGCGTTCTTTATCAAGATATCAGGGATCAGATGTGGAAGATGCCTTCATTGGAACAATATTTTTCGCCAATGGAGGAATTGGCAGCCTGATCGGCAATCAGCCTCCCTACCAGGTTACCCCAATTACACGCCTTACAGAAATCTATGGCAGCAAAGCCTGCCTCCGCATGCGAATGAGGGAATATTTAATGTTCAGTGATGAAGATCACTCCTACCAGGTAAACATTTCCAGGGATGATCCGTTTATTCCACAAGCAATGGATATGATTGGAGCAATCAAGGAAGACCGGCAGCCATGGATTGGCGGTGAGGACGGATTGAGAGCTCAGGCGATCATGACAGCATTCTACCAATCTGCAGAAATTGGCAGACCTGTGCGGGTGGAGAGTGTCCTTTAAAGCAAATCACTATTCTTCTTGACAAAGCCCCTGCGAAAATCTATAATTGTATATTGTAGACAATCTGCAATATTAGGGATTTGACAAAAATTATACGATGGTGTCAGCAAAACATTTTAGATTTGCATCCATGCGTTGAGATTACCTGAAGGTTGCCGGATTTTTTTGAGCATGGCAATCGGGGGGAAGTAATTGGATGAACTGAGAAAGAAGGTTATGGCATGAAAATACTGGTTATCAACCCGAATACATCCACTCTCGTGACTGAGAAAGTTGCAAATAAAATACGCCAGATTGCCCGGCCCGATGTTCAAGCTGATGTTATCCAGATTGAACATGGTCCAGAGTCTCTGGAATCCTACTATGATGAATCCCTGGCCACACCTTATACCATCCAGGCAGTAAAAAAAGCCAACGAAGAGGGTTATGATGCCATCATCCTGGCAGCATTTTGTGATCCCGGCCTGGAAGCTTTAAAAGAGATTTCCAGTGTCCCGGTTTATGGGATTGAAGAGACCTCCTTTTCAGTGGCACTGTTGCTAGGCCACAAGTTCAGCATTCTTACAGAAAAACCTCATAAAACCTCCTCCAAGAAACAGCATGTCCGGAAATATGGTCTGGAAAGCCGGTTTGCATCCGTACGAGCCCTTGGGATGGGTGTTGTGGAAATTGCTGAAAAACCCGAAAAGGTCAAAGAAATTGGGATGGCACTGGCACGAAGAATGATTGAAGAGGATGGCGCTGAAGTAATTATCATGGGTTGCGCCTCAATGGCAGGATATTCAGACGATTTGGAAAAAGAATTGGGCATCCCGGTTATTGATCCCATTGCAACAACTTATAAGGTGGTAGAGGGATTGACTGATATCCGGATGAGCTTATCCAAAATTGGCCTTTATGCCAGACCTGCACCACAGAAGATCAACTAGGTTCGAATAAGTTATCAAATTGGAATTCTTTAAATGAAAATTGGAGGAGGATTATGATTACTCGTTTACATCATCTTGGTTTGGTTGTTGATGATTTACATAAAGCCTGTGATACTTACGACAAGCTCTTTGGTATGAAGGCTGTCGATTACCGTAATGATCAAGGAAAAGGATTCCAGCTGGATGCACGCCTGATGCTGCCAAACGGCTGCTGGCTGCATCTCGTCCAAAATTGGAACCCTGAATCACGAGTATATAAGTTCCTAAAGAAGCACGGTGAATCCCTTGAGCACATTTGTATCGAAACAGATGATATTGAAGGGGATGTTGCCCACCTGCGGAAGATTGGCGTTCCGCTTTACCAGGATACAATTTTCAATGCAGCGGATGGATTTGAGGCGTTTGTATACCCGGAAGACGGAATCGGCTTTACAGTGGAGCTGATCCAGCCGCATACCACGAGCTATTATTGGGAACCTGAAAAAGTATCCAATCCCAATTTATTGGGCTTGCAGCATATCGGCGTGGCAGTCAATAATGTTGCCAAGGCTGCAGAACGGTTTGAAATGCTTTTTGGTGTTAAAGCCAATGCGCTGCGCACTGACCAGCATTACGGTACGCAGAAAGACATGATGATTGAACCAGGTAATGACCGCCTGTGGCTTCACCTGGTTGAGACGCAGGATCCTGAAAACCGGGTTTACCAATTTATGCAAAAACACGGGGAAGGCCTGGAACATCTGTGTTTTGAGTTTGCCGATATCCGTGAAGCAGTTAAACGTGTTCAAGCAGCGGGTGTCCCACTCTATCAGAACAAGATATATCTGGACCGGGAGGATGGCTTTGAAGCATTTGTTTACCCGGAATACAACCATGGTGTTACTGTGGAATTAATAGAACCATACGCAACCAGCCGAGGGTATCGCGGATAATCCGGGCGGTTAAGGGTAATGGTTCTTTTCACAATTTATTGTCAGGATTTACATATCTCCTCCTCTCCAACACTTCTGCAAGCCGGTCACCTGACTGGCTTGCAGAAGTATGAGAGGAGTTTGGGTTATTAAACCAGGCAGCAATTTTGGCGGGGACGCATAGGATTAAATGATTAACCAGCCACAGGAAACCTATCATGATGCATCTCAATGGAGAGAATTCCTACTCTCCTTAAGCAGTATTTTTACCCTGGCTGTTGGTACAGGTGCATTCCTGTTATTGATCGTTTCCTTTCTAGAATCGGTTCATATGCCAGTTAACCGGATTGGCCTGGTAATATCTTTTTTTTCAGGCATCCAGGCAGTCGCTGTATTTCTGATAGGCAAATATTATCGGGGGACCCATTTCAGGGTGATTGTCATATCGGCAATCGTCACCCAGAGCCTTGGCGTTTTTCTACTGGCAACATTGAATACCGGGCTGCTGCTATGGATTGCCATGAGCCTGTTTGGAATAGGATTGGGGATCATCCTGGTTGTGCTCTACTCATCTGCTATACAACGACGCCCAAAAGACGTCCGCCCAGCAGTGTCAATTGGAATTTATACAGCGCTTGTGGCTGGTGGAAACGCTGTCGGTGCTTACCTGGTAGGTAAGGTGATTGACCAGTATGGATATTCAGCAGCATTTATATTTTCGGGTGTCTTCATCATTGCCGCAGTATTCCTGGTTGCTTTCATGGGGGATAAAGCAGTGGCGCCGCCGATGGCCGAAGAGCCCAACAATGTAGACGAAGACCTTACGGAAGAGAAAAATACGAAACTCCCGCTCTGGAAATTTGGAATTGCAATGGCGTTGATCATGTCTGCCCTGATGAGTGTATTTGATACGCTGCTCCCGATCTATGGAATGCGGGCTGGTATGGCTATGGCTACTATAGGGGCCATAGCCGGATTTAAAATGTTTATGGCTGCGGCCAGCCGGCCGTTGACTGGATTCATGCTTAATAAAATGGCGCCAAACAGGGTATCCAATATCAGTATCCTGGGGATGATTGTCTTCATAATCCTATTCCCGTTTTCCGGAATGGGTACCCTGGCCTTCATTGTTGCCGGGCTTTTTGGTACATCTTTCGGGGGTGTCCGCGTGGCATCCCTAACATCAGCAATAGAAGGTCATACGCAATCCCCGGCGATCACCCGCCGGGTCAGCCATTACCGTTTATCCATGACTTTTGGTCAAATTGGCGGCCCGTATTTAGCTGGACTGGTTGCAAGTGTGATGATTGTATCCCATGCGTTTATCCTGATGGGAGTGTTATTTTTTGTGTTGTTTCTGATTACATTACTGGTGTTTCAACAAATTAAACCCCGTCAGTATTTTGTAAAAACTAGGAAGCTGGATACCACAGAACTGCTGTGAACAATTACGATTTGAAAATTTTGAAATATTAATACTTGGATTTTTAGTTATTAGAGGGATAACAATGATAAATGGGGAAAATAATGCCGTAGATGAAGCCGGCCGGATGAAACCGATTGCAACCGTCAACCTTCGCAATCATATCGAAGAAGAGATTCGCCGGGCGATCCTTCAAGGACGTTTCAAGCCTGGTGAAAGGCTGGTTGAATCCACCATTGCCAGCGAAATTGGGGTAAGCCGGGCACCAGTGAGGGAGGTGCTCTCAGCTTTGGAGCGGGTTGGGCTGGTGATGAACATCCCCCGCCGGGGAAGTTTTGTGATAGATTTCACGCCCAAGGATATTGAAGAAATCTATACCTTAAGGCTGCTGCTGGAGGTCGAGGCGATACGTCTTGCTGCAGAACACCTTCGGGAGGTTGATCTACAGGATATGCAGGCAATAGTTGATAGTCTAGGAGAAGCAATGATCCGCCAGGATGATCCGGAAGCGATTATCCGTTTGGATTTGTCTTTCCATGAAAAAATTTGTCTGAAGGCAGATCACAGCCGGTTATTCAATGCCTGGAATAGTATGCGCATGCAGACCATGTTATTAATCAGCATGACCAGCAGAACTCATTACGGGTTGCCCAACCAAACCGTTAAATGGCACCAGGATATACTGGATGCGATCAAGGATGGGAAATCCCAATTGGCTGAAAACGTTCTCAGCAATCATCTCTCAGATGCGATGCAGCGGGCTACCAAAAGTTTCACGGAAGTCCACATGCAGAATTCACCAACTGTGGTTGAATGATACTAATTTGAGGTTAATATTTGCTGGTCCTCTAAACCAAACAGAAATCTCCCCCGATCAGATAACCTTGATCGGGGGAGATTTTTTGGTTTCAGGCAGGGTGAATGTATCAGGTTGTCTTTATATCTGCAATTGTGATTTGCAGCCAAATTATCATGATTAGAAGGTATAAGCGGTAATATATGGATGGTTCCAATTCTGGTACCACCCGATTATCTCTGCGCCATCCTCTTTAACCCAAACCATATCCTTAAGGCGGAAGATTTCGCCGGTTTCCAGACGCATCCCAATATCTATGGCGAACCACATATCCTTTGTGATAACTGTGTCGTCTCCATCCACCAGGTAGGGCGCTTCACGCGGGGTGACGCCGATGCTATGTCCGATGGGGGTACCTTCTAACAGTACCACATCCTGCCTTTTAGCTTCAGCGGCTACAGCAACTGCTGCCTGCGAGCAGGTGATGCCGGGTTTTAAAGACTTCACCACAAAGTCACGGATTTGAACCAGTTGCTGATATTTATCCTTGAGGGCAGGGGTATAGTCACCTTTTATCAAGATTTTAGCGAGGTTGGACCAGTACCCATCCAGGACAGCTTGCATTTCAATCCGCACTATGTCGCCGGCATTGATGTTTTTGTTTCGTCCCAAACCAAATCGGGGGGCTATCGGCCACATCTTTTTAGCATGTTCGCCGGAAGCCACCAGCGAAAGGCAGTGATAGCCGGTGGTGTCCATTTCCCTCTCCATGCAGTGCACACGGACATCCTCGGATTGAAATTTCTCGGTTTTTCCTCCCAGGGTGGAGAGGTGATGGGATGATCCGGAAATCCCGTGCTCGGTTCTGGCGGCAATTGTTTTTAACAGGTCCACTTCTTCCGATGTTTTCACCATGCGCAGTGTTTTTATCCAGGAATCAGCTGGAGAAAACCTGCGGTTACCCACCCAATCCTTAAGAATCCGGAATGTGGCGGAATCGATGCGTTCCATGTCTATTCCTATGGTTGACCCTGGAGCGGTTTCCTGGTTGATCAAATTTACCAGGTTGTTTATTACCGCCTGATGATTATCAGCAGACAGGGAGTAGGGGTAGAAATGCATGATGCTGCTGATTTCCCGGAGGGTGCTCTCCCATATAACCGGGCAAATACAGATTGGTTGGGAACCTTTTTTCCAAAAGAGGTAGATGGGCTGGTTTTTCTGGCTGTAAAGGTTTTGCAACGAAGTGCCGGAAAAATACAAGAGATTATCAACACCCGTGATGATCAATGCATCATAAGGGCTTGCATTAAGAGCTTTTTCAATTTTGTTGAATACGATTTTGTGATCCATCATTCTCTCCTTAGTGCGTTGACCGGAAACCACGGATGATATACAGTTCATCCCAATTTTTATACCAGCTCAGCAGCCTTGACCCTTCATTTGTAATCTCATAGGCATCCTTAGACTGTATCATTACTCCAGACGGTGTGAATGTTGTGATATCCAGACAAATGACCATCCCTTTTGCCAATATGGTTTCGTCGTCAGCGGTCAGGAATGGGGCTTCGATTTCACTGGCTCCCAATCCATGCCCGGCGCCATTTTCGGAGAGAAATTTGATACTGTTTTTGTCCGCGGTTTGCTTGACTTCATTAAAAATACTACTGCACGATGTTCCGGGTTTTAACAAGCTGACAGCCAGGTTTTTTAAAATCTGGTTGTCCTGCTTCCCTTTTACCTGTGAGCGGGTAGGTTCACCGACGACAAGCATCCTGGCAGCGTTGAACCAGTAGCCATTTTGAGAATTGGTGTAATTGACCCGGAAAAGACCCTGACTGGTCACTTTCCCTTTGGGCGGGAGATAATAGAGGGAAGTCTTGTCCGCCTGCACCGAAGAAAGGAATCCAATTCCAGTCCCACCATGTTCGATGATATGCACCCGGATCCTTTCTATCAATTCTGCGACTGTGTAGCCCGGATTTGGGACAGCACCTTCCAGGTGATTGATGGCTCCAATCAACCCTTTATCTGCGGCAACACCCGCTGCTTCTATCAGGGCGATTTCCTCGTCTGTTTTAATCATACGCATTGCGGCCAATGCTTTATCTGCCTCAACAAATTGAATTTGAGGAAAAAGCCCGCGCGCTTTTTCAAGGAGAGCGGCATCGACTTGATAGGCATCCACACCCAATTTTCCGGTAGTTAATTGCTGCTCCTTGAGGATATCCTGCAATGCATTCAGAAATGCGGAGGGTGGCACTGATTGGTTCTCATCATAGGACCGGACCGGTTCAACCCAATTCTGGTCCATTACTGCCTGGTCCCATTCTCCGGGAACCAGAAAGAGGCGGCTTCCACCAGTATATTGGATGAATGCACTGTGTCTTTCCGGATACTGGTTGGCAAATGGCAAAACCACGCCGCTGGCATAAGTCTGGTTATCGGGACCGAACAGGAGCAGACCATCCAGCCCTTTGTTCTTAATGAAGGTGTTTAATTTATCCTGTATCTTCATTGAATTTCTTGATCTCCTTTATCAAATATATTAATCTTTCATGAGTTTTTTTGTGCGACAACAATGCGGAATGCATCACCGTGCCAGTAACCAATTGGTTCCAGACTTCCACGATAACCCCTTACGGCATATTGTTGTTATGAAGATTTCTATCAATTCTACGAATATATTACGCACAGCCTTTGTATTAACTATCTGTTGGATTGTTAGCATGTGTAAGTATAATACGGATTGCTTATCTATAAATGCCCAGAATAAAACTCGATTCCTGACCAGCCAAGAGGATCAGATCAAGAGATCCGGTTGTATTGAAAGTTTTTGACAACGGTACAGGCAAAATTTGGTTGGCTAATTATCATTTCGTTTTTGGTATTATGCGGGTGTTTGCATCTCTATCCGGTAAATTTTTCGTTTGTTACCCCAATTAAAGGTTTGTGAAATTATAAAACACAGAGAGCCGAAATCCAATTGAGAGAAGGATCATTATATTTCCGGGTTGTTATGTCATCCTAATCCATTGCCAGATGATCATCCGCTGATAAATGGATCACAAAAAATGTACCGTTTTTAGTATTAACCTCTATTCGCCAATGAAAAATATCTGGAGGGGTCCGGGTGGAAACCTTCGGCAAAGAATGCACCTGATTCTGGATCCTGTTGATAGTGACCTTTGAATTCCCTCTTTACGATCATCTGCAGGGCTGCCGCCAGCCGGTCAATTTCCTCCAATGTGTTGTAACCCCCAAAACTTACCCGGATCATTCCCGGCAGGTTGGCTTTTTTTCCGGATTTGATTTCGGATTGATATTGATTGACCAGATCAGGGGGGACATCCAAGAGGTTTAATATATATGGATGGGCGCAGAAGCAACCATTACGGACACCAATGCCTTGCTCCATGCTTAAAATAGCCGCTGCCAGGTAGTGGCTTATCCCCTCGATATTTAATGGTATAACTCCTAGCCGCTGCGAACTTTGTTCCGGGAAGCGGTTCCCAAAAATTCGGACACCTTCAATTTTAATGAGTTTCTCTAAAGCATATGCGGTTAAACGGGCTTCATGCCTGGCGAGGTTTTCAAGGCCGACCTGCTGCAAGGCGAGCATGCTGCTTGCCAATGCCACTGCCCCGATCACATTCGGGCTTCCAGCCTCTTCCTTCTCCGGGACAGTGGTCCACCGTACCTCCTTGAAAGTGACTAAATCGACAGTACCGCCGCCGACCATATCCGGATCTCCAGATTCAAATGTTTCTTTGCTGCCAACCAGGACCCCGGTACCGAATGGGGCATACATTTTATGGGCAGAAAGGACGACATAATCCAGGTGACCTGGATCGCTGTGCGGGTACATATCGATGGCACGATGGGGAGCAAGCTGGGCAGCATCTACCAAAATTTTCCCGCCATATTGGTGAACCTTTTCGGCAATTGCATGAATGGGATTGATATATCCGGTGATATTGGAGGCTCCGGTGATGGCTACAAGTGCTAAATGCTGACTGAACTGCTCTATAAGAAACTCCAAATGGTTAAGGTCAATTTCTCCTTCAGGCGTCAGGTTAGCATAGTGTACATTGGCTCTCTTCCTCCAGGGGAGATCATCGGAGTGATGTTCCATTTTTGTGGTAATAACGATATCCCGGTTTTTAAACACAAACCGGTTAGCCATTTTATTAATTGCTTCGGTGGTGTTTTTTAAAAATATAACGGTATCTTTATGATGATCACCACCAAGGAATGACCGGACAATGGTGCGCGCTTCTTCATAGGCATGGGTAGAAATCATACTTTTATAACCGCTGCCACGGTGCACACTGGAATACCACCCTAAAAAATCCTGAATGGTTTGATTCACCGGGACCAGTGAGGGCGTGCTCGCCGCATTATCAAAATTGATATAGGTAAGGTGGGTGCCGGATAAGACCGGTACCTGTGAATTTATACCTACAATATTGCTGCGGAAATTATCGATGGTAAGTTTTGAATAATTTTCTTGGACAGGGGCTGAGCCAGGCATTATCATCAACAATCACTCCAAAATGGGCTGAGATTTTGTCAAATAAAGAAACGAGAGACCATCAGATACCTGATTACCAAATATATATCAGTAATATATAAATAGTATATCAAACCCGGTCTGAAATTTCAATACAAACCAACCATGGTTGTAGCCGTATTATTAATTTGATCGAACCGGGTTGTTTCAGTGTTATACTTTGTGCTTGAATTTCTGCAGCAGGTGACTTAGTGTTTGGACAAGATCCATCTGAAAACCAGCTAACCTACAAAAGAATCATCAAATCCTGGTGGCCTTTGGCTGCATCCTGGTTGTTGATGTCTATATCGATTCCGGGTGTGAGCGCAGTGATAGCCCGTTTGCCTGATCCGGTGATCAACCTGGCGGCTTATGGCGGTATCTCACATCCAATATCTTTGATCATTGAATCACCCATCATCATGATGCTGTCTGCCTCAACAACCTTGAACCGGGATTGGAACACCTATAAACGGCTGTTCCGTTTCATGATGTTGATTGGCTTTCTATTAACCTGCGTCCATTTTTTGGTGGCTTTCACACCACTGTATTATTTTGTAGTCGAGGAGTTGATTGGGGCACCGCAGGCAATTGTGGAGTCGGGACGGTTGGGGTTGATGTGTATGCTTCCCTGGACCTGGTCTATTGTTTACCGCAAATTTCACCAGGGAATTTTGATCCGCTACGGGCATTCTGATGCAGTGGCCTTTGGGACGGTGGTAAGGCTGCTGGCCATAATTGCCGGTATAACCGTAACCATCATCTTCACGGATTTACCAGGAGTGGCAGTTGGTTCAATTGGTCATGTATGCGGGGTTTTCTTTGAAGCGCTTTATACGCATTTCAGGGCACAACCGGTTATTCTTCACCAGGTAAAACTACAACCTGCGGTTGAGAAACTTAAATGGATGGATTTTGCCAAGTTCTACATCCCTCTAGCGATGACTCCTTTTCTGACCTATATCTGGCAGCCAATCGGAAGTGCAGGACTGAGCCGGATGCCAAATGCAATTGACTCCCTGGCGATCTGGGCAGTCCTTTCCGGATTGATCCTTATCCTGAACAGTACCGGTTTATCCTATAACGAGATCGTTATTGCCATCCTGGACCGAAGCGGATCTTACCCGGTGCTAAAGAGATTTACTGCCATGATGGCAGGAATCGGATTTGGCGCTGCCCTGCTGATAGCTGCGACTCCCCTAGCAGGATTCTGGTTCAGGGAAATTGCAGCGATCTCTCCCCATTTAAGTCAAATTGCCATTTACGGTTTCTGGCTGCTTGTTCCGGTACCCGGTTTAATGTATGCACTGAGTTTTTTCCAGGGGATCATATTAAACAGCCGCAAGACCAGGCCCATCCCGGAGGCGGTGTTTGTTTATTTACTCATATCCGTAGTATTTCTGACACTTGGTGTTTTGTGGGGAAAAATTCCCGGTGTATATGTAATCGCATTCACATTTACCCTGGCTAATATGGGACAGGTAGGTTGGATGGGCTTTAGAAGCCGTCCGGCTGCCAGGAATCTCAAGCAAAGGGATGAGCCTGTACTGGTGGGCGATTAACGATCTGTTCCAGAATGAATCGAACAAAACATCTTATAAAGGAATAACCCGCGGCAATTTAAGGATTGGTGAATGTTTTTCATAAGTATTGTACACGTTGAATAAAACCATAAGGTCTTCGAATTATGAAAATTAAACTCCGGTATGACCAGGACGTCTGTATAAATCCTTATCATCAAAACTCCCAGATAATTTGGGATGGTTTATCTTATAAGGAAAAATTCACCAAATCAGAGGGAATAATCATCTTAAATAGTGATATACCCTTAGGTTAAAATTGGGAGAGAAAAACGCGGTTTTATGACAAAATATCCTGAACCAACTCCAAGTAATTAAATCGATCAATCATTGGAGACATAGAAGATGTCAGTAATACTCACAGATCTGGATCAAAAATTAATAAGTGGAGACTTTGGCGAAGCTTCCAAAATGGCGATGCGTATTGTGCTGCGCATGGCAGAGGTGTTGGGTGTTAGCGAACTGATCGATATCCAATCAGCCCATATTGATGGATGCGGCTTGATGACCGATTCCGCCCTGGAATTTGCCGAAAAACTGGCCGGGCTTGGAGGTCAGGTAGTGGTTCCCACCACTACCAACATGATCCCACTTGACCTTCAGAATTGGCGTAAGCAGGGAATTCCGGAGGAATTTGCCTTTAAAGCGATCCGTTTATCCAATGCCTATCTCAAAATGGGGTGCATACCCACCTGGACCTGTACACCATACCAGGTATATCCTCCACCGAGGTTACACCAGCAAATTGCCTGGGGGGAATCCAATGCCATTGTGTATGCCAACTCCATACTGGGAGCACGGACAGAACGTTATGCAGATTTTTTTGACATCTGCGCCGCTTTAACCGGCAGAGTTCCCAGGTATGGTATGCATCTGCATGAAAACCGACGCGGGCAGGTGCTCTTCCAACTGGTTGGCTTTGATTCGAAAGCATTTGATGATGATACTTTTTATCCAGCACTTGGATTTTTAATTGGCAAAATTGCCCGCGACCGGGTGGTTGTAATCGACGGTCTGGCTTATCATCCATCCAGTGACCAATTAAAAGCTCTCGGGGCGGCGGCAGCATCGACCGGCGCAGTAGCCCTGTTTCATATTGTCGGAATCACCCCGGAAGCACCCACCCTCCAGGCTGCCATGCAGGATCTTCCCCCGGAGGAGATTGTAAAGGTGACTCCGGCAGATTTGTCGCTTGCAAAAAAGGGTCTTTCAACAATCAATGCAAATGGAAGGAAACTGGATGCGGTGATCCTGGGCTGTCCCCACTTCTCAATCGCCGAGTTTGGCAAATTGGCCCGCTTTCTGGAGGGTTTCCAGGGGAAGTGCCATCCTGATGTGCAATTTTATGTGATGACAAACCAGGTTTCTTATGCCCTTGCTGGTCGCAGTGGTTTTCTGGAAGTTCTCCAGGATTTTGGCGTCCGCCTGACGATCGATACCTGTGTTTTGAATACCCCGGTGACCCTTCCGAACACCAGGCTGGTGATGACCAATTCCGGGAAGGATGCCTATTATGCCCCAAGTGAGTTGGGCGTGGAAGTGGTTTTTGCATCCCTGGAGGATTGTGTCCGGTCAGCTGCAGCAGGTGTAGTCATGAAAGAGGATGAGGGATGACACTATTTATTAAAGGAAGAGCACTAATACCGGGGAATGCAGAAGGGGAGGCAGTTGTCTCTCATGAACCACTCAGTTTCTGGGGTGGTATCAATCCCTACACAGGGGAGATAACCGACAGGAGACATGATCATTTCGGAATCAACGTTGCCGGCAAGGTGTTTCTTTTCCCGAAAGGAAGGGGATCCAGCACCGGCAGTGCTGTGTTGCTTGAATCGATTCGCAATGGCGTTGCACCAGCGGCGATAATCAATATGAAAGAAGATCCAATCCTTGCGCTGGGTGCAATAATATCCGATGAGCTGTATTTGAAGACAATCCCTGTGCTGGTAATTAGTGAAGAAGATTTCTCTAAAATTATGGAAGGTGATTGGCTTAAAATTGATCCGGAGGGGATGATACTGGTGACTCCCGCTTCAGGCTAACCCGGATAAAATTTTCTCAATAAAGTCTACCATCCGTTTATGGTGGGATCCCTGCCAGTAGATTTTTCCACATTGTACACATTGAAAAAAATTTTCGTAAACCAATCGGGTATGCGGTTGCAAATGATCGAGGATTGCATCTTTTTGCACATCCTGAAGTAGCCCATTACAGGTCAGGCAGAGCCGAAAGGGCTGGACCTTATTTATTAATTGGAATCGCTGAATTACTTCCATTAATTGTCTTGTGGGGTCGGTTTCCTTAATCAGGTGACCGTGGGTGACGATGTTCCTCATTAATAAACCCCTGTCACGGGAGAGCAGGATACGATGTTCCCGGCAGGAGATTTCTGCCAGATCCCGGTCTTCCGCCCGATTGTTGTAGAGCGTATCGAAACCGAGCATTCGTAAATAGGAGGCTAATTTTCCCAGGTGTGTATCCAGGATGAAGCGCGGCTCTCGCAGCGGCTCGGGGCGCAGGCGATTTACAGGAGAAATATCAAATGATTCAAATACGGGATAGATACTGACCATGTCACCATCGATTAAATGGCTGGAAAAACCCACCGGTACGCCATTAATCAGGATCAGGTCCACCTCTGTGTGAGGTATCCCCATGGATTCAACGATGTGTTTAATGCTCTCCTGGGGATCGAATTCCTTTTCGAAAGTCTGTTTGACGCGGTTTTCAGGCAGGTAGTCGTTCAGTTCAGCATAAAAACGAAATTTTGCACAGGGGTTCAACGGTTAAAAATTCCATCCATGAAACTACAGGCGTGTGTTCCTCGGACAGGTGGTTCCCTCCGGCGAGGAGCGCATTGGATAAATTAGAATTTGATGATACTTATTTATTATTTTATCCTTTTTGGTTGGTTTTTTCCCGCGAAAGCCTGCGAAAATAGTCCGGGTATTTATTTCGATTCTCATCCAATCAACAGGGAACGAATTTTTTTGAATATTGGGAAATCAGCCGGGATTCGTCATTTTGATGTGATATATTAATAAGGATATAAAATGTCCCGAAGCGTACATGGTCTAATTATCAGGTAAAAATCAATCATCGACTGGGATGGTGAAAAATGCCTAAAGCGATATTATCCGTTTATGATAAAACCGGTCTGGTTGAACTGGCATCCGGTCTGGTACAAATGGGCTGGGACCTGGTCGCTTCTGGTGGTACTGCCCGATTATTATCCCATAACCATCTTCCGGTCATTGATGTTTCGGCATACACGTCTTCCCCTGAGGTCCTTAGCGGACGGGTAAAAACTTTGCACCCTGCCATTCACGCTGGTATTCTATCTCAGGATAGGGAAGAGGACCGGGCGGAACTTTCGGAATTGGGCTGGGATAAGATTGACCTGGTGGTTGTAAATTTATACCCGTTTGAAAGGACAATTGCCAAACCGGAGGTTACCTTTGCTGATGCAATCGAGAATATTGATATCGGCGGAGTTACCCTCATCCGTGCCGCAGCCAAGAATCACGAACGAGCGGTATTGGTTTGTGATCCGGGCGATTATCCCGAAGTATTGGAATACATCAGACAGGGGGGGGTTCCTGCAGAGGTACGCAAACAACTTGCCATCAAAGGATTTATGGTAACCTACCAATACGATCAGGCTATTCATGCTTACCTCAGCGGATCAGCGTGTGAATCTCTGCGGATTTACCCCATTCTACCCTTACGCTATGGAGAAAACCCGCACCAGGAGGCTGCCTTGTACGGGTATGGTGTGCATGAGACACCCCTGGGTGGAAAAATCCTTCAGGGTAAAGAACTTTCCTACAACAACATTCTGGACCTGGATGCTGCATGGCGGGCGGTTACCAACTTTACAGATACCAGCGTGGTGATTGTCAAACACCTATCCCCGTGTGGAATTGCCTCGGCTTCCCGGCTGGTGGACGCATACCAATCAGCCCTGGCGTGCGATCCGGTATCTGCTTACGGCGGCATTGTAGCCTGCAACGTTCCCCTGGATAAGGAAACGGCTCTGGAAATCCGGAAGCTATTTGTAGAGTGTGTTATTTGCCCCGGTTTTTCTAGTCCTGTCATGGAAATACTGGCTGAGAAGAAGAACTGCCGGCTTTTGGAAATGCCAGATCTTGAGATTACTCCACAATATGAATACCGTTCGGTAAACCGCGGAATCCTGAAACAGACCATTGACCGGGGGGATCCTTCTGAGGTGAACTGGCAAGTTGTTTCAAAAAAAGTGCCGGATGATGCACAATGGCTGGCGCTGCGCTTTGCCTGGAAAGCCTGCCAGCATATCAAATCCAATGCAATTGTCTTTGCAAAGGGGACAGTTACGGTTGGGATAGGCGGAGGGCAGCCCAACCGGGTGGATTGTGTGCGCATGGCCGCTCAGCGTGCTGGTGAGAAGGCTATCGGTGCAGTAATGGCATCGGATGCTTTTTTCCCTTTTCCTGATTCTATTGAAATTGCAAAAGAGGCAGGTATCTCTGCCGTAATCCATCCTGGTGGATCAATCCGTGATAAGGATGCTGTAGAAGCCGCTGACAGGGCAGGCATGGCCATGGTAACTACCGGTGTCCGCCACTTCAGGCATTAAAACCTATTCTTCTTGGAGATATTTGAGATGAACGAATTTTTACTGGACGATTTCGACGCTCTGACCTTTGACGATGTATTGATTGTTCCCGGTTACAGCGAGGTTCTTCCCTCCCAGGTGGATGTGAAAGCCCACCTGGCAGCGGATATCTGGTTAAATACGCCGCTGATCTCAGCCGCAATGGACACAGTTACCGAATCCCGCATGGCCATAGGAATGGCCCGCGAAGGGGGTATCGGAATCGTTCACCGCAATATGACTCCGGAAGCACAGATGAAAGAGATTGAGACCGTAAAACGCTCGGAATCGGGGATGATTGCTGATCCGATAACCCTCCCGCCGACAGCGATCCTGCAGGAGGCAGAGGATATTATGTCACGCTTTCATATCAGCGGAGTCCCCATTGTAGATCCTTCCACCGAAAAACTAGTGGGGATACTTACCAACCGGGATATCCGTTTTGCATCCGAGGAGGATTTTCTCAAACCGGTGACCGAGTTTATGACTCCCCAGCCGCTAGTCACAGCCCAGCTGGGGACAACACTGGAGCGTGCCAAATCGATACTCCAAAAACACCGCATTGAAAAACTACCCCTGGTTGATGATCAAGGGCGCCTGGTGGGTTTGATCACAGTCAAAGATATTCAGAAGAAAGTAAAATTTCCCAATGCAGCCCTGGATGCCAGTGGACGGCTGCTGGTGGGGGCAGCCGTTGGGGTCGGGGCGGATGTTGAGACACGCCTGGAGATGATGCTGAGCAAAGGCCTGGATGTGATTGTTGTTGACACTGCCCATGGGGATTCAGCCGGGGTATTAAAGGCAATCCAGCGTATCAAGCAAATCAAGCATGACATGCCGGTGATTGCGGGAAATGTTGTCACTTCGGAGGGAACAGAGCGGTTAATAGAAGCCGGGGCAGATGCCATCAAGGTGGGGGTGGGCGCCGGATCTATCTGCACCACCCGGGTCATCTCGGGAGCAGGAATGCCGCAAATGCGGGCAATTTATGAGTGTTCCCGGATTGCCCGCCGGAGGAACATTCCGTTGATTGCAGACGGCGGTATGAAGTACAGCGGCGACATTACCAAAGCAATTGTGGCAGGTGCGGATTCGGTAATGCTGGGCAGCATGCTGGCAGGATTGGAGGAATCCCCCGGTGAAACCATTCTCTATGAAGGCAGGCAGTACAAAATGTATCGCGGCATGGGCAGCATCGGGGCAATGCAGGGCTTTGGCAAAGACAGGTATGGGAGCGGTCAGGAAGGGAATGGAAAGCTGGTCCCGGAAGGGGTGGAAGGGTTGGTGTCTTACCGGGGTACGCTATCAGAGTATGTTTACCAACTGGTAGGAGGAGTGCGGTCTGGCATGGGTTATGCTGGATCTGCCACCCTGGAAGACCTTCGCACAAAAACCAGGCTGGTGCGCATCACCACTTCCGGGTTGATCGAGAGCCACCCGCATGATATCACCATAACCCGCGAAGCACCCAATTACCAGCGCAACAAATAATTGGATGATTGAGTTGATAAGGTATTAATTCTGAGGATAAATATGGAACCAATTGTGGATATAAAATCTCTGACTCAAGGAGAATTTGCCAAAATCCTGGATCATGCCATCCTTGTGCCGGAAACAACCTCGAAAGATATTGTGGAGATGTGCCAGCAGGCGGCAAAATACAACATTTCCTGTGTATTTGTCCAGCCCTGCTTCCTGCCAATTGCAGTGGAGATCTTATCTGAGACAGGTGTAAATGCCGGTTCCGTGGTCGGTTTTCCACAGGGAGCGACCCGCTCGATAGTCAAAGCATATGAAGCAGAGGATATCGTAAAAGTGGGCGGGCAGGAGATTGACATGGTGCTCAATATTGGCAAACTGCTGGAGGGGGATCGTGATTATGTATTAAAAGATATCCGAAAGGTACGCCATGCCATGGGTCCCGATCTGACTTTAAAAGTTATCCTGGAAACACATTATTTAAGCAGGGAACAAATTATAATAGCTTGCCAGATTGCCGAGGAAGCAGGCGCGAATTACGTAAAAACCTCCACCGGATTTGCATCGACTGGACATACTGTGGAAATCCTGAGGTTAATGCGCAGCACAGTCAGCCCTCAAGTTGGGGTTAAGGCAGCCCACGGCGTGCGCAGCCTGAAAACAGCCATCAAGGCCATCCATGCTGGTGCAAACAGGCTAGGCGCCACGAAAACATTTGAAATCCTGGATGATTTTAGATCCCTTAATAAAGACCAGATAGAGCAGCTTTTAGATTAGAAGGCAGCCGATTATTTATGCCAGGTTTCTGCGTAATTAATTCCAGTAAATCATAAAGTCTTTTATCGGCTTCTTATTGGGGTGGTAAGGAAAGCAGGATAGATGGTTTTAATCTTCCTGTATCTCTGACCTTCGATGCGTTTATCCTGTCCTAATAATTATTACGCATAACGTTTTTAATTTCCGGATTCTTATGAATAACCATTTTTAAAAATGGATTATTTCATATTTTGGTGATTTTTACCCGAAGTTCAATGTCTATCCCGTCTCTTTCTTTAGTTTTTGCATAAATTTATTACGGAACTTGGCCACCTTAGGAGCCACCACTGCCCGGCAGTACCCCTGACCAGGATTGTTGACAAAGTAATTTTGGTGGTAATCCTCAGCCGGATAGAAATTTACCAGCGGCACCAATTGGGTGACGACCGGATGATCCCATAATCCCAGCCCCTGGAGTTCTGCCATGGTCTCAGAAGCAGTTTCCTTCTGCTGTTCGCTGTGATAAAAAATTACCGAGCGATACTGGGTGCCAATATCCGCTCCCTGGCGGTTCAAGGTGGTAGGGTCATGGATGGTGAAGAAAACTTCCAGGATTTCCCGGAATGTGACCATTCCAGGGTCGAATGTGATCTGGACAACCTCAGCATGCCCGGTGGTGCCAGTGCAAACCTGCTGGTAGGAGGGGTTGGGTTTAGAACCGCCGGAATAACCGGAGACAACATCCACCACCCCTTGAAACTGGTCATAAACTGCCTCCAGGCACCAAAAACATCCGCCGCCCAAGGTTGTACTTTCTGTCTTATTGTTGATTTCCTGATTCATGGCTAAAATCCTGCTTTCTACTCACCGGAAAATTTTGGGGAACCGGTTTTGAATTAAACTTAATTATCTTTAAAATTTAGTATAAACCTTTTACTCTTCTGAACCAATGATATGTAGATAGTTTATAAAAACTGGATTGACTATAAGGACAAGGCTTCTCCCACGGATGATGAATTTTAGCACAGGGGTCAATCAAGGAGGGCATCTTTTAATGACAATAAAACTCGAAACCCTTGCTTATGAATATTTCCCTGAAATTACAACAACCTGGCCGTTTGAAGGAAGGGTAGAGGAATATGTTCCTTCCACAGGGAGCCAGATCGTACCAGCAGGGATTTCTGGAGCATCCTTTATTTCAGGGATATAGGTTATGGCTGTACCCAAGGATTTACGGGTCAGACTTATTAACCGAATACCCTGCATCTCCGGTATAACCTCTCCCGACTGATTGGTGTGGGATAGATATACCTGGTGAGATAATCCTATCAACCGGGGAGTATCCAGGGAGAGTGCCTGTTCGAATGTTTGATTACCCCAGTGATTGAGGAACTTACCATCACCAACATTCCAAATGCCATGGGCGCCGTAGCAGTAACTGGATGCACCTGCCAGCATGCTTACCCAATATGCATACAGCTGATCCTTCATCCAAAATTGGTTCCGGATGCCTTCATACCAGGGTTCAAGGTTGATGAATCCCCTTCCGGCATCATCTTTCAGGTCGAAATGCGTTAGGGGAAGCTCCAAAAGATGGGGGCGGAATGATTGACTGTGGCCGCTTTGAACTGTATTGGCAGCCAGCAGGTGGGGATTTTCCACAACCTCAAATCCTGTTTCAAGCGGCAGCGGATGGATTAAAACTGGTATTTTGGTATTTCGTGAGACATAGTCCAGGATAATGCTCCACGCTCGCCGCCTGTTTTGTAGTCGGAAGGACTGCCTGTTGTGTATCTTGCTAAGAAGACCATTATTGAAATGGGGTTGTTTTAAGACTGTTAATCCAGGCAGGTTGGGCGAGAAATTATCGAACAACTTTTCATCGAGGTTGTCCGGATTGAGGTTACTTTCGCCTGTCAGGCAGTAAAATACCTTTAGATCGCTGGTTGTATTCAGGATCTGTGACCACCAATCCAGCATCCTGCCGATGCCAAGCCAGCCGACCTGGTTTCCCCAGGCCCCATAAACAACCACCGTCAATCCGAGTGAATTGAGATATTGAATCCTCTGGCGGGCAAACTGCAGGTAATCTGGATTAAACGTACCATCCCGATGCCAGGCTGGTCCAAATGGGCTGGATGCTTTCGGATTTTCAGGTGTGGTTTCTGGGGGGATACCAAAAACGATTTGTACTGCGTTGAAACCCTGTTTTACCCTTTTTTGTGCCAGACGCTGTAAGTCTAAATCAGAAAGGCGGGAGGTCAGGCCGTACCACCAGGTATCCGCCAGAAACCCTTCCAGCTGGTCACCCATTTATGCCGATTTGCTGCAATGTGTACCGCCAGGCTTTAAGAGCCAGCGTGTCCGGGATTTCCACATCATCAAAAGTGATCATCTGGCCGGTTTCAACCGGACGGGTGATTACCGCCTTACCCATTAATCCAACTGGAAGGTGGCCTGGCATGGATTTGATGGGTATCGCTTCCCCCCTCACAAGAAAGCTACCCAGGGCGCGTTCAATCCTGGTTCCAACTCTTAAAGGTGTTTTTGCAATGACAGCCACACTGGCTGTGGGTGAGGCACTGTTATTGAGCAGGATATCTCCGCCATTGATGACGCGGCGGATCGTTTTTGGTATTTCCAGGTGGCAGAGATGATAATTGCGTAAAAGGGTGTAAAAAGGACCATCCCCTAATTTGAGGTATTTTAAAGCGGGGGCTTGACGGGGATCGTGTTCAGCTGTGATAAAAACCCCTGCCGGCAATTTCTTCTTAGCTTGTGGAGAAGAGAGCAGGTAATCGCTGATTGGCTGCCCCAGTTCCTTTGCCTTTTCAGCCAGGCGTTTTGACCCCTCATCAATGTCCTCAATTGAAAAGCCGTACATTCCCTGAATTGCAATAGCAGCTCCGAGGCCATTCGCTACGAGTACCTGTTCCAGCTGTAATTTCGTCCCGTCGGTAAAACCGGTGACTTGATCCAGGTTGATCCCCTGAACTTTTGACCAATACTGCATCTCCTCCAGGGTGGGATTATGGTTTAGAAAGCCTTTCAGGTTTCCATATACAAGCGGCTTGAAACCCATTGAAAGAGCTTCGAGGTGCAGTGCCGCAAGGGCACCCGGCTGATCACCTTCAGCCTCGGTGAGATATCCCTTACTGGACAGGTAAGTACCAGTTGTCACCTGCAGCTCAGCGTCCATGGTAACAACCGGTAAGGATGCCTCCAACGCATTTGAAATGACATCGGTGCCGTATATTGGATCACCGGCGCATTCTACTATGAGCTGGCTCTTATCAATCAGTTCGTTGATGGAGTTTGTATATATCTCTGGGGAGGTAAAATCACCTGGATTTCTACGTGTCAGTACACACGCGACAGACATATCCGGCTGATGTTCAATGGCCATCATTAATCCATGGGCGATGAAGCCTGTACCGACAATGCCGATTTTCGTGATTTTCTTATAATCCATCAGTTTTATCCCATTACTAATTTTCGTGTCAGCCCTGTTATATATAAATTAAGGTGGAAACAAGTTTATCAAATGGTCTTCTGGGATGATCTGTTATTTCCATAAAGCCGAATTTTCAGATTCAATCAGATTGCACTGTCGAATATTATAACGTGTTTCTCCCCTACTAATTCATGACAGGATAATTTGCG
>Ga0209254_10001243_pt1 | contig 22669 bp, 20 predicted proteins | sample FrelakmetDIP11DI_FD_187148 | JGI IMG/M metagenome (GOLD analysis project Ga0209254, IMG submission 187148) | Freshwater lake sediment microbial communities from the University of Notre Dame, USA, for methane emissions studies - DIP11 DI (SPAdes)... | ecosystem: Environmental > Aquatic >...
TGGGCGGCCACGGCCGCCGGCGCCTTCGTCCTGTCCGAGAACGCGCTGTACACCATCGAGGGCTGGGAGGTCTTCCTGAAGCACCTCAAGCCGCACGGGGTGCTGTCCTTTTCCCGCTGGTACCGCGGAGACGGGGACATCTCGATCTACCGGCTGGCGGCCTTGGCCGTCAAGTCCCTGCGGCGGGCGGGAGTCGTGAATCCGCGGGAACACCTCGCCCTGGTCAGGAATCTGTCTGTCGGAACGCTCCTCGTCAGCCGGGACCCGCTCTCCGAAAAGGACCTGGAGACCCTGGCCGGGGTCTGCCAAGACATGGGGTTCGAGCTGGTGCTCACCCCCAAGGAAGGCCGTGATCCGACGCTGGTCACCATCACCTCGGGGAGCAACCTCGACAAGTTCATCGCCCAGTACCCGCTCAACATCTCCGCCCCGACCGATAACAACCCCTTCTTCTTCCTGACCATGCGGATGAAGGACGCCTTCCGCCGCATGGGGCCGAGCAAGCAGAACGCCGTTCCGGTCCTCGGCTTCCTGCTCGTCATCGTCACGGGGCTGACCGTGCTGGCCATCCTCCTGCCCCTGGCTTTCACCGCGCGGAGGCCGGGATTCAAGAGCTCCGGGCCGCTCCTCCTGTTCTTCGCCGCCATCGGCTTCGGGTTCATGCTGGTCGAAGTGTCGCAGATGCAGAGGCTCGTCGTCTTCCTGGGTCATCCGACCTACAGCCTGTCCGTGGTGCTGTTCACCCTGCTCACCGCCTGCAGCCTGGGGAGTCTGACGACCAACAGGATCAAAGCCGAGGCCGTCGGCCGGTACGGACGGGTCCGGCTGGCCGGGCTGCTGGTCCTGCTGGCCGCATTCGGCCTGGCGACGCCCTGGGCCATCCGGGCCTTTGCGGGAGCCGTGACCCCGGTCCGCATCCTGGTGGCCGTTGCCCTCCTGGCTCCCCTCGGCTTCTTCATGGGCATGGCCTTCCCGCTCGGGATGAGATTGGCTTCAGCCCGGTCGGAGTCCCTGACACCCTGGATGTGGGGGGTCAACGGCGCGGCCTCGGTCTGGGCATCGGTCGGCGCCGTGGTCATCGCCATGGCCGCCGGGATCTCGACGTCCTTCTGGACGGGGATGGCGTGCTACGTTCTTGCTTTGTTGATGTATTTCCGCGCCAGCCGGCGCGTGCTCAGCTGATCTCGCCCGTCATGTAGGAGCGCGTTCGGGCGTTCTTCGGGTTGGCGAAGACCTCGGCCGCCGGGCCGTGCTCCACGAGCTCTCCCAAATACAAGAAGACGATATAGTCGGCGATGCGTTTGGCCTGCCGCAGGATGTGGGTCACGACCACGACCGTGTAATCCGACTTGAGCTCCTGGAGGCAGCGCTCCACGTGCTGGCTCGACTGGGGGTCGAGGGCCGAGGTGGGTTCGTCGCCGAGGATGATCTCCGGCTCCACGGCCAGGCCCCGGGCCAGGCACAGCCGCTGCTGCTGGCCGACCGACAGCCGCGAGGCCGGGGAGCCGAGCCGGTCCTTGACCTCGTCCCACAGCCCGGCCACCCGCAGGTAGTGCTCCACGATCTCGTGGAGCTTCTTCCGGCTGCGGATGCCGTGGATGCGCGGGCCATAGGCGATGTTGTCGTAGATCGACATGGGCAGGACCTGGGGCTTCTGGGAGAGGAGGCCCATCTTGCGGCGGAGGTGGGTCACCTCGACTTTAGGGTCGTAGATGTTCTCGCCGTCGACGAAGATCTCGCCCTGGACCTCGATCCCGTCGCCCGAGTCCACCAGGCGGTTCATGGACTTGAGGAGGGTCGTTTTGCCGCAGCCGGACGGCCCGATGATGGCCGTGATCTTGCGGTCGGGGATGTCCAGGGAGATGCCCTTCAGGATCTCGGTCCGGCCGTGGCGGACGCTGAGGTCGCGGATGCGGATATGGCTCATGAGTTCCATGGCGTCTCCCTATCGGATCGTATGTTTGGTGTACCGCTTGACCAGGGCCCGCGAGACCAGGCTGATGATCAGGATGAGGATGGTCAGCACGGCTGCCGAAGCGTAGGCCCTCTGCCGGACCTCGGGAAAGGGCGTGCCCAGTTGGAAGAAGATCGCCAGGGGCAGGGTAGCGACCGGCTGGAAGAGTGCCGAGAGCTTGGTCGGAACCCGGTCGGTGAAGCCGGCCGTAAACAGGACCGAGGCCGCGTCGCCGATGCCCCGGCCGAAGGCGATCAGCACCCCGGTGACGATGCCCGGCAGGGACTGCCTGAGGATGACCTTGAGGGCCGTCTCGAGCTTGGTCGCGCCGAGCGAGTAGGACGCGTCCTTGAGGTCGCGCGGCACGAGCCGGATGACCTCGTCCATGGCCCGGCTCATGATCGGGAACTCGAGCAGGGCCACGGTGATGATGCCCGCCAGGAGCGAGGTCTTGAGCCCGAGGAAGACCATGACCACGAACCCGAAGGCCCCCAGGACGATGGACGGAACGCCCCACAGCACGTCGAACGAGAACCGGACGAAATTGGCCAGGGGGGAATACTTGCGGGTGTAGAGGTTGAGGTACAGGACGACCGGCAGGCTGAGGATGAGGGCCAGCAGGGTCGCGCCCCCGGCCAGGTAGAGCGAGCCGACGATGGCGTTTAGGATCCCGCCCTCCTTGCCCAGGTAGTAGCCGCCTTGGGGCGTCCGGGTGATCATGGCCAAGTTGAGGCTGGGCAGGCCCTTCCAGATGATGGTCAGGACGATGAGCAGGAGGCTGCCCACGACCAGGAACACGGCGAAAACCATCAGCCCCCGGAAGACACCCTCCTCCGTCCGTCGGCCCCGCTGTCCCAGGAGCGAAAAGGGAAACATCACTCCGCCTTCCGCTCCGCCCGGACCAGGATGATCCGGGCCAGGACGTTGAACACCAGGACGACGACCAGCAGGACCAGCGAGGCCAGCATCAGGGCCGAGTCGTACAGCGGGATGGACATCATCTCGCCGTAGTTGTTGGCGATCAGCGCCGGCAGGGGATATCCCGCCCCGAACAGCGACTTGGGAACCTTGGGGATGTTGCCCACGACCATGAGCACGGCCATGGTCTCGCCGAACGCCCGGGACACGCCCAGGACCACGGCGGCGATGATCCCCTGCCCGCCCTTGCGCAGGACGACGTGCTTGACCGTCTCCCAGCGGGTGGCCCCCAGGGAGAACGACGCTTCCCGCAGGGCGTGAGGGATGGAGGTGAAGACCTCCAGGGAGACGTGGATGATGGTCGGAAAGACCATGATGGCCAGGACGATGCCCCCGGCCAGGATGCTGTAGCCGGAGGACTTGGTCCCGAAGAGCGGGGCCAGCTGGTCGCTGACGAAGGGCACGACCATGAGGATCCCCCAGACTCCATACACCACCGAGGGCAGGCCGGCCAGCAGGTCCACGATCGGCCGGGCCGTCTCGCGAACCGCCCGCGGAGCGTATTCCGAAAGATAGACGGCCGCCAAGAGGGAGATGGGGACGGCGATGACCATGGCCACGGCGGTCACCCACAGGGTGCCGGTGATGAAGGGCAGGAGGCCGAACTCGCCCCGGAGCGGATGCCAGGCCGAGGAAAAGAGCAGGCGGGACAGCGGCTTGACGGCCAGGATGGCCTTGGAGCGCAGGAGGAGGCCGACCACCATCAGGGCCACCAGCAGGCCCGGGACGATGGTCAGGACGAACATCGACCGCCGGGCCAGGTTGTCCTTGAGCAGGCGGAACGCGCTGATCTTGCCGCCGTTCACGGTGTCCGAGTCTCCCTCGATCGAGGCGAGTCGACTAACTCGCTAGGCTCACCTGTCTCTTCGAGCATCTCGCGATATTACCTCTCTCCCAGGAGAGCCAATCCTTTCTTCAGCTTGTCCGGGGGGAGGCTAATGTAGCCCGTTTCGGGGACGAAGGCCTGGCCCTTGGTCAGGACCCAGCGCAGAAAGGCCTTGACCGCGGCCGAGGAGGGCACGCCCTTAGTCACGAAGTACAGCTCCCGGGCCGGCGGGGACGGGTATCGTCCATCGGCGATGGCCGCGCACAGCTCGTCCCGGGTGCCGTAGACGTTCTCCTGCGAGTCGACCTGGCCGTTGCCGTTCTGGTCCAGGGGCAGGATGGCCAAGCCCTCGATCGGCTTCTTGGTCTTGGCGTCGTAGGCGAAATTGACGTTGTTGAAGCCGATGGAGGACGGGTCGCGGCGGACCGCGTCGGCCAGGCCGGGGTCGCCGTAAACGCCGATGCCCTGGAGGTCCTCCTGGCGCTTGCCGAAATAGGCGGCCCAGGTCTCGGCCGCGCCGCAGGCGTCCGAACGGGTGAATACCTGGACCTCGGTCCGGTCGGAGGTGCCGACGACCTGGCCCCAGGTCTTGACCGCGCCGGTGATCCACAGGCCGATGAGGCTGTCCTTCTTGGCCCCCCGGGCCCGGATGTCCTTCAGCAGCGGGTTGGAGGCGTTGACCGTGCCCACCACCGCGTCCTTGGTCACGGCGATGGCCAAGGCGCCCTTGTCCAGTTCAGCCTGATGGACGTCGCGCGAGACCATGCCGATGTCCACCATGCCCGCCAGGACGTCGGCGATGCCCTTGCCCGCGCCGCCGGCCTGGAGGTCGATTCTGACCCCCGGGTAGACCTTGGTGAATTCCTCGATCCATTTCTGGACCATGGGGTAGAGCGCCCAGGCGCCCGAGATGCTGATCTGGCCCTTGAGGGGCTGGCCCGGGGCGGGAACCGCGGCCAGTCCCGCTCCGGCCAAGCCAAGGACAATAAGAACGGCCAACGTCTTTTTCATGTCGCGCTCCTTTCGGTTGAGTCTCTCTTCATGTCCGGGAGGTCAATAGCCGACCTGGAACTGGGCCAGCAGGGCGGAGAACTTCATTCCGGCCGCCTCGGGCCGGGTCAGCTCGCAGTTGAGCTGGAGCTTGACCTTCGGGGTGAAGTACCAATTGGCCCCCAGGAGGACGATGTCGTTCCGGTCGCCGGCCAGGTCCAGGTTCTTGTTGAAGCTGTCGAACCGGACGATGACCTGCAGCTTCTGGGGCATGGCGAACCAGCCGCCCAGAAGATACCAGCCGGAAGCCGACGCGAGGTCGTCCCGGCCGTAGACGTATTCGGCCTTGACCATGAAGTCGGAATAGGAGAAGGCCGTCTCCAGGCCGAACCGGTTCCGTTTGAACACCGGAGCCGCCGCGGAGGCGGGGATGGTGTGCCCCAGGTAAACCGAGCCGCCGACGGTGAGGTTTTTGGCGGCCCCCCAGGTCAGGCGTCCGGCGAAGTCCTTCTTCTCGTCCGCATCCGACTTGTTAATGCCCGAGCCGTTGAACAGGCCGACCACGGCCTCCAGGTTATCGAGCTTGGTATCGGCGACGATTCCGATGTCGCGGCCGTTGGCGCCGTTGTCCCGGCCGGGGACGAGCTTCGAGACGACCTGGGCAAAATTGATCGTGTCCATGAACATGGCCGAGAGAAGGTTTTCCTGGCTGAAGGGCACCTTGAACTGGCCGACCCGGAGGAACCCGTTCTTGACCAGGCTGAAATCGATCATGGCGTCGAGGAGGAAAGGGGTCCGGGCCGCCTCGAACAGGAACTTATAGCGGATCCTCTTGTAGACCTCGCCCTCCAGGCCCAGCCGGGCGCGGTAGAGCTGGAAGGTGTCGGGCCCGAAGTTGTCGACGACGAAGCGGGCATGGGTGTACCCCGTCAGCTTGAACGGCACGCCTGAAGTGACGGGGGGCGGGGTCTCTTTTTTATCCTCGGCGAACAGGAACCCGGCGCCGAGGATGAAGCTGAGGACGAGGCCGAAGGCCGCCCACGACCTCCGCCCGATCGGTGTCATCATGTCCAATCTCCTTGTTCCTTAAGAAGCGTCCCTCCCGAGTCCGGTCCGGGACCGGGCGCTTCAGCCCGAAGGGCGCTTGGCCCCTCCGGCTCGTTTCTTGGCCTGCCGGGTCTTTTCGGCCAGGTCGGCGAAGGTCGTCCGCTCCAGGATCTCGGCCAGCGCGTCCCGGCACTCCTTCCACAGCCAGCGCAGGCCGCAGAATCTCTCCCGGGAGCACGACTCGTGAGCGGTGACGCTGACGCAGTCGATGGGCGCCAGGGGGCCGTCCATCACCCGGATGATCTCCGCCACCGTGATCTCGGCCGGGGGCCGGGCCAGGACATAGCCGCCGTGGGGGCCCTTCTTGCTCCGGAGGTATCCGGCCCGTTTGAGCAGGAGAAGGATCTGCTCCAGGAACCGCTCGGGGATGTCCTGGGCGGCCGAGATCGTCCGGATATGGAGGGGTCCTGTCCGGTGCTGCAGGGACAGCTCCAGCATGGCCCGGCTGGCGTATTCACCCTTGGTGGACAATCGCATCGGCAGACCCTCTATTAGTCGACAATCTCAATTGACTATATGATTTTACTCAGCGCGCCGCGTCTGTCAAGCACTTTTTCCACTCCATTTGACAAGGCGCCGGGCCCGATGTAATAAAGAAAGCTCATGCCCGGAGAGGAGAATCCCATGCCCAAACGCGAGTCCCTCTCAGCCCGATGGCTGGTCCTGGCGCTCGGCCTCCCGGCCGTTCTTGCCCTTTCGCCCGGAGCGGCGGAGACGAAACGCCTGACCTACGGCCAGGTTTTTCTGGGGGAGACCCCCCAGGTCCTCAAGCCGTTGGCCTCGGCCGGCGGATGGTTCGATGACGAGACGTACTTGCGAACGGACACCGATGAAAAGACCAAGGCCCGGGCCTTGTTCAAGGTCAGCGCCCGGACCGGCCAAAAGACCCTCCTTTTGGACTACAGCCTCATCCAGAAGAAGCTTCCGGAAGGCCTGGCCGCCGAGTTCGCCGCGGATCAGACGGCCGATTACGGCGGCCGGCTCTACTCCTTCGGGAAGGACCTCTATTTCTATGCGGTCCAGGACGGACTCCTGCGCCGGCTGACTCAATCGCCGGACCAGGAGGAGAAGAACCCGACCCTCTCTCCGGACGGCCGGTCGGCGGCCTATACCCGGGCGGGCAATCTGTTCGTCGTCGACATCACCTCGGGAGCCGAGTCGCCCCTCACCTCGGACGGCTCGGCCACGGTGCTCAACGGCTATTGCTCCTGGATCTACTACGAGGAGATCCTGCAGAGACAGTCCCGCTACAAGGCCTTCTGGTGGTCTCCCGACTCGCGGCGGGTCGCTTTTCTTCGTTTCGACGACAGCCCGGTGCCCGAGTTCCCTCTGTTCCGGTCCGGCGGCCCGCACGGGGAGCTGGAGGTCGGGCGCTATCCCAAGGCCGGAGATCCCAATCCCTTCGTCCGGCTGGGCATCGCTTCGGTCTCGGACCGGTCCGTCGTCTGGGCCGACTTCGACGACAAGGCCGACCACTACCTGGCCTGGCCGTTCTGGCTGCCCGATTCCTCGGGCCTGACCGTTCAATGGCTGAACCGGGAGCAGGACAATCTCAAGATCTACAGCCTGGACCTCGCCACGGGAGCCAAGTCCGAGGTCTACGGCGAGCGCCAGCCCGCCTGGGTGGAATTTTTCGAGGACCTGTATTTCTTCAAGGACAAGAGCGGGTTCCTGGCGCGCAGCGATAAGGGCGGCCGGCGCCAGTTGTATTATCACGACATCCGGGGCAAGCTCCGTCGTCAGCTGGCGACCGGGGACCTGTCCGTCGTCGGAATCCGGTTCGTAGACGAAAAACAGGGGGTCGTGTATTTCTCGGCCCAGGGCAACCCGACCACCGAGGTCCATCTCTACCGGGTCAAGCTCCGCGGCGGGACCGTCGAACGCCTGACCCGCGAGCCGGGAGTCCACACGACGAGCCTCTCGGCCGGGGGGAGCTACTTCCTCGACACGTTCTCCAACATCCGCGAGCCCGCCCGGCAGGAGCTCCGCCGCTCGGACGGCACTCTCGTCCGGACCATCGACCAGAGCCGAACCCCGGTCCTTTCGGACTACGGGCTGGGAAAGGCGGAGCTCTTTTCGATCACCACTTCGGACGGCCTGTCCCTGCCCGCTTCCTGGGTCCTTCCTCCGGATTTCGACCCCGCCAAGAAATACCCGGTGTTGTTCTCCATCTACAGCGGCCCGGGTACGACCGATGTCTCCAACACGTTCCCCTCGCTTTACTCCTTCTACCTGGCCCAGGAAGGGATCATCGTTTTCCGGGTCGACCATCGCGGCTCGAGCCACTTCGACAAGAAGGGCGTTTCGCTCATGCACCGCAACCTCGGCAAGTGGGAGCTCCACGACCTCACCGAAGCCGTGAAGTGGCTTCGGGCCAAGCCGTTCGTCGACCCGGCCCGGATGGGCATCACCGGCGGAAGCTACGGCGGGTACATGACCTGTCTGGCCCTGACCGCCGGAGCGGACTATTTCACCCACGGCCTGGCCAGCTCGTCCGTCACCGATTGGCCGCTCTATGATTCCGTCTACGTCGAGCGGTACATGGACAAGCCCCGGGACAACCCCGAAGGCTACAAGGCCGGCTCCGTCCTCACCCACGCCGACAAGCTCAAGGGCGTCCTGCTCCTGGAGCACGGGGACATGGACGACAACGTCCACATGCAGAACACGGTTCAGCTCATGAGCAAACTCATGGACGCGGGCAAAGACTTCGAGTTCATGCTGTATCCCGACCAGAGACACGGCTTCCGCGGCAAGAAAAGGGATTTTTCCAACCGGGAGGAGATCGATTTCTGGATGAGGCACTTCTTCGGACGATGACCTCTCCCGCTCTCCGATTGCTCGCGGCCAGCACCAACCGGGGAAAGGTCCGGGAGATCCGGGAGGCCCTGGCCGGGCTTCCGCTGGAGGTCCGAACCCTCGCCGATCATCCGGGCCTGCCGGTTTTTCCGGAGACCGGCCTGACCTTTGAGGAAAACGCCCGGGGCAAGTGCCTGTTCTACAGCCGGGCGGCCGAAGGCCTTGTTCTGGCCGAGGATTCCGGGCTGGAGGTGGCCGCCCTGAACGCTGCGCCGGGAGTGTACTCAGCCCGCTTCGCCGGCGCCGCCGCGACGGACGAGATGAACATCGACACGGTCCTCGGCCTTCTGGCCGGTGTCCCGCCGGACGGCCGGGCGGCGCGCTTCGTCTGCTGCGTTGCGCTCGCTCTCGGAGGGCGGATCATCGCCGAGATCCGGGGAACGGTCGACGGGATGATCACCCAAGAGCGAAGGGGACGGGCGGGGTTCGGCTATGACCCCATTTTTTACTATCCGCCCCTGGATAGGACCTTCGGCGAGCTCGCGCCTGAGGAAAAGAACGCGGTCAGCCATCGCGGCCGCGCGCTCCAAAAGCTCAAGTCCTTCCTGGATCGGTACCTGGCCGGAGGCGACTCCGCTCCCGGCGAATGAAGGAAGGGGGGCAAGCCCCCTTCCTCATTTGGTTTGCGTTTCAGCCCCGACGGTCACCATCTCCCGGAGACGGGCGAACGTCTTCTCCCCGATTCCCTTGACCTTCATCAGGTCCTCGACCCTCTTGAACGGGCCATGCTCCTTCCTGTAATCGAGGATTCGCTGGGCGACCTTGGGCCCGATCCGCGGCAGCTTGTCGAGCTCGGCCAGCGAAGCGGTGTTGATGTTCACCTTGTCCGCCGACGGAGCGGCTTCGGCCAGGAGCCCGGTTAAGGGCAGCATGAAGAAGGCTGCGAGAAGAAAGAACGCAAGATTTTTGAGAAGTAAACGGTTCATGGATGAACCTCCTTTCAAGGCCTATTCTGCAAGGGCCGGGCCAAGGGGAGGCATGGCTATTCTTATTGTTTACAATAATTTAGAAACCACTCCGCCCTCCCTAAGTCAACGCGGGTTGTCCGGACGGCAAGAAGACCGCTGCCGGGCGTTTACGCCGTGTGTCTTGGCCGGTGCGCCCCGGCGGGAGATCACGACCGGGGATGGCTCTTGCGGTGGGTTTCCAGGATCTGCTGCAAGTTGAGGTGAGTGTACTTCTGGGTTGTGGCCAGGCTTTCATGGCCCAGGAGCTCCTGGATGGCCCTGAGGTCGGCTCCCCTTCCCAGCAGATGCGAAGCGAAGGAATGCCGAAGGGAATGCGGGCTGATCTTCCTTTTGAGAGCCGCTCGCCGGAGATTCTTGTCCACGAGCCGCTCCACGGAGCGGGGCGTCAGCCGCGTCCCCTGGTAGCTCAAGAAAACTGCGGGCTCGGACGCGCTTTTCTTGAGGAGTCCGGCGCGACCGGCCAGATAGGCGCGCAGGGATTCTTCCGCCGCGCGTCCGAACGGCACCAGTCTTTCCTTCTTGCCCTTGCCGCGGACCTTGACCATCCGCTCATCCAGGCCCGCGTCCTCCAGGTTCAGCCCGACGAGCTCCGACAGCCGGATGCCCGTCGCGTAAAACAGCTCCAGGATGGCCTTATCCCTGAGGTCCAGGACCTTCCCGCTCCGGGGCAGGTCCAGGAGGTCGGCCATCTCCTGCTCCGAGAGGAACGAGGAGACCGGCCGGTCCGTTTTGGGGCTGGCCACGATCTTGGCCGGGTTGTCCTCGACCCAGCGTTTGCGAAGGCCGAACTGATAAAAGGAGCGGAGCGCGGCCAGCTTTCGCGAAACGGTCGATTTGGACAGGCCGCTTTCGTGGAGATGGACGAGATAGGCCCGGATCACGGCGGAATCGGCGTCCCGGAATGACAGCCCCTTGCCCTTGAGAAAAACGGCGAACTGGGCCAAGTCGGTCTCATAGCTCAGCCGGGTGTGGGGCGAGGCGTTCCGTTCGTGCTCCAGATAATCCAGGAAAGCCCTGATCTCCTTGATCATGTCTGCTGGTCAGGGGAGTCGTTCGGTTCGGGTTCAGGCTCAGGTTCCGGTTCAGGGGCTTTCCCGGCCTGGGGCTCAGCCTCGGGCTCGGCCGGCGCGGGAACGGTCTCCTTATAGCCGCAGGCTTCGTCCCAGCAGTGCAGCAGTCCAGGTTTTTTCTTGGGCTGTTTCAGGAGAAGGAACGGCCGTCCGCACTTCGGGCAGGCCGTGTTCCGGGGCTCGTCCCAGGTCGCGAACTTGCACTTGGGGTAGAGGCTGCATCCGTAGAAATAGCGCCCCCTCCGCGTTTTGCGGCGGAGGATCGTCCCTCCGCAGGCCAGGGGACAGGCGATGCCGGTGTCGAACCGCTCTTTCTTGATGTACTTGCAGGCCGGATAGCTCGAGCAGGCGATGAACAGGCCGTACCGGCCGCGGCGCTGGACGAGGGTCGACCCGCAGTCGGGGCATTTTTCGTCGAGCTCCTTGACCTCGTTCTTTCTGAGGCTGTCCTTGTACTGGCAGTCGGGGTAGCCCGAGCAGGCCTTGAACCGGCCGAACTTGCCGCTCTTGATGACGATCTGCTTGCCGCACAGCGGACACTGCTCCTCGACCGGAATGCCCGACCGGGTGACGCCCTCGGTCTCCCCCGCCTTTTTCAGGTCATGGTCCAGGCGGACGTAATAGGGCTTGAGGGCCTCCAGCCAATCGACCTCGCCGATGCTGATCCGGTCGAGCTCCTCCTCCATCCGCGCCGTGAACTTGAATTCCATCAGGTCGGCGAAATGGGCCGTCAGGAAATCCACCACAAACAATCCCAGGTCCGTGGGGACGAACTTGCCCTCCTCCTTGACGACGTACACCCGGTTCTGGAGAGTGGTGATGATCGGAGCGTAAGTGCTCGGCCGACCGATGCCCTTGGCCTCGAGCTCCTTGACCAGCGTTCCTTCGGTGTAGCGGGCGGGCGGCTGGGTGAAATTCTGGCTATGCTCGAGGCTGAGCAGAGTCAGGGTCTCGCCCTGGACGGCCTTGGGCAGGACCGCACCCTCTCTTCTCTGGCTGGGATACAGCACCAGGTAGCCTTCGTGGATCAGGACTTCGCCCTTGGCCGAGAACTGGTAGGGGCCGGAGCGGATGTCGAACTCGGTCTCCTCGACCTGGGCCGGGCTCATCTGGCTGGCCAGGAAGCGGTCCCAGATGAGCTTGTAGAGGCTGTACTCCTCTTTTCTCAGGTAAGGCTTGACCGCCTGGGGAGACAGCTCGGGCGAGGTGGGCCGGATGGCTTCGTGGGCATCCTGCACTTTCTTCTTGGAGGCGAAGAAGCGCGGCTTGGCCGGCAGATGGTCCGCCGAGTAGTGGGTTCCGATGTAGGACCGGACCCAGGACAGGGCCTCGTCGGCCACCCGGAAGGAATCCGTGCGCATGTAGGTGATGAGACCCACCAGCCCGCGCTCGCCGATCTCCATGCCTTCGTACAGCTTCTGGGCCACGGACATGGTCTTCCGAACGGGAAAGCGCAGCAGCCGAAAGCCGTCCTGCTGGAGGGAGCTGGTGATGTAGGGCGGGGGCGATTCTCTCTTCTTCTTCTTGACCTTGATGTCCGCAAGCATGAACGGCGTCTGCTTCAGGCGCTCCACGGCCTCCCCGGCCTGGGTCCCATTCTCCAGGCTGATCTTCTTGCCCTCGAACTTGACCAGGCCGGCCTTGAAGTCCGGGGGCTCGGCCGCCTTGAGCCGGGCGCTGATCGTCCAGTATTCCTCGGGGACAAAGGCCTTGATCTGGCGCTCCCGGTCGCAGACGAGCCGCAAGGCCACGGATTGCACGCGGCCGGCGCTCAAGCCCTTCCCGACCTTCTTCCAGAGCAGGGGGCTGATCAGGTAGCCCACCAGACGGTCCAGGATGCGGCGCGTCTGCTGGGCCTTGACCTTGTTCTCGTCGATGTCGATGGAATGCTTGAACGCTTCCTCGACGGCCGTCTTGGTGATCTCGGGCAGGAGGACCCGCCGGATCTTGTCCGCCCGGCTGTCCTTGAGGATCTCGCGCAAGTGCCAGCAGATGGCCTCCCCTTCGCGGTCCGGGTCGGCGGCCAGATAGATCAAAGGCGCGTCCGCGGCCGCTTTTTTCAGGGCGGTGACAATCTTGCGGCGGTCGGAGATGATGATATACTTCGGGGCGAAATCGTTCTCCACGTCGACGCCCAGCTTGCTCTTGGGCAGGTCCCGCACGTGGCCCATGGACGGCTCGACCTTGTAGTCCGGGCCGAGATAGCGGTTGATGGTCTTGGCCTTGGCCGGCGATTCGACGATGACCAGCGATTTCGACATTCAGCATCTCCTCAAGTACTTCTTGCCCGGACTCTGGACGACCGCGCCCTTCAGCTCCAGGCCGAGCAGGATCGCGAGCAGCTCGGACACGGAAAAGTCCGTGGCCTCGACCAGGTCGTCGACCGTGAGCGGCGCGTCGGGCCGGAGCGCTTCGAGCACCGCGGCTTCCTCCGGGCCGAGGTCCGGCCTCTTCGCGGAGACGGCCTCCTCAGGCCGGACCAGCCGGACCCTGACGTAGTCGGGAAGCTCCGACTCCACGTCCTCCCACCGGGCGACGAGCCTGGCCCCGCACTGGATCAGCCAGTTCGTCCCGGCCGCCAGGGCCGAGGCCGGGCTTCCCGGGACGGCCATGACGTCCCTATTCTGCTCGAGCGCCAGCCGGGCCGTGATCAGGGAGCCGCTCCGAAGCGTCGCCTCGACCACCACCACGGCCAGCGACAGGCCGGAGATTATCCTATTTCTCAGGGGAAAATGGAAGCCTAGAGGTTTTGAGCCCAGAGGATACTCGGTGATGACCGCTCCCCGCTCCGCGATCTTCCTGGCCAGCGGCCGGTTCAGGGCGGGGTAGATGACATCCAGACCGGAGCCCAGCACGGCGATCGTCCGGCCCTCGTGGAGCGCTCCCCAGTGGGCCTGGGTGTCGATGCCGCAGGCCATGCCGCTCACGACCGCCAGGCCCCTCCGGGCGGCTTCGCGGGAAAGGTCTTCGGCTATGGCCCGGCCGTAGGCGGATGGCTGGCGCGCTCCCACCACGGCCAGGGATGTTTCCGTTAAAACATCGGGCTGTCCCAAAACATAGAGGACGAGCGGCGGGTCGAAGAGTTCTCTCAGGGTTTGCGGGTAGGCTTCGTCACCGAAAGCGATCACCCGGAAGCCTTCGGCTTCCGCGGCTTCGAGCTCCCGTCGGCCGCGTTCCAGGGTTTCGGGGGAAAAGAGGCGCCGGGCCGTTTCCGGACCGAGACCCAGTCCGGAAAGATCCGAGGCCGAGGCGCGGAAGATCGCGATCGGGTCGGCGAAGCGGGCGAGGACCATCGTGGCCAGCTTCCGCTTATAGGCCAGGACAAGGTTCAGGGCTGTCCAGGCGGCTCGCGCATCATCCATGGCTTCTCCGCGGACTTCGCAGTCCACTTCATTCCGACAGAGCGAGCGCATTCCCATTCTCAAAGGGACCCCAAATCAGCCGGCCTTATTCTATCAGGAAAACCGGATTGACGTTACCGGGGGAGGCGCTTCGGCAGAAACCGGGGCTATTTCCCCAGAAGGATGGAGCTGTCCGTCAGGAAGGTGCCGGCCACGGCGGCCGTCATCAGACAGGCCAGGGTCGCGGCCAGCAGGGCGCGAAAGGCGAGTCGGGAGATGTCCTTGACCCGGCCCGGGACGAGGGCCGAATAGCCGCCGACGAAGATCGCCAGCGAGGCGACGTGGGCGAAGCCGCACAAGGCGTAGGAGGCGACCAGGGCCGAGCGGGCGTGGACCAGCGTGCCCTTGGCCATGAGGTTGGCCAGGTGCTGATAGGACACGAGCTCGGTGGCCACGGTCCGCTCGCCGATGATCCTGGAGATCTCCATGGCGTCGACCGGCGGCACTCCGATGGCGAGGGTCACGGGATAGAAAAGATAGCCCAGGAAGGACTTGAGCGACCAGTGGACGTTCCAGCCCAGCCAGGAATTGAGGTGGCCGCCGAACCAGCCCAGGACGAGGTCCAGCAGGGCCAGCAGCCCCAGGAAGGCCATCAGCATGGCCGCGATCCCCCCTAGGAGGCGCAGCCCGGCGTTCCCGCCGTTGATGAGCGCGGTGACGAAGTTGTCCTCGCGCTCGTAGTGGGGCTGGACATTGAGGCCCATGGTCTTGGGCTCGTCCGTCTCGGGGAAGACGAGCTTGGACGTGACCAGGGCCGCCGGCGCCGCCAGGAACGAGGCCGACACCAGGTGTCCGGCGATCGTCGGCAGGAAGCGCTGGAGAAAGATCACGTAGGTGGCCAGGACGCTCGAGGCGATGGTGGCCATGCCGGCGGTCATGATGGTCACCAGCTCCGAGCGGGTCATGTCCATAAGATAGGGCCGGACGACGAGCGACGACTCGACGCCGACGAAGATCTCGCTCGAGACGCACAGCGATTCCGCCCCGCTGACCCTCAGCGTCCGGCTGAACAGCCGGGCGAAGAATTTGACCAGGAGGGGCATGACCCTCAGGTAGTACAGGGCGCTGACCAGGGCGGCGAAGAAGATGATCGTGGGCAGGGCCTGGAAGATGAGGAAGTATCCGAGGGAGGTCTCGCCCGCCTCGTTGACCGCCCCGGGCGGGAGGGCCAGCCGGCCGAAGAGGAACGAGCTGCCGGCGACGGCGCTCTCCAGGACCTTGACCACGACGGTGTTGATGAGCAGGAAGAAGCGCCGCCCGGCCGGCACGACGAAAATGAACAGGGCGATGAGGAGCTGAAGGCCGATGCCGCCCAGGACGACCCTCCAGTTGACGACCCTCTTGCGGCGGGAGCACAGCCAGGCCAGGCCGGCCACGGCGAAGATCCCCCCGAAGCTCACCAGGTTGTAGATGCCCATCCCCCTCGTCCTCGCTCAGCCGTCCACAGCGACGAGCTTGTGCCGGGATTTCTCCCCGCGGACGATCCGCATCCGGGAGACCGGCAGTCCGAGGTGCTCGGCCAGGAGCTCCAGGACCTCGGCGTTGGCCCGGCCCCGGTCCGGGGCGGCCAGAACCTTGACCGTCAGGGCCCCGTCCTCGTCCGCGGCGACCTCGCGCCGCTTGGCCCGCGGCTGGACCTTGACCATGATCAGACGAGGCTTGGACCCGCTCATTTCAGGGTGTCTTTGTAGCGGTTGAAAAGCTCCTTGAGCTGGGCCTTGGTCATGATGTATCCGGACAGGGTGAAATACAGCGTCGCCTGCTGAGGGTCGTTGGTCTTGAAGACGATATACTCGCTCCGGAGCGGGCCGACCCGGTTGGGCAGGGTTATCTTCAGGCTGAGGGCCGCCTCCTTGCCCGAGGCGATCTTCAAGGGGAAGGTCACCCGCTTGGAGCCGGACATGAACACGACGTTCTTCTGCGAATTGTCGATCTGGAGCTCCAGCTCGCCCCGGTTCGTCACCGTGAGCTTGGTCTCGATCCCGTCTCCCTCGAGGATCAGGCCGACGTCCTGGTTATAGGGGCTGAGCTCCGCGCGCGGCGCCGGAGGGACCTCGACGGTCGCCGTGATCTTGAGCATGACCCGGGGGTCGGCCGGATCGTCCGAATCCACATAGATGTTCTTGGTGACCTCGCCCGAATAGCCCGAAGCGTTGAACGACACCTTGACCTTGCCCTCCTGGCCGGGTTCGAGCGATTTTTCCGTGGCCAGGGCGGCCGTGCACCCGCAGGACGTTTCCACTTTGTTTATGGTCAGCTTCGCCCCGCCGGTGTTTTTGAACACGAATTCATGCTCCAGGACGGCGGTCTGTTTCACCTTGCCGAAATTCCAGGATTCCTCTTTGAATTTGATCCGGGGCGGGTTGGCCGCCCGGAGCGGCAGAACGGCCAGGGTCACAAGGACCGCGCCGGTCAACAAAGCTGTCGCTGCCCTTAGGGTGAAGCTCTTGTTCATGGGTTCCTCCTCGGGTTAAGGCCGTACTCCATATTGGCACGAAGGCCGGTCCGATTTCAAGACGGCCGGGGGGGAGGCCGCCCCCCCGCCCCGGTTTGACAGGCCGCCGGCCGCACTCTATAATTGACACGATATGAATTTCGTTTCCGGCGGAAGCCCGGCATGAAGCGAACCTCCGGCCGGCAGGCGCTGGCCCTGGGCCTCTGTCTCCTGACGTTCCTCGCCCTCCCCGTCTCTCCCGCTCAATCCCGAAACCGCCTGCGGGTCACGGCCGAGATCGCCAATATCCGGCAGAAACCCGACATCGGCAGCGTGATCCTCATCCAGGTCCCGCGGGAAACGACCATGACCGCCGTTTCCCGGGAGGGCGACTGGTACCTGGTCAGCCTCGTCGCCGAGGACGGCCGCACGATCTCGGGCTATGTCCACATCAGCCTTGTCTCCGAGACCGCGCCCGGACCGGCCGCGGAAACGCCGGTCAAGGTCAAGCCGGCCAACCCGCCCCGGTCGTCCATCCCTTCGCCCCCGCCGGTGTCCGTTTACCTGCCAGAGACGAAATTCGCCCTGGCCTTCATGGGCGGCGGGAACTATGTCCTGGCCGGGGACCTGAACGCCGCGGTCAAGGGCCAGGCGGATTACCTCAGCGACCAGCTGGGGGTCAAGGGCACGCCGGCCGTATCCCCGGTCCATCTGGGGTACGTATTCGGCGGGGAGTTCTTCGTGCCCCTGGCCGGCCGGCTGTCCCTGGGATTCGGCCTGGAGTATCTGAAAAGCCAGAAGCAAAGCATCGTCCTCTACCAGAAGGGCGCCAATTCCAACATCTACGCGGCGTTGCCGGAAGTCCACGCCCTGCCGGTCAGGATCTTCATTTCCTATTCTCCGGTCCAAGCGCTGTACATGTTTCTGGGGCTGGAGTATTACTTCGCCAGCTGCAGTTACAGCTACCGCACCGAGACCGGCCTGAGCTGGCGCGAAGTCTCGGGGACGGCCACCGGTCACGGCCTGGGAGCCATGGCCGGCCTGGGCCTCGAATGGAACATCGTTCCCAGCCTGGCCTTCGTCATCGAGGCCGTCGGACGGTACGCCCCCCTGTCGGGATTCCGGGGAGAGGGCAGCCTCACCGACTCGCTGGGCGCGGAAACCCTGGAAACCGGCAAGCTGTATTACTACGAGCTGCAATTCTTGGGCGGAACGTCGTTCCCCGCGCTCATGGTCCGCAGCAAGCTTCCCACCGAGGCCGGCGTCTTCAGCCCCCGTGAAGCGGAAATCGATTTCACCGGTTTTTCCGTGAAAGCCGGCCTTAAAGTCAGATTCTAACAGCTCACAGTCGATACGAGTTACGAGCTACTCTTTTTCCAAAAAGACGATGTGTTGCCCGTGGATTCCGCCGAGCAGCGGATAGAGACGGACCACTCGCCAGCCGGCCTGACGCGCCTCCTCGAAAAACATCTCGCGGGAGATCATCTTGATCCGAGTCCGTCCCTTGCCGGAGGCTCGCCGCACCCAGCGCTGGAAGCGGTGGAGGGGATTGAGGCGGTAGAATGAGACCACGGCCCAGCGCCGTGAAACCCGTCCGAATTCGGCCAGCACCGCCCGGCGGTCGCCGGATTCGTGCAAGTGGTGAAAGAACCTCATCGAAAACACCAGGGAAAAGGAGCCGGGCTCGAACGGCAGGCCCCGCTTGAGGTCGGCCACCACTCCGCGCGGACGGACCGCGCCGCTCTCCCGGGAAGCGGTCCGCTCGACCATGGCCGGGGAGAGGTCCGTCGCCGCGAGGAACGCCGACCGTTCGAGCAGGAATTTCGTGAAGCGGCCAAAGCCGCAGGGCGCGTCCAGGACGGAGAGCGGGCCTCCGCCTTTGACTCCGCGGAAGATCCGCTCGAGGATCCGCATTTCCCGGTTGTGGACGACCCTCTGGTCCAGGCCCCGGTAGCGGCGGCGCTCATAGTCTTCGACTTCGTCCTTCCGGAACGGCCTGTTCTTAGAAGAAGACATAGACAGGGCTCCCTTCGAGCTCGAGTCCGGAGGAGGAAGAGGGTTTTGTCTCGCGGCCGTCCCGGTCGATGACGCGCCGTACGGCCCGGCCGAAGTCATGCGTCCGAGTCCGTCCCGGAGTCCAGCACACGGCCAGACGGTCCTGCCCGCGCTCGAAATGGAATATCTCGGCCCCGAGCGAGGCTTCCCTTCCCAGGAAAACGGCTCCCTCCAGCTCCCCGACCATCGTCTTGTAGGCCAGAAAAGCGGGCCGGCGGCGCAAGGCGCCCTCCCGGCTGTCCGCCAATCCGTAGCCGGGGGCGATGAGCTGCCACCAGTAGACCCGGTCGATGTAGCCGCCGGAAAGACAGAGGACGTGGTAGCGGACGAGGTAGTCGGCCTGCTCGTCCTCGGTGACGTTCGGCCGGCCCGAAGCCGGGGAATAGGGGCCGGTCCCCTGGAGGGGCCAGTTGACTTCCGTGATCCAGATGCGGCTGGGCCGGCGGGCGCCGGCCTCGACCATCGCCTTGAGCAGGCAGACCTTGTCCGCCGCGGTCCAGCCCGCCTGGCCGTTTTCCGGAGCGCCCGCCCGGTCCACATACAAAAGGGAGCTCACGGTGTCGAAGGGCAAGACGGCCAGGGTCGGCGGGTAGAGATGGAATTCGAAGTCGATGACCGCGGGCCCGACGAGCTTCAGCCCGCGCAGTCCGGCCAGGCCGAAGGCCGGAGCGGCCAGGTCCAGGTATTCGCCGTAGTCCCAGACGCCCCACTTGGTCCTGTTCCAGGCGTGCCCGACTTCGAAGGCCGAGCACAGCGGCCCGAGCCGGGTGAAGGCCTCGTCCAGGAATTCGCGCCAGCCGCCGGGATTCAAGACGTCGTTCCGGTTCTGAAGGAGGGCGGCCAGGACGTCGAACCCCTCACCGCGGAGACGACGGATGAAGCTCTCCAGCCGGGCCAGGTTGTGTCTTTCCCAGGAGGGGACCCTGACCAATGTCTGACGGACTCCGGTCTCGGCGAGAAGCGAGAGGACGTCCTTGTCCCGGCCTTGGAGCGGGGAGACCGCGCAGCCGAAGGCGTTCTTGAATTCGGACCGGCGGAGGTGCATCCGCTTCCTCAGACGCCGGTAGGGAAGCCAGGCGCGGCCGATCGTCCACACGTTCCAGGCCAGCAGGGCCGCGTAGCCGTCGGCCCTCCGGATGTGGTGCTTGAGCCGTTCGGCGCGCGGGGCGACGTTGTGCGGCTGGTCCGCGAATTCGTTCCAATCGAAGGGGAAGTCCATTTAATGAATGCCCAATTTTCTGGCGAGCTGTTTCAGCCTCAGCGCTTTCTTCAGGTTCACCCGGCCGGTGTAAAGGGACTTCTGAAACCGGTACCACCAGCGCAGGCGGCGGGGAACGGGACAGCCGCGGCCGTACTGGTCGAGGAAATACTTCCTCCGGTCGGCCGGGATTCCCAGCCGAACCAGGTTCTTCATGCGGAGGCAAGGCCCGACTCGGCGTTTGATCCGCACCCGGTTGGTGTCGAGGAGATAGAACGCATGCCCCGCGACGCCTTCCGTTCGGACCAGGATGTTGCCGTCGGACAAGTCCTTGTGGACGACGCCCCGGTCGTGGGCTTGGGCCAGAAAGCCCGCCGCGGCGCGAAGCAGCGAGTCGAGAGCGTCGCCCCGAAGCTCCCGCAGAAGGAACCGGATCTCGCGCAGGCCTTCGAGATGTTCCGTCAGGAAGTAGCATCGGTCCACGAAGCCGCGCCGGCGGGATTCGAGCCAGGCAATCGGTTGCGCCGTGCCGACGCTCCGGTCGGCGAGGGCGACGGCCCCCCGCCAAGCCTTGGCCGCCTTGGAGGGCAGGATCCGGCTCTTCAGGCGGTCGACTCCCCGCTGACCGTAGGCTTTGAGCACAGCCCGCGCCGTTCGACCGCCCGAAAGGGGAATCGAGACCAGGGCTACGGTGTTCCGGCCTTGGAGAAGGATATGGGCCTCGGGAGATCGGAGAAGTCCGGCGCAGTCCCGAACCGCCGCCCGAAGCTCGGGAGAATCCCAGGAGGATGCGATCCGTCCGTGAAAGCCGGAGAGAACAAGCTCCGATGAGGGGACGGCCGTCACCGCCGGCTCCCGGCCCGTCCGACCCGGACCTTCTCGACAAGGTCCAGGAGGATTCGTCCCAGGGCTTGGGGAGAATACGTCTCCCTGACCAGGCGGTATCCATTCTCGGCCAGACTGCGTCTCAGCCGGCCGTCCGCTTTAAGCTCCAGGATGGCCGAGACCAGGGATTTGGGGTAGGGCGGGTCGCAAAAATAGACGTCCTTCTTGTGATGGAAGAACTCCTCGGCCGCAGGCGTCCGGGCGGTGATTACGGCCTTCTTCATGCCCATCGCCTGGAAGACCTTGTGGGGGACCACGCGACGGGCCTTCTCGGTCGCCCCGAAGATCCCGAGACAGACATCGGCCGCGGCGATTTGAGCCGGAAGGTCCGCGTACCGGAGCCAGCCCTTGAACTCCACGTTCGGGAGGGCGAGCGAATCCGCCCTCAGCCGGACCCGCTCCAGCGTCTGGCCGGTGCCGATGAACCGGAATCGGATGGACGGATCCTTCTTGGAGAGGAGGGCGGCGGCCTCGATGATGCTTTCCGCGCCGTGAAGCGGAAGGAAAGAGCCGAAGAAGAGGACCTCGAACGGCGCATCTTTCGACTTGGGCGAAGGCGTGTCCTCCGGCCGGAACAGGCGGTCGTCGTATCCGACGGGGATGACGGCGACCTTGTCCTCGGGGACTCCGTAGGTCCGGCAGAAATAGTCCTTGTGGGCCGCGGTATCGGCCAGGACAAGGTCGCTCATTCGGAAGGACATGAGGTCGATCCGGAAGTTCCACCAGGCGCGGACAGTGCCCGGCCGGCGGCGCCGCCAGTCGATGACCTTGGTCTCGTAGCGGGCGGCCAGGGGGTCGAAGACCAGCCTTTTGGCGAAGAGCAGGGCAAAGAGGCGGCCCAGGGGCACATCCTTCTGGCGGAATTCCGGTAAGAAAATGACGGCGGCGGAGGCGATCCGGCGGCCGTAGCGAAGAATGGCCAGGGGATAGCGCATCCAGAACTTTATGGACGGCGGCAGGCGGCATTCCCGGACCGTCGCGCCGGCGAGCTCCAGCCCGCGGCGCAGGACCGCGTTTCGGGGGTAGGCTGGGTCATAGGCTCCCAGAAACGAGAAAACCATAGTGTTTCCTATATCACCGGCCTCGTTCATGTGTCAACTTGTTGACGGCCCGCCGGTGCAATCGCTTCACAATCGCTTCAGCAATTTTTTGTTGACATCCTGTAGGCAAAGACAATAAATTATCCCCGGGATGGGCGCCAAGTCACACGATCATATCGGCTTTTTGTTTGAGCCTTTCCTAAAACCACCAGACGGGTTTTCTTATTGATCCGCGAGAGGGGGCGGGGCTATGTATGATCCTTTGCGGAAATTATTGGCGGGGCTTACTCTTCTTGCCTTCGGCGCCGTTGCGGCCGGGGCCGCGGATTACGCCGAGGTCGACTCGGAAGGCCGGGCGGAGCCGCGGCTGGTCATAGTGGATACGTCTATTCCTCAACAAACCGAGTCCGGCCTTGACACCATAATCCAGAGAACCATCCCCACGAGCGCAGCCAAGAGCTTCACCTACAGCATGGAAGAAGAGAAGCTAGTTTCACAACCAGCACTAACAGACCCGAAATACACCACGCCAGAACAGAAAACTTCTGAGAAGAAAACAGAAGCTAAGAAAGAAGAGAAGAAAGGCAGCTGGTTCTCAAGGAACTGGTACTGGGCAGTGCCAACTGCTGCTGCAGTTGTTTTTGAGCTTGCAGACGGCCTTTCAGATGGCGAATGGTTTGACTTTAACTTCAAAAAGAAAGATTCAGTAGTCCAGACAGGAAAAGTCAACGCCACAGTCAGCCTTGTAGACTCACTCACAGGACAAAGCCTCACAGGAGGAACAATCAAGTACGTATACGGCGGCACAACTGTCAGCGGCTCACCAGGACAATCAGTATACATAACTGATATTACAAAAGGAACAAGCATCAACGTGCAAATCACAGCAACAGCAGACAATCAC
>Ga0209254_10001244_pt1 | contig 22650 bp, 18 predicted proteins | sample FrelakmetDIP11DI_FD_187148 | JGI IMG/M metagenome (GOLD analysis project Ga0209254, IMG submission 187148) | Freshwater lake sediment microbial communities from the University of Notre Dame, USA, for methane emissions studies - DIP11 DI (SPAdes)... | ecosystem: Environmental > Aquatic >...
GCGCGATTCGACCGGCCCGGCGCCAGCGGCGTCAGTCCGCCAGGCCGCCCTCGCTCAGCCGATCGTCCCGCTCACGATCGGGTTGAACGCGATCAGCCCGTCCTGCGTCGCCGCGGACCCGAGTCCGTTGCGCGGGAACTTCGCCGCGAACTGCCCCTGCTCGCCGTGCAGTGCCATGTAGTTGAGCACCACGGTCTCGACCAGCAGGTTGACGTTGTTCGCCGCCGGGCTCGAGGCGGTCTCCACCGAGGCATCCGGCCGGAAGTAGCCGATCTGCTGGTGGCGCGCCGCACCTCCGGGGCCGGTGTCCACGAGCTGCGGCCGGCCGCCCGGGTTGTAGACCAGGAAGAACGACGCCGCGGTGGACTGGTTGTCGCTGGTCCACATGAACTTGCCGCGACCGTCCACCGTGTTGTCCACCTGCCCGCTCGCCGACAGCGAGCCGTCGGAGAAGACGTAGAGCATCAGCGGCATGCCGCGGCGCGCGGCGTACTCGAGGCACGCGCCCATGCAGCGGCCCGCGCGCAGGTCCCGGAGCTCGCCCGTCGCGCGACCCTGCCCGTGGTAGTCGTAACCGCCCATGGTGATCGTGCCCGCGCCGGCATAGCCCGACAGCACCATCTTCATCACGGCCGAGGTCTTCTGGAACTCGCCGTCCGCGTCGTACTCGGCGCGCGTGAACACGCCCGAGGCGCCGACGATGTCGGGGTCGAGCTCGGGGTTCAGGCTCGAGGGATCGCCGAAGCGGTCGACGACGTCAGCGGCTTTCACATAGCCGCAGCTGACCAGTTCGCGCACCACCTCGTCGCGCGTCACCGGGGTCTTCTTCGGATCGGCCCACGGCTGCTTGGGATCGATGACCGCGAGCTTGCGATGGCTGATCCGCTGGATCGCCTCCATTACAGCGACGGTGTCATCGAGGCTCAGCAGGTTCGCGAGCTGGCCGGTGTCGACGAGACCCGTGACGTCACTCGCGCGGTCCACCTTGGTCGGGCGTACCGAGAGATCGATCAAGCCGGCGGGCGCCATCGAGTTGCCGCCCGAATCCGAGGCCCGCGAGCCGATCAGCGTCGCAAGCGAGCCGTCGGCGCCCGCCTTGTAGATGCCGTACATCGGGTTGTGCGGGTTGTTGCCGGTGTCGTTCTCCGAGCGTGCCGCGATCACTGCACCATTGATGCCCGCGGCCGTCGCCGGCGAAACCTTTTCCATGATGCCGCGCAGGAAGGCGCTGTCGGAATGGAACGCGAGCCCGAGCCGCGTATCGGTGAAGCTCAGGCCGGTCGCGGGATTGACGAGTCCCGGCACCATGTCGCCGGGCAGACCCATCTTTCCGTAGCCGGCGGTGGTGAGGAAGTCGAGCTGCCCGCCCGCGCCGCCGATCAGTACGTTCGACCCGACCATGTTCGCGCCGCCGGCGAGGTCGATGCAGATGAACGGGATCTTGCCCGCTCCGAGCACCTCGAGGCCGCAGGTCGCGCGCAGGGCCTGCAGGTCCGGCGACAGCGCCGCCATTGCCTGCTTGGGGTTCGCGAACAGGCCGAACACGGTGGGCGCCACGACCGTGCCCATGCCCGCGATCAGTCCCTGTGCGAGGAAGTCGCGACGCGTGACCGGGCGCTTGTGTGCGCTCTCGTGACGGATCGGCTCGTCGGGCTGGAGTCGCCGAGGGGGTGACTTGCGAATGATCATGCCGAGGGCCTCCGGTCAATGCACGAGGGTGACGGCGCTGCCGAGCAGTGCCGCGCAGCTCGCCTTCACGACGGTTTCAGTACGTCCTTCCGGGCAACTCGCACCGCAGGACGCGAGCTCCGTGATCAGCGAGTCGAGGTCGCCGCGCACGCCGGCAACATCGGGCTCGGTGACGACGTTCTGCGTCATCATCCGGCCCACCAGCGAGTCGAGCACGATGGCGCGGCCCGCGGGCAGGAAGGCCTGCGATGGGCTCGCCGCGAAGTTGAAGCCCGGGAAGTACGTGGCGCGGGCGCCCGTGTCCTCGACCAGCGCGTCGCAGTACTGGATCGCGAGCTGGGCGATCGCGACCGGGTGTGCCGAGACGAAGGTATCAATGCTCTCGATCGTGGGCAGGGCCTGGCGCACCTGGTCGAAGGTCTGCTTCACCTCGGGATTCGAGGCGCTCACGCCGGTGATCTCCGCCATGGTCGCGTTGATCTCGTCGAACACGCGCAGCCCCACGTCGGCGGCACGCTGCTGGTCGGCCGGCGGCGCCGGTGCGAGTGGCACCGGCTCGGTGCGCACATTGCTGCGGTTGCCGAGCACGTCGAAGGTGAGGAAGAACTCGTCCGCCTCCGGGCCCTTCTCGAGCCCGATCACCGTGCCGATGTTCGCGAGCGGCTGGCCGCTCGGCACGTACAGCGAGTCGGTGACGGCGGTGTCGAGCGTGCGGTAGGCCTGGCCGACCTCGGTCTCGGTGCCGTTCACGCCGATGCGCATGCCGCGCAGCGGGATGTTGCCCGGTCTCGCGGACGCATCGAGGCTGATGAAGGTGGGCTTGTCGAACAGGTAGGAGTAGCTGTCGAACTGGCTCACCTCGAACAGGATGTACGCCTGCGGCATGTCCACGAGGTGACTCACCGAGAACAGCAGGTAGAACTTCTCACCCACGCCGGCCTGGAAGTTCTGCTGGATCTGCTGCGCGGTGAGCGCGCGATCGTGGACCGCCACCAGACGGAAGATGCCGGAGAACTGCCGGTCGCCCGAGACCTCGTTGCCGAGCACGAAGGCAAAGGTGTCGTCCCAGTCGGCGATCGTCCCGCCCTGCGAGGGATCGACGTCGCCGGTGAATTCGCCGTTCACGTACAGACGCCGGCCGTTCACCGGGTCGTAGGTGGCCACGACGTGCTGCAGGGTCGCCTGCAGGTCCTCGTCGTCCGCCGAGGTGGTGAGCTTCGGATCGCCTGTGGCGCCGGTCGTGCTGGAGCGGTTGTAGAAGTCGTAGCTGTAGAGCGTCTGGCCGAGCATGAAGTTGCGAGCGTTCGTGCCGCCCGAGTAGGAGACGATGCGCGCATCCTCCTGCGCGACGTTTCCGGGCGCCACCCAGGCCTCGATCGAGTACTCGCCGGTGGCCCGGACGCGGTCATGCAGCTTGCGGCTCGTGGTCGTGGAGCCCTGCGCCTTGCCGCTGCGCACGTTGATGCCCCAGCCGCCGACCCAGGTCACATCACCCGACAGGTTCAGGTTGAGCGCGGGCTCGACACCGCTGGTGTCGTAGGCGACGCTGCCGCTGCCGGTCTTGAACTCCCACAGACCGACCTGGGCGCCGTTGTAGCGGTTGCCGCCGCTCGCGACCGTGCCGTCGTAGAGTCCCAGCGCCTTCGACAGCACCCACGAGGAGTCCACCTGCGTCGCGGGCACCGAGCCCGCGAAGGCTCGGATTGCGGCCTCCATCTCGGCCGAGTTCGCTGCGCAGTCACTCCAGCAGTTGTGGAACTCCGAGCGCAGGCGCAACACGAGGCGCGAGGCCTCGGGCTGGTCGAGGTTGATCTTCACCCGCACGGCTGCGTAGGCCTCGTCCACGTCTGACGACGCGAAGTACGGCGACTGTGCGCTCGCCGCGTCAGACGCATGGCAGCGTGAGCAATACTCCTCGAGCAGCGGATGCACCGTGCCGGCGAACAGGGCCGGCGACGTCGGAAAGCTCTTGCTTGCGCCAGGATCCCGGATCGGCGGCGCATTGAGCTGGATGCTCGCGGTTCCGCCGCCGGCGGTGGCTCCGGCCCACGCCGCGATCCACTGCGTGAGGATGTCGCCGCAGGCTGCCGCGCTCGCGAGCCAGCAGTTGTGGCCGCCTGCGACCTTGGTGACCATGCGGGAGTCGCGTGGCGACGACAGTGTCACCACGCCGTTGGCGGCGGCGTAGGCGAGATTGATGTCGTCCTGGCGGACGAACTGCGGCGCCTGGCCGCCCTCGGTGTGGCACTGGCCGCAGCGATTCGTGGCCTTGAGGTTGTCCCAGACGTTGATCTTGAACGACTGCACGTCCGCGGTCGCAGGCGCGGGGCCGCTGTAGGCCGCGGGCGTCGCGGGCGTCGTGACCGGGTTCTGCACGGTGTCGGCCCCGCCGCCACAGCCCGCGAGGACTGCGCCGAGCGCGAACACCGCGAACGCGGCGCGCAGACGATCGAACATCGGGCGGATCATGGTGGTGCGCATGGCGTACTCCTACTCGCCCATGCAATAGGTGGCCGCCTCGGCGAACACCTGCTTGAGCCTGTAGCCGCTGTTCCTGAACGAGCCTGTCATCGCATCCACGCGCGCGCGGTCGGCCGCGTCACTCGGCGCACGGAAGCAGACGTTGCGGAACACCTTCTCGACCTGGCAGCGCGCAAAGCGCTCGGTGCCTGCGAGCTCGCGTCCCATCGACTTCGCACCCTGGCCCCGTCCGGGCAGCGAGGCGTCCCAGCCGAGCAGCGCGTTGCGGCCCGCCCGCCAGTAGTTGTCCCAGTGGTCGTCGGGCGTGGAGTAGCCCGGGCGGAAGGTATCGTCGTTGTTGAAGTACTTCGGCCGCACGACGCCCGGCGTGTACACGAGGCGACCGCCTTCCTCGTCGTAGTCGTAGTACGCGTAGGCCTGCGCCAGCGGGTCCATGCCCGAGTGGCAGGCGATGCAGTTGTTGAGGAATACCCGCGCATCGCCACCGGGGCTGCGGCTGACGTCCTGGCGGATACGATCCGGCGGTCGCGTCGGGTCCTGCACCTGCTCGAGGTCCACGCAGAGGTGATTGAGCAGCGTGAAGCGCAGCATCGCGCGGTTGGTGCCGGCGATGAAGAACGCCTCGGCTGCGGCCCGGCTCGTGATCACGCCCGCCGTCGCATCCGGCGGCAGTCCCGTGAGCGCGGACTGGGTGTTGCGCACCAAGGCCGTCTTCAGGTTAGCGTTGGTGGACTCCAGTGCCTCGTAGTGGGCGTTGCTGGCGGGGGAATACGCCGGCACGCCCGGTGCGTTGCCACCCGTGTAGAGGATGTCGTCCGAGAGCAGCAGGTTGAACGGCAGGTCATCGCGCACCATGCCGATGACGGTCGCCACGTAGTCGTTCAGCGGCGCAAACACCGTCTGGTCACGATTGGTCCACGGCATCGCGAAGTTCTTCAGCGTGACGTCATAGAACGAACGGTGTTCCATCGCCCGGTAGGCCGCATCGGTCGTGCGACCGGCGGCGATATCGGCCGCCATCTGGTCCAGCACGGCCGCGGTCGGCGGCACGCCGGCCAGACGATCGTGCATTCGCTTCGCCTGGCTGCGCTCGTCGGCCGAAGCCGCGAGCGGCTGCAGCATCGCGAGCACGATCGCGAGGCCTGCGAGCAGCCGGCGACTGAGTGGCGCGAAGCCCTCGCGTCCCGTCGGTCTCGGCCCGTACGCTCGCCAGCCTTCGATTCGCCGTGTCCTGCGCATGTCCAGCCTCCCGTGTCTCTGCGATGCCCTGTGCATCGCCATCGCGTTCATCGCTGCGTGCTCGTCACGCTCAGCAACTTGGCGGGGCGCAATGTGGATTGCCGAGAAGGCTTCGCCAAGCGCATCTCGCGGATCTGCGGGTCCGCTCACAGAACCCGGGTGAATGAGAGCGACCTCACACAACACGCCGCTGCGCGTGGAATGCGCGGCGCTACGTGAGACAAATTGGCGTGCCTGAATGACTGCGCGCGACGGGAACCGGTGAGTTGACCGCACCGCGCGCGAACAACAGGCATTTGCGGACCCGGAATTTTTCTCGAGGTGACCACACATGCGCAGACTCGGACAGGAGTTGCGTGAGGCCGCTTGGCGCGGCCCGCGAGCGAGCGGGCTGGCGGCGGTGGCGATGCTTGCGATCGCCGGCTGCACGAGCAGTGACGGCGGTGGCGGTGGCGGTGGCGCCGTGTCGCCCGCCGGCGGGCAGGGTCCCGATCCGGTGGTACTCGACTTCCCGATCGCCTACGTCAAGCGACCGGTGCCGGAGGCGGACGTGCCCGTCACCGATGCGCGCAGCCTGATGGGATTCGAGGAAGGCGGTGACCTGTGGATTCGAGACCGCGCCTCCCCCTCCGCACCCGAGCGCAACATCACCGACGGCATCACCGGGGGCGAAGGTGACGTGCGCGACCTCGAGCCCTCCTTCGACGGCCGCAAGCTGCTGTTCTCGATGCGCGAGCCGCTGATCGAGGGCGCCGACGAGGAGGACCAGCCGACCTGGAACATCTGGGAGTACGACGTCGGGACGGGCGAGCTGCGCCGCGTGATCGCCTCCGACATCGTCGCGGAAGAAGGCCACGACGTGGCCCCTCATTACCTGCCCGACGGACGCATCGTGTTCACCTCGACGCGCCAGCGTCAGTCGCGGGCCACGCTGCTCGACGAGGGAAAGCCGCAGTTCGCCGCGCAGGACGAAAGCAACAACGAGCCGGCATTCCTGCTGCACGTGATGAACGCCGACGGCAGCGGCATCCGTCAGATCTCCTTCAACCAGAGCCACGACATCGACCCGGCGGTGCTCGACGACGGTCGCATCGTCTTCAGCCGCTGGGAGAACGCACTCGCCAACGACGAGATCAATCTCTACACCGTGAAGCCCGATGGCTCGGATCTGCAGCTGCTCTACGGTGCGCAGAGCCACGCCACCGGCACCAACGGCGGCGACCTGCACTTCCTCGACCCTCGGCCGATGCACGACGGCAGGTTGATGGTGCGCGCACAGCCGTTCCGCGCTCCGGACGGCGGCGGCGAGCTGCTCGCAATCGACGTCGGCAACTATGTCGAGATCACGCAACCCACGCGCCCGAACCGCGGCGTGCTCGCGGGCCCTGCGCAGGAGCCGGCCACCGCCAACCTCGTCTCGACGATCGAAGGACCCTCCCAGGGCGGGCGCTACCGGGCGGTATTCCCGCTGCGCGACGGCAGCGGACGGCTGCTGGTGAGCTGGACGCAGTGCCGGCTTCTCGAAAACCAGCAGATCGTGCCGTGCACAGCGGATCGTCTCGCGACCGGCACGGCCGTGACCGCGCCACCGCTGTATGGCCTGTGGATGTACGACCCGCAGCAGCGCACGCAGCTGCCGGTCGTGCCGCCCGTCGAGGGCACCATGTACACCGCGGTCGTGACGCTGCAGCCGCGGCCGCTTCCCGCCGTGCTGCTCGACGCCGTCGCCGGCGTCGATTACGACGCGGACCTCGCCGCGGAGAACGTCGGCATCCTCGACATCCGCAGCGTCTACGACTTCGATGGCACGGACCTCGCGCCTGGCGGCATCGCGGCACTCGCCGACCCGCGGATCGCCACCGCTGCGCAGCGTCCGGCGCGCTTCCTGCGCATCGAGAAGCCTGTGAGCATGCCGGACGACGACGTGCGCGATTTCGACGGCAGCGCGTTCGGAGTCACCAGCGCCTTCGGCATGCGCGAGATCCTGGGCTACGCACCCGTCGAGCCCGACGGCTCGGTGCGCGTCAAGGTGCCGGCCGGCGTGCCCTTCGCCATCAGCGTGCTCGACGCCGACGGGCGGCGCATCGGAGCGCGGCATGCGAACTGGCTGCAGCTGCGCGCCGGCGAGGAACGGCGCTGCAACGGCTGCCACGTCGCGAGCAACGGGGAGTCGCACGGCCGTTCGGACCTGTTCGCATCGGCGTGGCAGGGCGCACGAACCACCGGCCTGCCCTTCCCGAACACGAACGCCGCGCTGTTCGCGGACTTCGGCGAGACCATGGCGCAGACGCGCGCACGCATCAGCTGCCAGACCGACTGCGCCGCACTGCAGCCGTCGCTCGACCTCGTGTACGAGGACGTGTGGACCGATCCGGTGGCTGCCGGCCGTCCTGCCGACGTCGCTTTCGCCTATCGCTACCGCGACATTGAAACCGCCGTACCCACGAGCGCCGATTGCGTCACCGAGTGGAAGTCGGGCTGCCGCGGCACCATCCACTACGAGGCGCACATTCACCCGCTGTGGAGCAAGCCGCGCATAACGCTGGCCGCGGACGGCGTCACGGTGCTCGCCGACGACACCTGCATTAGCTGCCATTCCGACCGTGACGCGGCCGGTGCGGCCCGCGTGCCGCCCGGACAGCTCGAGCTCACCGACGGTCCCTCGAGCGACGAGCCTCTGCACAAGCACGCCTACCGCGAGCTGCTCGCGGGTGACAACGAGCAGGAGCTCGTCGGCGCCGTCCTTCAGGACCGTCTCGTACAGGTCGGCATCGATCCCGTCACCGGACAGCCGCAGCTCGTGCCCGTGCCGGTGCCGGCCTCGATGAGCGCGGGCAATGCGCGCGGATCTGTGCGCTTCTTCTCATTGTTCGGGCCCGGCGGCAGTCACGCGGGCCGACTTATGCCCGCCGAGTTGAAGCTCGTCTCAGAATGGGTCGACCTCGGGGCGCAATACTTCAACGACCCGTTCGTTGCGCCGCTCGACTGAGGCCCTGCACACGCCATGACCCGCTTCCTGCCGACGGCCGTCCTTGCGACGGCGGCGCTGCTCGCAGCGGGCGTCGCCGCGGCGGCGTCCGCGGAGCGCGTGGTCGTGCAGGATCCCTACCTCGAATTCCACAGCGGCCCGGGCCGCGGCTATCCCGTGTTCCACGTGGTCGACCGCGGCGAGTCGGTGGATCTCGTGCGTCGTCGCACGGACTGGATCAAGGTTCGAAGCGCCGACGGCAAGGAGGGCTGGGTGAATCGGGGCCAGCTCGAACGCACGCTCACGACGGAGGGCGAGCCGGTAAAGGTGCCGGGCCCTTCGCCCGAGAGCCGGACGGCGCATCGCTGGGAGGCGAGCCTGGCCACCGGCGACTTCGACGGTGCGAACATCGTATCCGCGCGGGCCGCCTGGTCCATGACGCCTACCCTGCTCGCGCGCGCCGACGTCTCGCAGCTGCTCGGCGGCTACTCCGACGGCTGGATCGTCACCGCCGGGATCGCCCACGTCTTCATGCCGAAGTGGCGCGCTTCGCCGTTCATCGGCATCGGCGGTGGCGTGCTGCGCGTCGAGCCCAAGGCCACGCTGGTCAGGGCCGAGGACCGTACCGACGAGACTGCCTACGCCGGCGCCGGCGTACGCGGCTACCTCACCAACCGTTTCCTGCTGCAGGCGGAGTACCGCAGCTACGTCGTGTTCACCGACCGCGACGACAACGAGGAGCTCGCTGAATGGACCGCCGCTTTTACGTACTTCTTCTGACCGGCGTCGTGCTGGCGGGCTACGCCGGCGCCGAGGCGTCGGCGCAGGAGTCCGCGACCGCCAAGCCGGAGACTCCGCAGGTCGTCGAGCCCGAGGTGAAGCGCCGGGACATCGAGCGACCCGACATCGATACCGAGAACTTCGAGGCCGGCGCGTTCGTCGGCACGCTCTCGATCGAGGACTTCGGCTCGAGCTTTGTCTACGGCGCCAGCTTCGCCTACCACTTCACGGAAGACCTGTTCGCCCAGGCCACGATCGGCAGCGCGGAAGCCGGCCGCACCAGCTACGAGGACCTGAGCGGCTCGGTCGAGCTGCTCACCGACGACGAGCGCCAGCTCACCTACTACGACCTGTCGCTGGGCTGGAACGCGCTGCCCGGCGAGTCTTTCCTGGGTGGCAAGCGGGCGATGCCCTCCGCGCTCTATCTCACGCTCGGCGCCGGCAGCACACGATTTGGCGGCGACGACTTCTTCACCGTGGCGTTCGGTGCCGGCTATCGCCTGCTGGTCAACGACTGGCTCGCCGTGCACTTCGACGCCCGCGACCTGATCTTCGAGAGCGACCTGCTCGGTGAGAGCAAGGTCACCCAGAACCTGCAGTTCACGCTGGGCTTCACGGCTTTCTTCTAAAGGAGGACACCACATGCCGATCCGGCACCGACTCGCGACCCTGCTTCTCGCCGCCGCGCTCGCCGCGCCGGCCGCGCAGGCCTCCGCTCCGGCCGCAGCCACGGACTTCACGCTGCCGGCCCGCGATGGCGGAACGGTGAGCCTCTCCGACCTGCGCGGCCAGGTCGTGATGATCAACTTCTGGGCGACGTGGTGCGGCCCCTGCCGGCAGGAGATGCCGTTGCTGCAGCAGCTCTACGGCAAGTACGAGCCACTCGGCTTCACGCTGCTCGGCGTGAACGTCGAGCCCGACAGCGCCCCTGCCCAGGACTGGCTGAAGAAGGTGTCCGTCACCTTCCCGATCCTGTTCGACCGCGACAACAAGGTGAGTGCGCAGTTCGGGGTCGAGGCGATGCCGAGCACGGTGCTCATCGACCGCGAGGGCAACGTCCGCCACGTGCACCGTGGTTACAAGCCCGGCGACGAATCCACCTATGCGGACCTCGTCCGCGGCCTCGTGAAGGAGTGAGCATGAAATTCTCGCGCGTGATCGCAACTGCGGTACTGCTCGCGGCACTTACCGGCTGCAGCAGCGTCGAGCCCTGGGTCAAGCCCTATGAGCGGCAGAATTTCGCCGACCCGGTGATGACCGGCTACCGCGATCCGGTCGCCGTGGCCTACCTCAACCACGTTTTCGAGGCGCGCGAAGGCGCCCGAGGCGCGCTCGGCGGCCACGGCGGCGGCTGCGGCTGCAACTGAGGAGAGCACCCGTGCGGCTCAAGGTCCTGATGCTGGTCGCGTCCGTAGCCGCATTTGCGCCGGCGGCCCACGCCGCCGTGCTGCCGGATGACCGCGCGGACGTGCTCTATCACCGCTACGACGGCGGCGGCGTCACGATCGACGGACCGTCCCTTCTGGTGCGCAAGAAGTTCGCCGAGAAGTACTCGGTGACGGCGAATTACTATGTCGACATGGTGTCGAGCGCCTCGATCGACGTCGTCACCACCGCGAGCCCCTACACGGAAGAGCGCACGCAGGTCAGCCTCGGTGCCGACGTGCTGAACGGGCGCACGCAATACACCGTCGCCTTCTCCAACAGCGACGAGACCGACTACACCGCCAATACCGCCGCCTTCGACGTGAGCCAGGACCTGTTCGGCGACCTCACCACGCTGTCGTTCGGCTACAGCCGCGGCTGGGATGAGGTGCGAAAGCGCGACGACGCGGAATTCTCGGAGCCGGTCGACCGCTCGACCTGGCGCATCGGCCTCTCGCAGATCCTGACACCCAAGTTGATGGTGGGCATGAACTGGGAACTCGTGAGCGACGAGGGCTTCCTCAACAATCCCTACCGGTCGGTGCGCTACCTGGACCCCGGCAGCGTGCTGGGCTACGCCTACCAGCCGGAGGTCTACCCGAACACCCGGGTGAGCAACGCGCTGGCGGTCAGTGCGCGCTATTTCCTGCCCTATCGCGCGGCACTGGCCGGCAACTACCGCTGGTTCACCGACACCTGGGGCATCGACGCCAGCACCGTGACGCTCGGCTACACACATCCCTGGGGCGAGCGCTGGATCTTCGAGCTGACCTACCGCTGGTATACCCAGGGCGCCGCGGACTTCTACTCGGACCTCTTCCCGAACGCGAATGCACAGAACTTCCTGGCTCGCGACAAGGAGCTGTCCACGTTCACGAGCAACATGGTGGGCCTCGGCGCCACCTACGAGCTGCCGTTCGCCATGCCGTTCATCAAGCGCTCGTCCGTGAGCTTTTTCTTCGACCGCTTCCAGTTCGATTACGACGACTTCCGCGACGTGCGTGCCGGGGGCACGCCGGGCACGGAACCGCTCTACGGCTTCGGAGCCAACGTGTTCCGGCTGTTCGTCTCCGGCTGGTTCTAGGCCGCGCTCAGCATTCCGCGTCCAGCAGTCGCCGGTAGATCTTGAGGTCGCCGGCCGAGTAGCAGCAGAAGGTCACCGACTCGATCGAACCCGGCGTAGCCAGTGCGCTGCGCACCGACGCCACCGCGATCTCCGCTGCCGCAGCGCCCGGATAGCCGAACACGCCCGTGCTGATGCAGGGGAACGCAATGCTGCTGAGCCCGTGCCCCAGGGCGAGCTCGAGGGATCGGCGGTAGCAGGAGGCGAGCAGCTGCGGTTCGCCACGGTTGCCGCCGTGCCAGACCGGACCTACGGTGTGAATCACGTGACGGGCAGGCAGGCGATGTCCACGGGTGATGCGCGCCTCCCCGGTGGGACAACTACCCAGTTCGCGGCATTCGCGCAGCAACTCCGGTCCCGCGGCCCGGTGAATGGCACCATCGACACCGCCTCCGCCGAGCAGCGAGCTGTTGGCTGCGTTCACGATCGCGTCCACGACGAGCGTCGTGATGTCCGCCTGGACTGCATCGAGCTTGGCAGGCATCGCCGCGATCTCCGTCCCGGGTGACCTCCGGTCATCATGCTCCATGGTGCTCGTACCGCTCAATTGCAGGCGGCGCGCCCGCCTTGACGCTTCCGGGGACGTACTGCCTAATGCCGGCCGCGCGCAGCGCAGCCGAATGCAACAAGCCAGGAGGATGCCGATGAGTCATGGATGGAGTCGCACAGGGATGCGACCGCTGTCCTGCGCAGTCGCCGCTGCGCTCGCACAGACCATGGCGCCATCGGTCGCCGCGGATGATCTCGAGAGGCTCGAGGACATCGTGGTCACCGGTACGCGTGTGCCGGACCGCTCCGTCACCGAGACCGCGGTACCGATCGACATCGTGCCCGCGGCGGCGCTCGAGAACGTCGGCGTGACGGAACTGAGCCAGGCGCTGTCGATCGCGCTGCCCTCCTTCAACTTCCCCCGGCCGGGTCTCGCCGACGGCACCGACACCATCCGCCCGGCGACCCTGCGCGGCCTCGCGCCCGACCAGACGCTGGTACTCGTGAACTCCAAGCGCCGCCATGCCGCCTCGCTGGTGAACGTGAACGGCACGATCGGGCGGGGCTCGGCGGCCGTCGACCTCAACACCGTACCCACGGCGGCCGTGAACTCGATCGAAGTGCTGCGCGACGGCGCCTCCGCGCAGTATGGCTCGGACGCGATCGCCGGCGTGATCAACGTGCGCCTGCGTGACGACGACAGCGGTGGCGACCTGACCGCGCTGTATGGCGCACGCTCATCGGAATACCGGGTGCCGACCGGTGCGCCCCCGCCCGACGCCACCTGGTCGGCTTCGCCGCATCTCGACCGCGACGTGACCGACGGCGAGACCATGAGCGTCTACGGCTGGAAAGGACTCTCCCTCGGCGACGGCGGCTTCCTAACGCTCACCGGCGAGTGGAAGGACCAGTCCCGCACCGAGCGCGACGGCTGGGACCCGCGCCAGCAGTACCCGCGCGTGGACGGCGCCTACGACCCGCGCGAGCAGACGATCAATCGCTTCAACGCCTGGTACGGCGAGCCCGAGCTCACGCAGTACTCGCTGTTCGCGAACTCGGGTTACGTCTTCGCGAGCGGCGCGCGGCTCTATGGCTGGGCGAGCTACCAGGACCGCGAGGCACGCTCGGCCGGTTTCTTCCGCCGGGCCCTCGACGACCGCAACGTCATCGAGATCTACCCCGACGGCTTCCTGCCGTTGATTGCGCCCGACGTCACCGACTGGAGCGCGGCCTTTGGCGGTGAGTGGGCGTGGAGCGAATGGCAGATGGATGCGTCGGTGGTCTACGGCTACAACGAGATGCAGTTCACCGTCGAGCGGTCGCTCAACCGCTCGCTGGGCACTGCGAGCCCGACGCGCTTCGACTCCGGCGGCTTCGACTACGACCAGCTCGTGTTCGACCTGACCGGCATCCGCGAGATCGAGATCGCGTACTTCGCCTCGCCGCTCAACGTCGCGGTGGGTCTCGAGGCGCGCCGCGAGAGCTACGAGATCGAGGCCGGCGAGCCCGATTCATACATCAACGGTGGCGTGCTGTTGCCGAGCGGGCAACCCACTGCCTCCGGCGCCCAGGTGTTCCCGGGCTTCCGGCCCGAGAACGCGGTGAACGAGGACCGTACCGCGATCGGTGTCTTCGCCGACCTCGAGGCCAACCTCACGCAGCGACTGCTCGGTTCCGTGGCGCTTCGCTACGAGGACTACTCCGACTTCGGCAGCAGTCTCTCCGGCAAGGTTGCCGGCCGCTACGACTTCACGCCGTCGTTCGCGTTGCGCGGCTCGTTGCAGAACGGCTTTCGCGCGCCGTCGCTGCAGCAGCAGTACTTCGCCACGACGTCCACCAACTTCATCAACGGCGTGCCTTTTGACATCGCGACTTTTCCGGTAGGCGACCCGGTGGCGCAGGCCCTTGGCGCCACTCCGCTCGACGCCGAGACGTCGGTGAACCTCTCGCTGGGCGCGGTGCTGCGCTACGGAGATCTGGTGATCACCGTCGACGCCTATCGCATCGAGATCGACGACCGCATCGTACTGTCGGAGAACCTCACGCAGGCGAACGTACGCGAGTATCTCGAGAGCCTCGGGTTCGTGGGCGTCGGCGGCGGGCGCTTCTTCATCAACGGCGTGGACACGACCACCGCGGGCGTCGACGTCGTGGTGAGCTGGCCCTGGCAGACCGCGGCCGGCCGCTTCGATTTCACGCTGGTTGCAAACTGGAATGACACCGACGTGACGGAAGTACCGAAGACCGAGCAACTCGAAGCACTGGACCCGCCGCCGACGCTGTTCGGCCGCGTCAACGTGCTGACGTTCGAGGAAGGAACGCCGCGCGACAAACTCGCGGCGGTTTCGGTCTGGAACCTCGGGCGCTTCGGCGGCACCGCGCGCGTGACGCGCTACGGCACGGTGCTCGACCCGGGCACCAGCGCGCCACTCGACTTCAAGGTCGGCGCCGAGACGCTGCTGGACCTCGAAGCACGCTACGACGCGACCGAACGCGTACGCGTTGCGCTGGGTGCAGAGAACCTGCTCGACGCGTATCCCGATGCCTTTCCGCCCGAGCGCAACACCACCGGCAACGCGCCGTTCTCGAATTACTCTCCGTTCGGGCGGGCGGGTCGCTACGTCTACGGCCGCCTGACGATAGGCTTCTGACCGACGCGCGGGATCACGGGCGGTGCTCTTTGACAATTAGACCCGACGGATCTACTCGTCTAAGGGTCTGATTCCGTTAACGCCGACCGAAGGCGCGCTGACAACAATAGCTGTCGATCGTGCGTTCACCTGGAGTGGCTCGGCCCAACGGACAAGACGACCCCGCGCCCAATCTGCGCATGCAGACTGTGTGACTGTCGGAACAGTAGCGTGGTCATGACAAGGCTGGGATATCCCCCGAATGGATGCGTCCGGCGCGGACCCGGACTGGGCTGTGCCGCCTGGACTGTGTCGAGGAGATCAATCACGGGATCGACGTCTGTCCCGTAAGGTCTGCTTGTGACTGCTGGCAAGGTCTCGACTGACCCTTTGCGGACAGTCGTCCCGTGCAAGGCAGCACCGGAGCTCGATCGAGCGGACCGTGATCCCTCGCTTGTGCCGGAGGCCCGGGTAGAGCACCTCAAGGAGAAGATCGCGACAGTCCGCGAGCAGATGAAGAAGCTCGAGGCGATCGGCCGCCAGCTCGCGGTCGCGCCGGATCAGCAGGTGTCGCTGACGGATCCCGACGCACGCTCGATGGCCACCCGCGGCCGCGGCACCGGCATGGTGGGCCACGACGTGCAGGCCGCGGTTCACTGCGTACCTCCCTGAGGTCCCGGCGAAAAACACCGACTATCATCAAATCTCAGACGGTGACTGGCGCCGCACGCGCCTGGGTGGTGTTCATCGCTGCATCGGTTCCAGGCATTTCGACGACAGGGTCACGGGTGCGAAATGACGGCCTGGGACCCTCGCCACTTGGGCACGGGAGTAGGGCATGGCAACGGGTTCTGCAGCATCCATGCTGCCGAATACCGGCACGGATGCGAAGATTGCGCTGGCCGTGGATCTCGACGAGACCCTGATCGCGGCCGATACGCTCATCGAAGGCGCTGCTGTCCTCGTCAAGCGCCATCCCTCCTATATCGTCCGGCTGCTGCGCTGGCTCGCAGCGGGGAAGCACCGGTTCAAGGCCCGCATAGCGGGTGCGGTGACGCTGGACGTGGCTCGTCTCCCCTATCGAGCCGAGGTCCTGGAGTACCTTCGCGCCGCCCGCTCGCAGGGACGGCGAATCGTGCTCGCCACCGCGGCGAACGGCCGGGTCGCGAATCAGGTGGCGGCCCACCTGGGACTGTTCGATGAGGTCATTGCCAGCGACGATGCGGTGAACCTGGCGGGCGAACGCAAGCGCCAGCGCCTCGTTGCGCTGTACGGAGAGCGGGGCTTCGATTACGTGGGCAGCGGGCGGGCCGACGTCCCGGTGTGGCGATCCGCGCGGCTCGCCGTCCTGGTTGGGCACGACGCAGCCCTGTCGCGGCGCGCCAGCGCCGTGACCGTGTCTGGCGCAGTCATTGCAAAACATGAGACGGGGCTGGCGGACTACCTCTCGGCGCTGCGCCTGCACCACTGGCTGAAGAACCTGCTGATCTTCGCGCCCCTGATCGTGGCCCATCGGCTGGCCGACCAGGCCCTGCTGACGCAGGCGGGTGTCGCATTCCTGGCCTTCGGCTTGTGTGCTTCGGGTGTGTACCTGCTCAACGACCTGCTGGACATCGAGGACGATCGTCGTCATCCGCGCAAACGGGCCCGTCCGATCCCTTCGGGCCGGGTGCCCGCCAGGGTGGCGCTGGCAGGTTCCGTAGTGCTGCTGGCGATCGGCCTGGGCCTCGGCTTGAGGCTTTCCGGTGAGTTCGCACTGGTTCTCGCCGGCTATGTGTTCCTGAATCTTCTGTACTCCCTGTGGCTCAAGGCGATCGTGATCGTGGACGTTCTCGTCCTGGCGGGCTTCCACGCCATGCGCATAACGGCCGGGTCGGTCGTGACGGGCCTGTGGCTGTCGCCATGGCTGATGACCGTTGCCGTGTTGATGTTTCTGAGCCTTGCCCTCGTCAAGCGCTACGCCGAGCTGGTCACCATGCAGGAGGTGGATGGCGTCCACGCCAGGGCGCGCGGCTATCGATCCGACGACGCCCGATTGCTGGCAGCGTTCGGTGCGGGCGCAGGGTGCCTCGCGGCAGCGGTGCTGGCGCTCTGCATCCACAGCGGCGCGAACTACCTGCTGTTTGCGCGGCCGAGCGCGATGTGGGTCCTGTGTGTGCTCATGCTGTGCTGGATCAGTTATCTCTGGCTGATGGCCCGCCACCGGCGCATGCACGACGACCCGCTGGTGTTCGCACTCCTCGATCCCGTCAGCTGCGTGTTGATCGCACTGATGGTAGGGGTCTACCTGAGCGATCTGCGGGTCACGTGATGCGTCGCTTGCCGATGGTGCTGCTCATCGCCTGCACGGCGAGCCTGTCCCGACCGGGCTTGGCCGCCGATGCGCCATGGCAGACGGCACCCCCGGAACAGGTGCAGCAATACCTGGCCGAGCGGTCCAAATCGATCGTCGAACTCCAGCCGTTCCGAAGGACGCAGGTCCAGCCGGTGACGGGTACCGCTGGACGCGGGACCGCGACGCTGATCGACCTCAACCCCAGGATCGGCAGGTGGTACCTGCTGAATCTGGACTGGGGCGACGGCAAGGAGCAGTACTTTCACCTCGAGAATGGCGTCACCGGCCAGACGCTGGTGCTGGATGCAGGGGTTCCGGGCGGGCTTCTGCTCCGCCGAGGTGGGCAGGCGCAACGCTGCGAACTGTGGTCCGACGGCGCCCTCGCGGCCGCCGCCGCGCGGCCGACCCCGTACGCGGCGCTGTGCGAGGAGCAGCTGTACCTGCGGAACGCCGTGCGTGGGCGCAGCAGCACTCTCGAGGCCGTAGTCGAGTTCCTGCGCCGCCATGTTCCCGGCGGAGAGAGGCTGATTTCGGCGACGAAGCAGACCGTCTTGAAGGATGCCGGGCGCGAGCCGGCGCAACTGGGGAGCCGGGCAGGCGAGCTTTCGGACGCCCCGTCGATGCCCGCTCCAGCACGTCTCGCTCCCGAATACGCCGGAAGCCAGATCGGCAGCGGCAGCCTCGGCATCACCGTCAGCCGTCCCGGGAGTGAACCGCTCACCGTGGGACGGTGGGTCGCGGTGCCGGATGTGCCCGGTGTGTTCGTCAGCCTGATGACCCCTGAGGCGATCACTCCCGGGATACTGCTCGGCCATCGGGACCGCGTCAGCGCCCTGGATGCCAGAGAGTCCACCGCGTTGGTGTATTCGGTCGCCTTCGATCTGGAAGGACTGGAACTGGGCTTTGCGCTCGGGACGGATCACCCGGGTGTCGAATGGTCGCCGCGCCCTCCGGAGTCGGTGCGTCCGTCGTCGCTGCCGGGTCCGGACGGCATTGGCTCGGTGCGTCCGCTGGTCAACACCGGAACGATTCCGCCCGATGACCGCGACCGCGTGGTGGCAACGTTTGCCGGCGGCTTCAAGCGTTATCACGCGGCCTTCAGGTACGGGGCTCTTGCGCTGCGCAACCACGGCAGCCACTACGGCTTCGTGCAGGAGGGCGTCGTGCTCAGCAAGCTCCAGCCGGGGCTCGCCACGGTATACGTACTGCGCGACGGCTCCGTGGACATGCGCGCCTGGACGGACGACGACAACCGCCTCCTGCCCGAGGTTCGCTATGCCCGGCAGAACGGCGTGCCGCTGGTGGAATGGGATCCGGCAGCCGGCGCGCCGCGACCAGGGGCACTGGTCAACCAATGGGGCCCCGGGAACTGGTCCGGCTCCGCGCAGGGCGAGCTGCGAACGGTCCGCGCGGGCGCCTGCCTGCAGCAGACGCCGCACGGCCGGTACCTGGTGTATTCATACTTTTCCAGCGCAACGCCATCGGCGATGGCGCGGGTGTTCGAGGCATTCGGCTGCCGCCACGCCATGCAACTGGACATCAACGCGCCGATCCTCACCTATCTGGCGATCTACACGGGCAGCGACGCCGACTTCAGGGTGCAGTACCTCGTTCAGTCGATGGCGGAAGCCGAGCAGCTGGTCCGCGGGCATCCGGTTCCCCGCTTCCTGGTCATGCCTGACAACCGGGATTTCTTCTATCTGATGCGGCGAAGAGACGGCTCACCATGAGAGTGAATCGATGGGTACGGCGGTCCACGGCCGCCTTGACGGCAATCCTGGTCACTGTGGGGGCGCCAAGGGCCGTGACGCTGGAGGAGCAGAACGAAGCCATGCTCGAGAAACTCCAGCAGGTCCATGGCCTGAGCGGGGAGCAGATGGCCGAAATCCGGGCCATCTTCCGTCACTCAGGCTACATGGGGCAGGGCAACCCGGCGATTGCGCGGCACGCGGCAACGGGCCAGGAATGCCTCGCCCGACTCGAGGCGCGGGGCATCCGTTACGCCGACCCCGATTTCGAGCGCATCTGCTCGGCGAAACACATGGCACCCCTCTACGATCCCGCAAGCAACTCGGCGGGCGAGGCCAGGGCCTGCATCGATCAGTTCGAGTTCCCGAACATCCCCTGCGAGTATCCTGTGGTGTGGGTGCGCGCCCGCGAAGCAGCCGAGATCTGCGCAGCGCAGGGCAAGCGTCTATGCGACGCCCACGAATGGGAGGGCGCCTGCGCGGGCGCCCTGCAGGCACCGGACTATCGCTTCGACCTTGCGAAGGGCGTGAGCCCAGCCGCGGCGGTGGCGCGCATGGCCCAGGCGCACAACGCAAAGTACGGGCCCACCAGGACCTGGAGCTACGGCCCGGATTATCGGAAAGGAATCTGTGCCGCGGGCAGTTCGAAGACGCCGGGATGCAACGGCGGTGGATGGAACCAGTGCGGCTCGAACACCTATCCCGGCGGCGCCTTTCCCGACTGCAGCAGCAGCCTCGGCGTGTACGACCTCCACGGCAATGCCGCGGAGCACATGAACCTGCCGCTCGAGCCGGGCCAGATGACCAGTCTCGGCAGCCGGACGCTGGGCTACACGGAGATGAAGGGCAGCTGGTTCATCTTCGACAGCTATCGCGCCCACCCGGACTGGTGTCGTTGGCGAGCGCCCTTCTGGCACGGCAGCCGGGTGATGGACTCGGCCAGCCATCACAACTATCACCTCGGTTTCCGCTGCTGCAAGAGCCTCGAGCAATGACCCGGCTCCGCGCTGAAATGTGATCAGGCCAGCGAGGCAATGGCGCGCTGCTCGCCGGGTAACCCGGCCGTCGGTCAGGTCCCGAGCAGCGAGGCGGTCCTCACCGGCCCCTCGTCACTCAGGATGGCCGCCAAGACGGGATCCGTCAGCACCTCGCGGATGGCGGCAGGCCTGCCGTCGATATAGACGGTGTCGCTGACGAGACGGATCCCGTGGCTGTAGTCCGCATAGTTCGCCCCGTGCACCGTGCTGAGCGGCTGGATCGGCTCGCCGCCCGGCCGGTGCCATCCGTAGATGGCGATCCGTCCCGGCTGCGCCGCGAGACGATTGCTGATGACCACGTCCTTCTTGTTGCCCGAAACCAGTGCGCCGAGGGGGACGTTCAACGATGCGATCTGTTCCGCGACGCTGCGGTTGTGGCGGACGTAGTAGTCAGTGCTGGCCATCGCAGGCCCGGGCTGCATGGGCTGCGGACGCAAACGGACATCGGACTGCTCGTGGATGGCGTCGACCATCTTGCGAGTCGGCAGCATGAAACCCAGGTGATCGGCGATATCGGCGGCGGTGTGGAGATTCATCGGTACGCGCAGGAAGTCGCGGTCGCTCCCGACGGCCAGGTAGTCCGGCATTACGCAGATGGTCGCAGTCACTTCACGGCCATTCGCAAGCCGCTGGGTCAGCGTGACCGGCTTGAGCCCAAGCAGGAACCGCGGAACGTTGCCGCGAAGGATCTCGTCCTTGATGGCGGCTTCGCGCAACTGCGCGCCGTCCGGGCCGATCCTGCCGGCGAACTCGGAACCGCCAGGCGCCGCGCTCGGTCGCTGGGGAATGCTGTCCGTCAGTGTCGAAGGACACTTCGACATGTCGCCCGCACTCGCGTTCGCGAGTCCGGACCAGAGGCACAGCGACAGTACGACTCCCGCGCAGGCGCTACCGAAAGCAGTCCGAGTCAAAGAGGTCTCCAGGAAGGGTGACGCCTGTCGAGCGAAGGCGCGTTAACGGCCTATACTTGTGGGTGTGGTGAGAGAGTTCAACTCACTGCGCGCGCCGCGCCCTGTCAGGCATATGGCTGCTGATTTGCGGCACAAGAGCGCGTGGCACCAACCGCTCAGCATGTTACCCGAGAATCCCCCATGGCGTACGCCCTGCTCGTTCTGGCGCTGCTCCTGAACGCGGGCGCCAACCTGATGCTCAAGGTCGGAGCGTCGCAGCTTCGCGACAGCGCGGAGGTCAGCCTGCTGCCGAGATTGCTGGGCACTCCTTACCTGCTGGTGGGTCTGTTGTTATTTGCCATCAACGTGACGCTCTATGTGGCGGCATTGAGCCAGCTGAAGCTGTCGGTCGCCTATCCGGTCATGGCTGCCGGAAGTCTCCTGGTCGTGGTGCTGATGTCGGCCTTGTGGCTGGGCGAAAGCCTCAGCTTCACGCAGTGGTCCGGCATCGTCCTGCTCCTGCTCGGGATCGTGCTGGTCACCTCGGGGTCCGCGACATGAGCAACCCGCGCTGTCTGGTCACCGGGGGTGCGGGCTTCATGGGGATCAACCTCGTGCGCTACCTGTTGCCGCGGGGATACACCGTGTGTTCCCTCGACATCGCGCCGTTTTCCTACCCGGAACGGGACGTCGTAGAGGCGATACAGGGCGATGTCCGGGACGCGGATGCCGTCGACCGCGCCATGAACGACGTGGATCTCGTTTTTCATTGCGCAGCCGCGCTGCCTCGAAGCTCGCCGGAGGACATACGAACCTCGATCGTCGACGGCACCCGCAACGTGCTGGCCTCGGCGGCCCGGCATTACGTCAAGAGGGTGATCTACATCTCCTCGACTGCGGTGTACGGCATTCCCGACCACCATCCGCTGCGGGAAGACGACCGGCTGGACGGTGTCGGCCCGTATGGCCGGGCCAAGATCGAAGCGGAAGCCTGCTGCGAGACCTTCCGTCGGCAGGGACTGTGCGTGCCGATCCTGCGCCCGAAGAGCTTCGTCGGTCCGGAGCGTCTCGGGATTTTCGCCATCCTCTATGACTGGGCGTTCGACGGCAGGAATTTCCCGCTCATTGGCAAGGGCGAAAATCGCTACCAGTTGCTCGACGTCGAGGATCTCTGCCAGGCCTGCCTGCTGTGCGCCACCGCACCCGCCGACCTCGCCAATGACACCTTCAACGTGGGCGCAAAAATCTTCGGCACCATGCGCGAGGATTTCCAGGCCGTGCTGGATCGCGCCGGCCACGGCGGGCGAATCGTCGCGTTTCCCCGCCGGCCGGCCATACTGGCTCTGCAGTTGCTGGAGGCCCTGCATCTGTCGCCGCTGTATCGGTGGGTGTATGAGACGGCCGGCACCGACAGTTTCGTATCCTGCGAGCGGATCGAGACCAGGCTTGGCTTCGCACCCCGGTACTCGAACCGGGAGGCGTTGCTGCGCAACTACCAGTGGTACGTGGAGCACCGCGACGAGGTGCGCGCCAGCCGCGGAGTCTCGCACCGGACGCAATGGCGCCAGGGGCTCCTGGGGCTGCTCAAGCGCCTGTTCTGAGGACGAAGGATAGGACGTCCAAACGCTGATTTCTGTCAGCGGCGGGCACGAGTGCGCGTGCTTGGGTTGCGCTCGCTCGGGAAGCGCCCCTGGTCTGTGAGCGGTGATCCAGGCGACGGAAGGAAGGGAATGGGCCGCTGCTGGAGTTGAGCGATGAGGGAGGAGCGCTGCTCGCGGCAGCCACTTGGCCGTTGCCGGCAGCGTGGCGCAAGACG
>Ga0209254_10001245_pt1 | contig 22631 bp, 21 predicted proteins | sample FrelakmetDIP11DI_FD_187148 | JGI IMG/M metagenome (GOLD analysis project Ga0209254, IMG submission 187148) | Freshwater lake sediment microbial communities from the University of Notre Dame, USA, for methane emissions studies - DIP11 DI (SPAdes)... | ecosystem: Environmental > Aquatic >...
AGTGGGACGTCCCCCTGAGTATGGTCTTTCGAAAACTGCTGCGGAGGGTTATGATGAAAATCGAGGCGTTGCATATTGGAATGGAAGTTGAACATCCTCATTACGGCATTGGGGTAGTGAAAGGCCTTTCTGAAAAGGTGGCCGAAATCCTCTTTCAAGAAGGCATGCGCTCCGTCTCTCCGGAGGGAAGCCATCTGCAGCCCGCAGACCCTGTGGCTACCCTGAGCGGTCGCGAGATCTCTCTCTGGCAGTTCATCGAGCAGACCGTTCGAGCCCTCGTCACCGAGATGGGGCTTGAAAAGCCGGAAAGTGTCGTTGAGCAACTCGGAAGCCGCTGGCATCAAGGTCGCCTGGTCTTGCATCCGGCCGACCCGGCCCTCCAGACCAAAGAGGTGCCGCTGGAGACCTTCTTCCACAAAATCGTGATGATCCGAAACAACCTGCGGGTCCTGGAACAGAAGATCAACAGCCACGAAAAGTTGAGCGAGGCGGAGAAAGTTGAGATGCAGCAATATATCAGCCGGTGTTACGGTTCGCTGACAACCTTCAATATCCTCTTCCAGAACAGGGAGGACCAGTTCGGCTCAAAAGATTAACAGGTCCCTGAAAACCGTTGGCCACCCTGGGTATCGTGATGGGCGTCGGTGCCGCTGAGCCTCACAATCAGATACTTTAGTAGCAGTTAGAACAAGGAGACCCTATGGACCATATAGAAGGCAATTTCAAGGGCGTGCGGAACGCCAATATCTATTATCAAGCCTGGCTTCCTGAAGGGAACGTCAAAGCCGTACTGCTCATCATCCACGGGCTTGGGGAACACGGCGGGCGCTACATGAACGTGGTCAACCACTTCGTCCCTCTCGGCTACGCCGTCTACGGGCTTGACCATATCGGCCATGGCAAGTCAGAGGGCATGCGTGAAGGCGTCGAACGCTTCACAGATTACATCGACCCGCTGACGGTTTATCACGAGATGGTCAAAGGCTGGCAGACAGGAAAACCCATCTTCCTGCTCGGCCACAGCATGGGCGGGTTGATTGTCTCCTATTACCTGCTCGACCATCAGGCCGATTTCAGAGGCGCCGTCATCTCCGCGCCGCTTATCAAAGTCAGCGATAACATTTCGCAGGCGACCATCATCATGGGCAAGATTCTCTCGGCGCTGGCGCCCAAGATGGGATTGCTGCCGCTGGATGTCAAAAGCATCTCGCGCGATCCCGAAGTGGTAAAGGCCTACGTCGATGACCCACTGGTCTTCCACGGCAAAACGCCCGCACGGTTGGCAGCGGAATTGCTGAAAGCCATGCTTCGCGTCGCGGCAGAGGCGGGCAAGATTACTCTGCCATTTATTCTCGTACAGGGTAGTGACGATAGACTCGTCGACCCTGGCGGGGCACAAACGCTCTACGACAAGGCCAGTTCCAAAGATAAGACCATAAGAATCTACGAAGGGCTCTATCACGAGGTGTTTAACGAGCCGGAACGCGCCCGTGTGCTCAAAGATGTGGAAACCTGGCTCGCTGCGCACGTCTAACCAAACACGCCGATGTTCGGCATCATCTCTGGCTGTAGATAGGACAAACGATGGCGGCACTCGCAATAAAACGAAATCAGCTGAAAGACATGCTGTCAAGAAACTGGCTGACCCACGACGCCCTTTGGTACGGCGAAGTGGGGAGCGGACCTCTGCGAATAGACTTATTGGAAAGGCCCTCACCTGGTTGGGGAGCCATTAACAGGACTGGGTTGAAACACTGATGGAAAATCTCAATAAGAGTGCGGGCATTCTTGCAATGGCAGCCACGGCGTTCCTCTGGAGCATCGCAGGATTGTTCATAAAAGTAATCGATTGGAACCCCATAGCGATAGCCGGTAGTCGCAGTCTCATCGCATCCATACTTATTTTCATTTATTTAAAGCATCCGAAGATTCACCTTTCATTTCCGCAGATTGCCGCGGCGATAGCCAATGCTGCCACCATGCTTTTGTTTGTCTCGGCCAATAAAACCACGACTGCGGCCAACGCGATTATCCTTCAATATTTTGCACCGGTGTCGACCGTCTTTATCGGTGCTATTTTGCTTAAGGAGCGCGCTCGTGTGGAACATGTCGTGGCATTACCTCTCGTCGCTGCAGGTATGATTTTTATGTTTTTTGATGAACTCGGCGGCGGGAAGTTGCTGGGCAATGTCCTTGCGTTCATGTCGGCTATAACGTTTAGCTTTTATTTCGTGTTTATGCGCATGCAAAAAGACGGTTCTCCGCTCGAATCGATTCTTCTGTCCCATTGGCTCACAGCCGGGATCTGTATCGCCATATCGTTTTTTCTTCCATTGCCGCAGGTAACAGCGAAATCGCTCGCCGCAATCGCGGTGTTGGGTGTTGTTCAAATCGGCCTTTCGGCGATCTTATTTTCCATCGCGATCAAACGCGTTTCCGCGGTTCAAGCGAACCTCATCGCAGTCATCGAGCCTGTATTCAATCCCGTATGGGTGTTCTTCGCGATAGGAGAAACCCCGGGCACCAATGCGCTTATAGGCGGCGGCATCATTATTCTTGTAGTAACAGTGGCTTCCATTATCAGCGCGCGACGGAGTGAGGAAGCTGTCAGTTCTGACAATTTGTTGAAGCATGAGGCGGCTGGCTTGTCTCAGGGGAGCACGCACGTAGCCATCGAGCGTCAGTAAATCTTTTCGCAGGAGCAGGTAGCCGCCGCACAGGTTAATCAACAGTTAGAACTGGAGGCCTTTCAGCAATGCCCATGTATTTTGTTCAACACGGTTTGGCTGTGCCCGAACAGGTCGATCCCAACCGCCCATTGTCCGCAGATGGACGAGAGGAAGTGGAGCGCATCGCGGCTCATCTGCGAAAGGCGGGAGTCGCAGTCAAGAGAGTCTGCCACAGCGGCAAGACAAGAGCTAAGGAAACGGCTCAAATACTTGCGGAGCACCTTGGGGATGGGAACATCTATGAAGTGCCGGGGATGAACCCCAATGACAACGTGATCGAATTTGCAGCGGGCCTGAAGGAAGACAACACGATGTATGTGGGGCATTTGCCTCACCTTGGAAAGCTCATTTCCTATTTGGTGGCAGGCGATGAACAGGCCGGTGCGGTCAAATTCGTGAATGGCGGTGTTGTCTGTGTTGAGAAAGACAGCTCGGGTTACCACATGGAATGGTACCTGAAGCCCTCTATGTTCAAGGTACGATGAGATGAAAACTCCAGGAAGCTGAGGTCTCCCGACCGTGGTGCTCCACTGCCGGTCCCAGCGCAGGTCCCGCTAGGCTCAGCTCGCAGCTCAGGCGCAGTTAATCAGGAACTCTGGAAGGTGCAGGCCAAAGATGTCCCCACTCGAACACCCGCCGGATCTGATCCGGATCGCGAGTGGACCCCAGGGCGGCCATGAGCAGGATCTGGGCCTTATGGGCGGTCAAGCGTCCTCCAAGAATCACGCCCATGCGCTCCAGTTCCGCACCGCCGCCGGGATACCCGTACATGGGCCAGACGCCCCCGTCCACGCAGCGGGTTGTCACCACCACGGGAACGCGGTCTCCAACCAGACGTGCAAGCCCGGGAACCACCCCTGGCGGGACATTTCCAGCCCCAAAACCTTCCACCACCAGACCGGCCACGCCCTTTGCTCTGAAGTAGTCAATCAAGCCGGCTTCCATTCCCGGATAGCAGGCGACCATACCCACCCTGGTTTCGATCCTCACGGCCTTGAGGGGAATGACGTGTTCATGGGGGCGGCGGGTCAGCAACAGGTCATTGCCCGCCACATACCCCACGGGTCCACTCCCGGGGGCTTCGAAGGCGTCGACATTGAGCGAGTTGATCTTGACCGCTTCCCTGGCGGAAAAAAGGCGGTCCGTCATGAGCAGCACCACCCCAAGCTCCGGCGGCAGAGGCAACAAGCAGGCCTTGATGCCGCCCAGGAGATTGCGGATGCCGTCATAACCGAGTTCACTGTAAAAGCGCATGGACCCGGTGTAGACCACCGGTTTGGTGGATTCAATGACCAGGTCGGCCATAAAGGCGGATTCCACCAGAAGATCGGTTCCGTGCAGAACCACAGCCCCCAGGACGTCCGGTTGGACAAGGGCATGGTCCACGTCCCTCGCCAGCTGGAACATGAGTTCGGGAGTCATGTGCGGGCTGGGCCGATCGCCCCAGAACACGGGCCGTAGCCGCAGCGACGGATCCGGCAGGTGCAGCTCTTTGATGAGGCGGTCAAATTCGCCCCCGGGGGCGACCCCGGGGGCATCTTTGCGGGGCGTCATGGTGATGGTCCCGCCGGTGAAGAAAATCGCCACCTCGCCCCGGGTTGTCATTTTTTCGTGTATCTCCAGCCTTGCCGGTCCATGCGTTGAACAAAGTCCACCAGATAGTCGACCAGGACCTTCTTCATCTTGAGGCCTTTTTCCGCCGTCCCTTTTTCCGGTGCACCACTGGCGCCGTAGTCGGTCAGCTCCTGGAAATTCCAGATCAGCTTGACGTTCGGGTCCATGTCGGGGATCATGCCCCTGGCCCTTGACAGGTCGCACAGGTCGGGGAAGATGGCCAGGGCGATGGACGTTTCTCCCTCACCGCCGTGTCCCAGCCCGTTCCAGACCTCGAAGGTGTCGGCCGGGAGCAGATTTCCGGCCGTCACCCACCAGGCGTCCAGCACGGCCAGGCACAGGTCCGGGTATTTCACCTTCATGTCCCGGGTGGCGGCCTCCAGCGGAGGTATGTTCCCGTCATGGCCGTTGACCACCAGGATCTTCTTGATCTTCCAGTGGACCAGGGACTCGATCACGTCCTGGATCACCCGGGTCAGTGTGTCGTTCGTCAGGCTGACGCACATGGGCTTATGCCGGTAATGCAGGCTCATGCCGTACCAGAGCGGCGGTACAACCACGGCACGATCCACCCTGGAGGCGACCTCCAGGGCCAGATCGTAAGACACGAAGGTGTCGCACCCGAAGGGCAGATGCGCGCCGTGGCTCTCCGTGGATCCGATGGCCAGCAGGGCTTTGTCGATTTTCGCTTCCTGAAACGAATGTTCGTTGAACTCTTCCAGTTTTATTTTTTTCATCAACAGCCCCGTGTCGTGTGAAATCAGTGCTTCGGGAACCAGACCTCTTCCACTTTGTACTTGCCGCCTTGCACGCTGATGATGGAGACGCCCTTCACCGGCACGCCGCTGGGGCGGGCATAGGTGATCTCTCCGGTCACCGCCTTGTATCCCTTGGTCGCAGCCAGAGCCTTTTGCAGGGCCTTTCCTTCGGCAGAACCGGCACGCTGGATGGCGTCGGCGATCAGGCCCACCGCGTCAAAGCCCAGGGCCGCAAAGGCGTTCTCCGGATCTTTGCCGTATTCCTTCTTGTAAGCCGCTACAAAGGCCAGGACCTCTGGGCGCGGGTCTTCCCGGTAGGTGTGGGTTGAAAAATACACGCCGTTGGCCAGTTTGTCTCCCGGAACGGTCACGACCAGCTCGGTGTCGAAGCCGTCGCCGCTCACGATGGGCAGGGCCAGGCCGGCTTCCCGAATCTGTTTCACAGTGAGTCCGGCTTCATTGGGAATGGCGGAAATGAAAACCGCGTCCGCTTTGGGCTGAGCGTTCTTGAGGCGGGCGATTTGCGCGGAAAAATCCTTGTCGCCCATCATGAAAAAGTCTTCCACGATGACCTTGCCGCCGAGTTGGATGAATCGTTCCTTGAAGAACTTCGACAAGGCCTTGGTGAAGTCCATGGAGTTGTCGGTCCAGACCACGACATTGCGGGCCTTGAGCTTGTTGAAGGTGTATTCGGCGATGGCATAGGACTGGTCGTCGTCACCGAAGGGCACCATGAACATGTAATTGCCCACCCACTTGGGCAACTCCGGGTGAGTCGCTCCGGAGGTGACGAAAGGTACGCCCTTGGCCTGAAAGGCCGGGGCCGCGGCCATGACAAAGGTGGTGTCGCCGTATCCCAGCCCCGCCGCCACCCCGTCCGACAGGGCTTTCTTGGCTTGGATCGCCGTGTCTTTCTGATCGGTCTTGGTGTCATAGCCGATGACTTCGATCTTCTTTCCGATGACGCCGCCCTTCTCGTTGAGCAATTTGGCTTTGAGCTTGGCGCCGTTCAGGCCCGGCGCATCAATGGAAGACATGCCGCCCGTCAGGTTGAACAGACCGCCCAATTTGATCGTGTCCTGACCCATGGCCGGGGAGGTCCCCAGTACAAAAAGCACCGCCACACTTAAAACAAACAAGCCTTTTTTCCACATGATCCGATCCCTCCTTTTTTCGTTTTCGGCAGGGCCGATACCGGCCCCACGGTTCAGGGGTTTAGGGTACAGTTCTTTTGCTGAACAAACACCGCTTTTATCTTTTAAACACATGAAGCAGGTCCTGTCTATTGGAAAAAGGAATCAGGCCCCCAAAAATCCAGCCTTTCCTCTCAAGCGTCATCCGGCTTCAGGAGTCGAGGTTCCCGGGGACCGAAAATCCCCATGGGCCGGTAGATTAAAATGAAGATCATGACCAAAGCCATGAATATTTCACCCAAGCCGTAGATATTCAGCCGTTCCTCCATGGGCCGGAAAAACTCGGTCAAAACGGAAAAGACGACAGCCGCGACGACCGAGCCGGTGATGCTGCCGGCCCCCCCCACCACAACCATCACGACAATGGTAAAGGCCAGCACCAGGGAAAAGGACTTGGGCGTGATGGCAGTGACGAGATGGGCCCACAGCCCGCCGGCAACGCCGGCAAAGAAGGCACCGATCACCAGCGCGGCCAGGCGGGTTCGAAACAGGTTCACCCCGCAACACTCCGCGGCTAAATCGTCCTCGCGCACCGACAGCATGGTTCTTCCGAAGGACGAGAACTTAATTTTCCAGCTCACAAAGAGGGTAACGACCACCCAGGGGAAGACCCACCACAAATCCGTCAGGGCGGGAAGTCCGTTTAGGCCCAACGGTCCGCGGGTCACGCTCTCCAAGTTGGTGATCAGGACCTGCACGATAATCAGAACGCCCAGGGTGGCGACGGCCAGGTAGTGACCCCGCAGCCGGAGGACAGGCACCCCGACGATCAGAGCGGCCAGGGATGCCATAACGCCGCCGACCAGGAGTGACGGAAGGAAAGGGACTTCAGTCCGCGCAAGCCATTCGGGGAGTCCCGCCAGAAAATACGCCTTGCGTTGCACCGGAAAGGTCAGGATGGCGGTGGTGTACCCTCCGATGGCCATGAAGGCCGGGTGGCCGAGCGAAAATAGGCCGGTGAACCCGTTGGTGATGTTCAGGCTGACCGCCAGGATAATGTAGATGCCGACGAAATTGACGAGGGACAGAACATAGTCGTTCAACGACCGCTGCGCCACGGCCACACCGCCGAGGCCGGCGAGGATCAAAACCACGACAAGAAGAGTCTTGCGCTGGATCCTCATCAAGCTCGGTCCTCCATGCGTTTCCCCAATAACCCGTTGGGCAACACGAGAAGGATGAGAATCAGCGTGCCGAAGACGAAGGCGTCCCGGAAAGCTGAATAAATCGGCGGCAGCAGACCCACGAACAGGACTTCGGCGAGCCCCAGGATATAGCCGCCGCAAATGGCGCCCGGAATGGAGCCGACTCCGCCGATGACCGCGGCGACAAAGGACTTCAAGCCCGGCACAAACCCCAGGAGAGGGTCGATCTGGCCGAATTTGCCGCCCCACATCAGGCCCGCCACAGCGGCCAGAGCCCCTCCCACGGCAAAAGTGGCCATGATCGTCCGATTGATGTTGATCCCCATGAGCCTCGCTACATCCAAATTTTCCGCCGTGGCCCTCATGCCCACGCCCAGACGGGTTTTCCGCACCAGGAGAATTAGAGCGGCCATGAGAACCAGGGCCGTCGCCATGATGACCAGGTCCACGGCGCGAAAACTGACCGGCCCCACACGGAGAAGCTGCTGCAGAAACCCGGGGAAAGTGAAGTTGCGGGGCTGCGCGCTCACGAAGACGATCCCGAGGTTCTGAATCATGATGGACACGGCCAGCGACGTGATGAAGCCCGTGACTTGCGGAGCGCCGCGCATGGGCCTGAAAGCGGTCCTTTCAATGCACAGCCCAACAAACGCGCCGGCAGCCAGAACGCAGAGCGACACCAGCCAGAAAGGCCAGCCCAAGATCTGAAGCAGCCCCAGGGTCACAAAGGCGCCGATCATGACCACATCCCCGTGGGCGAAGTTGATGAGCCTGATGATCCCGTAGATCATGGTGAAGCCGATGGCCACCAGTGCGTACATGCTGCCCAGGATCAGTCCATTAACGATTTGCTGCGTGATATAGCCGCCGGTCATCTTGATTGGCCTCCGAGATACGCCCGACGGACCGCCTCGTCGCAGGCGATGGCCGAACTGGCGCCGGAGAGCGTGACGCGTCCCGTTTCGAGCACGTAGGCCCGGTGGGAGAGGTCCAGGGCCATGATGGCGTTTTGCTCCACCAAGAGGATGGTCACGCCTCGGGCATTGATTTCGGCCAGAAGCGCAAATATCCGGGCCACGATAAGCGGCGCCAGCCCCAGGGACGGTTCGTCCAGGATCAGCAGACGCGGTCGCGCCATGAGGGCGCGGCCGATGGCGAGCATGGCCTGTTCACCGCCCGAAAGGCTGCCTGCCGTCTGCGAAGCGCGTTGCTCCAGAATGGGAAACAGTTCGTAGACCCGTTGAAAATCCTCCCGGATTCCCGGTTTGTCCCGCCTCAGATAAGCGCCGGCCACAAGGTTTTCCCTGACCGTCAGCCCCGCGAAAACGCCGCGACCCTCCGGACAGTGGCTGACGCCTTGGCGCACGATCTCCTCTGCCGGCAGTCGGTCCAGGGCGAGTTCCTGATCGGTCTCCGTCCGGTAGGCGATTCGCCCCCGGTGCGGATGGAGCAGAGCGGAGATGGTTTTGAGCGTGGTGGTTTTGCCGGCGCCGTTCGCGCCGATCAGGGCCACGATCTCGCCTCGGCCGACCTCCAGGCTGATGCCTTTGAGCACGTAGGTCCGGCCACGATAAACTTCTAGGTTCTCAATCCGAAGCATCACAGTGGTCCTTAGGGGCGCCCAGGTATGCCGCGATCACCCGGGGATCGTTCCGGATCACCTCCGGCGGTCCCTCGGCAAGCACCCGTCCTTGATCCAGGACTTGAATGCGTTCGCTGACGGCCATAACCACGCTCATGTCGTGTTCTACCAGGAAAATGGCCAGATTCAAACGGCGGTGGATGTCCCGGATGATTTCCACCAGTTCTTCGGTTTCGTGCGGATTCATCCCTGCCGCCGGTTCGTCCAGGAGCAGCAGGTTCGGTCCGGCGGCCAGGGCCCGGGCGATTTCCACCCGCCGCTGCAGCCCGTAAGGCAGGTTTCCTGCCATTTCGTTTTTGAGGCCCGAAAGTCCCAATTGCGATAAGTGCTCCATTGCCCGGCCGTCCATGTCCCGCTCCGCGCGGCGCTGAGCGGGCAGCCCCAGGAGCGTAGACCAAAAGCCCTTGCCCCGGCGCATGTGAAAAGCGACCTTGATGTTGTCTGAGACTGAAAGGTTTTGGAACAGCCGAATGTTCTGAAAGGTGCGGGCAATGCCGAGCCGCGCGTTCTGATCGGGCCGCAACCCCGTGATGTCCTGTCCCTTTAAGAGGATGCGGCCGGAAGTGGGTTTCAGGACACCGGAAAGGAGGTTGAAAACCGTTGTTTTGCCCGCGCCGTTGGGACCGATCAACCCGAGGAGTTCGCCTGGCCTGACAAGGACGTCGTACTCACAGACGGCCCGGATGCCGCCGAAACGCTTTTCCAGACCTTCCACTGCAAGCAGGCTGTTGGGACTCAGAAAAGCGCCGGAGCGTCCTTCATGGGTCTTGTTCGAATTCTTCATTTCGAGCAGATCTCTCTCCTCGATCGGGGCAATACTTCACACGGGAGTCTCATGCTGTTCGACAGGGCGTTTTACTTAAGGTCTTTCTCGGATCGGACCCTCTGTGAAGGGCATCGGGATGTTCGAAACTCTAATGGGGGGCATACGGCCTGTCAAGCGATAAGATGGAGCCGCCAGAGGCATGGGTGGGTCGAAGAAAGTGTCGCCGAATGGTAGAGGAACGGAGCCTGCTGCTCTGCCGGACGCGTGAGCGAGCGGGATGGAGTTCGGCCTATTGAAAAATTCTGCGGTCCGAAGTTCGTTAGGAGCACGTGGAAGCTGGCTTCTTAGCATGAAGGCTCCGGCTTACGATGCTCATCCGTTGCATGAAAGAACACGGACTCGCCGATGAAGCCAAGAAACCGGACACCTTGGACAGCCCTGTATGAAAAATTTGACGTAAATGGACACCGGTGCATACAAAAATTGGCACCCGGACCGTCTAATCTTGAATCGCTAAGCAGCAGTTGAACGGGGTCTCCACAACAGATCGGTATCCAGTAGGGAAGGAGTTCTAAATGTAGTGGTTGAGCGTAATCACTCGTAATCTGGCACAAATGTTGCTGTCAGTGAGACTAAGGATTGTTGCGTGTGCATAAGGGACCTTAACAGAAAGGAGGATACAGAGGGATCCTATGTTCACCAGAAAGAGTCATGAGAAGATCTCTGGTCCAACAGAACAAAGAGAGTTCGAGAGCGTGGAAGTAACCTTCGAAGGGATCGAATGCTCCCACCAATTCCGCATCTGGAACGGCGAGCCGTGCTCCATGTTCGTTTTGGTGAAGCACTCCTCGGAGATCCTGGATCGCTTCAAAGTCGGCGAAGTCGTGAAAATGAAGTACTACACCAATGACTCCGACTGCCGCACCAAGATGATGGACACAAAAATCCAACAAATCATCAAGGAAGAGCAGGGGCGATTCAGAGGTCACTATGTTGTGGGGCTGGCTCTAGCCGAGTCTGCACAGGTGGCCTAGCAGGCTGATGAAAAACGCCCATCTGCGGCGTTACCCTCATTCCTCGGCGTTGCGGCGTACTTAGATGTACGCCTCACTTCTCGGGATTTCGGGTGCCTTGCATCTGGACGTTTTTGATCTGCCTGCATAACAGGTGTTTTTCAGCACCCTCCTAGGCAAAGCGGGCAGGCGTCAAAAAGCGACGTTTCCCGGCGTCCGTGGGAAGGGGATCACGTCGCGAATATTGGCCATGCCCGTCACGAACTGGACGAGCCTTTCAAAGCCGAGTCCGAATCCGGAATGAGGCGCTGACCCGAATCTTCTGAGTTCGAGATACCACCAGTAGCCGGTGGGATCAATGTTGGTCTCTTTCATTCTCTCGAGAAGCGTCTGATAGTCGTCCTCCCTCTGGCTTCCGCCGATAATCTCTCCAATCTTCGGCACGAGAACATCCATCGCTCCTACCGTCTTTCCGTCCTTGTTCACTTTCATGTAAAAGGGTTTGATCGTTCTGGGATAGTCCGTGAGAACGATGGGTCCTTCCATCACTTTCTCGCAAAGATATCGTTCATGTTCGGCCTGGAGGTCGCTCCCCCAGCTCACCGGGAACTCAAAGGACTCCTTGGCTTGCGTGAGAATCCTGACGGCTTCCGTGTAGGTCATCCGCTTGAAGTCCTGCGACAACAGCTTCTCCAGAGTCTCAATGACCGTTGGATCAATGAACCGCTTAAAGAATTCCATGTCCTCCCGGCAATGATCCAGAACATAGGCAAAGAGATATTTCAGGAAGTCCGCAGCCAACTCCACGTTTCCTTCGAGGTCACAGAAGGCCATTTCCGGTTCTACCATCCAGAACTCGGCAAGGTGCCTGGCGGTATTGGAGTTTTCTGCCCGGAAGGTGGGGCCGAAGGTGTACACGTCGCCCAGAGCCAGAGCATAGACTTCAGCTTCAAGCTGGCCGCTCACGGTGAGGTTCGCGGGAGTGCCGAAGAAATCCTGCGCAAAATCCGGCCGGCCCTCCTTCTGAGGAATCTGGTCGAGGTTGAGGGTTGTCACCCTGAACATCTCGCCGGCGCCTTCACAGTCACTGCCGGTGATGATGGGCGTGTGGACATAGACGAAGCCTCTTTCCTGGAAAAAGGTGTGGATGGCGAAGCTCAGGGCATTCCTGACCCTCGCCACCGCACCGAACGTGTTGGTTCTTGGCCTGAGATGAGCAATGGTCCTGAGAAACTCGAAGGAGTGGCGCTTTTTCTGCAGAGGATACTGCTCCGGATCCGCCCATCCAAGAACTTCGATCTCCTCGGCCTTGAGCTCCACCCTTTGTCCTTTGGCAGGCGAGGACACGAGAGTGCCTTTCACCCGCACCGAACAGCCCGTTTGGAGTTTTGCCACGTCGTCCCTGTAGTTGGGCAGATCCTCACCGGCAATCACCTGAAGGCTGCCCATGCAAGAGCCGTCATTCAATTCGATGAAGGAGAATCCCCCTTTGGATTCCCGCTTGGTGCGGACCCAGCCCATGACCGTGAAGGTGGAGCCGATCTCCTCAGAAACAAGGACTCTGGCGATGCGTGTTCTCTTCAACTCAGCCCGCTTTCTTCTGAAAGTCAGCCATGAAGGAAACGAGATCTTTCACCGCGCCGATCCCCGTGGCGTTATAAATGGAGGCACGGCATCCGCCCACAGAACGGTGCCCCTTGAGCCCGGCCAGACTGGCCTTCGTGGCTTCTGCCACGAACTTGCTCTCGAGCTCTTCCGTGGGAAGCCGGAAGGGGATGTTCATAAAGGAGCGGCTCTCCTTCTCCGCAGTCCCTCGGTAGAAGCCGGACTGATCCATAAAGTCATAGAGGATCTTCGCCTTTTCGCGGTTGATTTTCTCGATGGCCTCCAACCCGCCGATCTTTTCCTCCAGCCACTTCAACATCAGGTTAATCACATAAATCACGAAGCAGGCGGGCGTGTTGTGCAAGGAGTTGTTTTCCGTGAACGTGGTGTATTTGAGCATGGTCGGGAGATTGGCCGGAATTCTCTCGATCATGTCTTTTCGGATAATCACCATGGCGGACCCGGAAGGTCCCACGTTCTTCTGAGCGCCGGCGTAAATGAGTCCAAAAGGACGGGCGTCAAAGGGGCGACTCATGAAATCCGAAGACATGTCGCTCACGAGCGGAACATTGACTTTTGGGAATTGAGCCCACTGGGTGCCCCGGATCGTTTCGTTCGATGTGATGTGGAGGTAGGAAGCGTCCTTGTCCACCTGGAACTCTTTGGGCATGTAGGAGAAATTCTTGTCCTGGGAAGTCGCGATGACGCGGACGTCCTTTCCGATTAACTTGGCCTCTTTGATGGCATTGCTGGCCCAGTTTCCGGAATGAATGTAATCTACGGGCTTTCCGTCCACCGCGAGATTCATGGGGACCATCGTGAACTGAAGGCTCGCCCCTCCCTGGATGAAGAGGACGTGAAAATCATCGCCCAGTTTGAGAAGCCTCTTGGTCCTTTCAATCGCTTCGTTCAAGACAGCCTCAAACGGCTTGGACCGGTGGCTCACCTCGATGACGGACATCCCTGTGCCTTTGAAATCCAGGAATTCGTCTCTGATCTCCTCAAGCACGGACAACGGCAATGCAGCAGGACCCGGATTGAAATTGTGAATCCTCTTTCCCATGAGCAGCTCTCCTTTCCCAAATCGGTTTCTAAAGGTGAATCATCCCTGAACCAACTTCTTGATCATATCTTTCACCACTCTGAGCCCTTCAGGATTCTTCTCAAAGGGCGCACGGCCTTCGAGGTCTGCTTCGATGATGCCGCTGTCAAAGGGGATGAACCCGAGGAATTCAAAGTCGGGCATTTGAGACACAAGAAATTCCCGGTCCTTGTCTGAACGGACTTTGTTGCCCACCAGGGCCAGCGTCTTGACCCCGATGTCTTTGGCCAGTTGCTTGATGTGATAAGCGGTCTCCACGCTCCTTCGGCCGGGTTCCACCACGACGATCAGTCTGTCCACCGCCATGGCCGTGCCCCTTCCCAGGTGTTCGAGTCCTGCTTCCATGTCCAGCACAATCACTTCGTCACGGGCAAGGACGATGTACCTCACCAGGTTCTTCAGGAGGGTGCTCTCCGGGCAGATGCACCCTGCACCCCCTTTTTTCACTCCGCCGAGCACCATGAGCTTAATGCCGTCCACCTTGATGGAAAGCTTGTCCGGCAGATCATCCACCTTGGGATTGAGCTTGAAAAAAGAGCCCATGGTTCCGAGCTTGGTTTCAGTCCTTTCCTCGATCAGTTCCTTCATGTCGGAGATGGGAACGATGGGCGAGTCCTGTTTCACTCCGAGAGCCTGAGCAAGGTTGGCATCAGGATCGGCGTCAATGGCCAGAACCTTCTTGCCTTGGTCTGCAAAGGCCCGTATCAAGAAAGAAGCGAAAGTAGTCTTTCCCACCCCACCTTTGCCGCTAATGGCGATCTTCATCCGCTCCACCCTTTATCATTAGGAAATTGAACTCGAAGGCGTTATACTTTCAACTCGATTCTTAGAACAGATTTTTCATGAATCTTCAAGAAGAAAAATGAAAATAGAAATTGCTATTGAAGGACCCTGGGATGCCGTCCTCGCGTTGCACCAGAGACTTCCCAATCGATCGGAAAAACCGGAGCAGGGCACAGGGGATGACCTGCAACGGGCAAGACTGATTCTTGTCGAAGAAGACGACCAGGTCAATCAGTGCCTGATTCATATTTCCTCGATAGTGGATAGAGACCTCCATGTGGCTGACCAACTGGAGTTTCGCGTGCGAAACCTTGCCTATTCTGAACCAACCCCCTGGTGCGAATCCCTCAGAGAACCCTTCCAGCCTGTTCCCTCCCTGACCATCCGGCCCTGGAGTCCTTCAGCCTCTCAGCCCGAGGACCGTCGCACGATTCTTCTCGACTCCAATCTGGCCTTCGGCACCGGCAGGCACCCCACGACGGAACTGTGCCTGAAGGCGATCCATGAGCTGTCCTGTGGACCATGGGGATTGAGCGGGAGAAGCGTTCTTGACTTCGGTTGCGGGACAGCCCTCCTTGCCATCGCCGCTGTAAAGCTGGGCGCAAGTCGCGGCCAGGGTGTTGAGATCGACCCTGATGCTGCAGCGACGGCGAAAAGGAATGTGGTGCTCAACGGTCTGACTGAAAGAATCGTGATCTCCCAGGGGTCCTGGGAGGCTGTGGAAGGCAAGGTGGATCTCATTCTGGCGAACCTGGTCCCCTCCGTGCTGCTCAGAACAGGCGCTGGGATTCCTGCGCACCTCAACGAGCAAGGGCGCGCGATTATTTCAGGATTCGGTCAGAACCAGTCGGAAGAGATGGAGGGTTTCTTTGCCGATTTCGGACTGCTGGTGAGAGAGCGCCTCCAATGCAAGGGATGGGGAGGGCTGATCATGGAAGGGAACGGAGGTCTGCAACACCTCGTACCCTGACCCTTGCGCCTCGATGCTATTTGCACATCTCGGAGAGAAGCTTGGTGAGCTGGGTGATGTCCACCGGCTTTGTGAGATATCCTTTGATGAGCTTTCTCTGCGCTTCTTCCATGCCTGCCTCATCATAGCCGGACATGATGACCACTTTAGCCTGCGGGTTGTGTTTCACAATCTCTTCACAACAGGTCAATCCATCCATCTCCGGCAGGTTACGGTCCAGCAACACAATATCGGGACTCCACTGCCGATACCGTTCGACCCCGTCTCTGCCGTTCGTGGCGTAACCCACACGATACCCGAATCCCTCCAGCAATTCTTCCATCAGACGGCAGATCTCTTCCTCATCGTCGACAACCAGCACCTTCTGCCCACGGCCGGGAATGACTCTGGCATCGGGCTCCATCAGAGCTTGCGCCGCCGGCAAAGCCACAGGAAAAGAGAGCACGAAAGTGGTCCCCACTCCTACCTCGGAAATCGCCCGAATCTCCCCATCGTGCTCTTTCACGATTCCATAGGTCGTTGACAATCCCAAACCGGTCCCCTTGCCCGGATCCTTGGTGGTGAAAAAAGGATCAAAACACTTCTCCAGGGTTTTCTTATCCATTCCAAGGCCGGTGTCCTCTACCACGATCACGGCTTTTTCCCCGTCCTTCTTTGCTTGGATGCTCAGGAGCCCGCCCCGGGGCATCGCATCCCGGGCGTTCATAAAGAGGTTCATCAGCACCTGGGTCAAGCCGGAAGGATCTCCTGTGACCGGAAGAGTTTCAGGAATGCTCATCCGGATCTCGATCATCTTGTCAAAGGATTTGCTGATGAGCTGATAGGTTTCCCGGATCACGTCCGCCAAGTCGACCCGCTGAAACTCCCGCTTCGGCTCACTCCGGCAAAACTGCATGAGCCCTTCCACCAGTTGCACCCCTCTCTCCACATAGGTGTTCATTCCTTCCGCAATCTCCTGGAGCGCCGGGTAGTGGCGGTACTTTATCTGAAGCAGCTGGCTTTTCATAGAGATCACGGTGAGGATGTTCCTGAAATTGTGGGCCACCCCGCTGGCAATCGTCCCAATGGCTTCCATCCTCTGGGCCTGCATCAGTTGAGCCTCCAGGCTCTTCTGGGGGGTGATGTTCCTGACAAAACTGAGAGCAGCCGGCCGGCCTTCCCAGGTAATGGGAACCGCGCTGACTTCGGCCCACAATTCCTCCCCCGTCTTGCTGAGAACTCTCAAAGAATAGGTCCAGGGAAGCGCCTGCTCGACAGCCTTCCTTGCTTCCTGGATCACCCTGCGATCTTCCGGATGGAGGAGATCCTCATAAGGGATGTCTTTGATCTCCTCCTCCGTGTAACCCAGCATCTCCAGGGTTTTCGGGTTCGGAAACTTCAGCCTGCCGTCCTGGGCGATGAAGATCCCTTCACTGGCGTTGTCAACCAGGAGCCGATATCTTTCCTCTGATTTGTGAATGGCTTCTTCGGCGATCTTTCGCTCGGTGATGTCATGGACGACGACCGTGGCTCCCCTGGGTTTCCCATTCTCGTAGATGAAGTTGATGTTCAGAATCACCCAGAATTCTCTGCCACTCTTAGCCCTGATCATGAATTCGACCGTTTCAGGAACTTGCTCACCGGCAAAGATCTTGGCAAGACGCTGGATAAATTGGTTTCTGCTTTCCTCGGAAAGAATTTCCAGAGGACTCAGGGAGAGAAATTCTTCTTTGGTGTACCCCGTGTATTCGCACATCACGTCGTTGACCGTGACAAACCTCTGATTCCAGAAGTCGACCTCGTAGATCCCAGCGGGAGCATGATTGACGAGGTGCCTGTATTTTTCTTCGCTTTCCTGGAGAGCCTGCATGACCCGTTTGCGATCCTGGATGTCTCTCAGGATGGCCTGGAAAGCTACGATTGCTCCATTCCTCTTCAGGGGAGCCGCTCTGAGTTCAAAAGGGATCTTTGTCCCGTCTCTTCTCACGCCTTCGATTTCAAAGATCATCGAGGGTTCTCCCTCACGGATTTTGCGGAGAAGGGAACGAGCCAGTTCAGCGGACTGGGGCGTCATAATCCCGCTGGCAAAAGCACTCTTCCCGATCATTTCTTTCCGTGTGTAGCCGCTCTCGTGCTCGAATCGCTCGTTCAGGTCAAGAAAATTCCCATCCAAATCGACCACGGCGATCAGGTCTGCTGCATGGTCAAAGAGGGCGTGATAGCGCTCCTGGCTTTCCCGGAGCGCCGCTTCGGTTCGTCTGAGTTCCGCGGTCTCTGTTTCCAGTTTTCTGACTTTTTCAATCAGCTCTTGGTAGCGGGGTTTGGGCGCCATTGGAGTATCCTCTCTAATAGAAAAGCCCACTCCAGAGCAAAAGGCCTCATGGAAAGTGGGCTCATCGGGCTAGGAATCGCAAGGTAACCGAGTTCTCCTGCAACAGGAATCACATGAATGCAGGCATAGCTTAACACATTCTTATCGGGGCTTCAAGAGGCTCGAAAAGGCTGAAAAGGCTGAGAGTTGTTTCATCGACCGCTACGCCCGCATGACCCACTTCGGACACTCGTAGCGATCGATGTCATTCTGGGTGGCAGGATAACGACCACAGTTGAAATAGCGCCAGTAAAAGGAGTCGTATCCCATGCACTCGTTATGGGTCTTTTCCTGAAGGGGGCAACGGATCTTCTTGCAGCATTTGCCGCAATCTGCGCAGGATTCCCCGTTTTCCCAGGCAGGGTTGATCTTAACCAGGGACAGGTCGGGCTTGGTCATGGGAGGAGCGGTGAGGCGAACAGAGGGAGTGAATTCTCTCTTAAGATAGCCGAAGGCCATGGTGCACGCATAGGCGATCACGCGCGGACCCATGTGGGCGTATTTCCAAAACCGCAGGGTTCCGAAAAAATAATAGCTGAACAGGGGCGCCAGGAGGTAAAGGCCGACCCCGGTGGTGACCCCAAAGGAGAGGAACCCGATGAAACAAAGACGCGCTCCAGCCCATCTCAGTTTCTTGATCTGACAAGTGAGAGCAGAAGAGAACGGCCCATTAAGTTTCAGCGCCTCTTCCGCCTGGTATTCCAGAATTTTCATCTCGCCCCCAAAGTAATTTTTCTGAAAGGACTTTCTAGTGAAAAAACCCGTTGGAGACAAGCAAAATCTTTCCACCCCATGGGAACAGCCATGGGCGTGGAGGAGGGCGACGATCCTACTTTACGTGCGCCTTCGGCTGAACAGAGAGCACCGGACACGGTGCCCTTCTCAAAACACGATCCGTCGTCGAGCCGACAAAGAAAGTTTCCACAAGACTGTGGCCTCGAACTCCCAAAACGATCAAGTCCATGTCATTGACGACCGCATACTTGATCAATTCCTCGTGGGGTTGGCCCGCCAGAAGGGCCGTCACCGGATTGCACCAGGTGCGGGCTTCTTCAGGAACCATCACAGAGAGTCTCTCCTGCACTGTTTTTCGCAAACGTTGCCTGAAGGGTTCTCTGGATTCGGAGGGTTTGATCAAGTCATCGTAGAGCGGAGGCTCCACCACATGGGCGAGATGAAGATCGGCCTGGAATTCCTGAGCCAGACTGAGCCCGTACTCGGAAGCCAGGCTGGAATCCGGTGAGAAGTCGCAACCCACAAGGATCTTTTTGAGCTGGATGGCCTGGTTTACAGGCGCCACAAAACCGCGTTCTGGGCTCCGTACGACCCAAAGAGGGCAGGGCAAGGTCCGCATTAAACGCTCGGTGACAGACCCCAGAATCAGACGCTTCAGACCGGAGCGGCCATGGCTCGCCGCAATAGCGAGGTCTACCTGTTTGTCGGCAGCCAGGCGGGCAATCTCGTTGGCCGGATTCCCCACGGTGATCAGGGGTTCCCAGTCCAGAGACTCCTGGCCCATGAGCCTTGTCATTTCCTTGTGCGCGTAACTCGTCATTCTGCTCTGCTGCTCCTCCAGGGCAAAAACCGCCTCGCCGTAGATGGCAGCGGAGGAGAGATCAATGACGTGGGACACGTAGAGCTTTGCCTTGAACTCCCTCGCCAGGGCAATGCCATAAGGAATGGCATGATTCGAGAAATCCGAGAAATCCGTGGCGCAAAGGATACGCTTTAAAAGAATTCTCATGGTTCTCCCCTCCTTTCTGAGTTGGTGTGACCGTGCGCTTTACACAAAAGTTATTCATTCCCACAGGCGGATGCAAACTTTCGCATCCCTTCCGGATTATTCGAACACTTTTTCTTCTTCCCCCTCCTCATGCAGGCCTTTTGCCGCAACCAAAGACCGTTTGCCTAAGATTCTAATTTGAACCGTATCCTCAAAACCCCATCTTCAAAACTGCTGGAGAGGATGCGGAATCCGCCGATCTCCCTGGTGGTGCTCACGTGCGGGCCGATACAGGGACAGGCATCATAGTCTCCCACCTTGATGATGCGGATTCGGTCTCCCGTCTCCTCGGGAAGACGACCAAGATTATACTGAGCCTGGGCTTCTTCTCTTGTCAGGAATTCCTCTCGTACAGGCAAATTTGAGTCGATGACCTGGTTCACTTTGGATTCGATGTCATCGATCTCTTCGTCCGTCAGGGGCCGATCAAAATGATAATCGCACTTTGACTTCTTCTTTTCAATGTGAGCCCTGAAGCACCGGTCGCACTTGAACATCCGGACCATCGTCTGGTTGAGAATATGCTCGGCCGAGTGCATCCTCGGATTTGCGTATTCCTTCATGGCCCAATCCCCCGCTTTGGAACTGCCTGCCTTGTCCCGGAGTCGATCCAGCGGCGGATTTCCTTAGCCATGACTTCGTAAGTGCGGGTAATCGCTCTCCGGTAGTTTTCTAGGAGTTCGTGCACTTTTTCGTCTCCCAGAAGAGCGCTCCCGTATGCGTCATAAAACGCCTTCGCTTTGTTTATCTCCTGTACGACCATGTTGTTTTCAGGGTGGAAGGGTTTTTGAGTAAGTTGACTCGAAACGTGAGAACTGGAGATGGCTACCATAACAGAATAGGGGGAAAAAATAGGAAATGTCAATGCCAAAAGGCTCAAGGCACAGGGCGCAAGGTGCAAGGCGGAAGGAAGAAAAGGTAACCTCTTGATGCAATAGGCGTTGCGCCTGTTCCGTGCACCGTGCACCCTGTACCCTGTGCCTTTATTTGACGATTTCCGTTCCTGCTTTTCCTGCCACAGCCTCTTCGATCTTTTCAATCGACGTGATGACGGCTCTCTTGCCTCCCTTCTGGATGAACTGCATGGCGGCTTCAACTTTCGGACCCATGGAGCCGGGGGGAAAGTGGCCTTCCTTGAGGTATTGTGTCGCTTTATGGACTTTCAGGGTTCGAAGGAATTTCTGATCGGGTTTGCCATAATGAATGGCAACCCCCTCCACCTCCGTGGCGATGATGAAGAGGTCCACGCCCACTTCCTCGGCCAGCTTTGCGCTCGCCAGATCTTTGTCGATCACCGCATCCACGCCGGCAAAAGCTCTGCCTTCTCTTGCTACGGGAATGCCTCCTCCTCCGCAGCAGATCACTATAAAACCCATCTCAATGAGTTTCTTGATTTCCCGCTTTTCAACAATGGTCACAGGCCTGGGAGATGCCACGACGCGGCGATAGCCTCCGGGGGTTTGAATTGTCGGATAGGCAAGGGTCTTCGCCTTTTCAGCGGTAAAGAAAGGGCCTATGGGTTTTGAGGGCTTGAGAAAAGCGGGATCTTTCTCATCCACGACGACATAGCTGATGAGACTGACCAGAGGCTGGTCTGCAAGGATTCCCATTTTCATGAGTTCGCTGTCCAGAGTGGACTCGATCATGTAGCCGAGCTGTCCCTGCGTCTGCGCAACGAGGATTTCAAGAGGCAAGGGTGGAACGTCGCTGCAGCACTCCTGCTGGAGGAGGAGGTTTCCCACCTGGGGCGCATTGCCGTGGGTGATGATGGTCTTGTACTCTCTGGAAAGGCGGGCAATCTGGCGGATCGGGACTCGCAGATTCTCAAACTGTTCTTCCACGGTGCCCGACTGATTCCTGCGGAGCAGGGCATTGCCGCCAAAAGCGACCAGCAGGGTTTCTTTTTGGTTTTTCTTGTCCATCACGGCTGGAACCTCTCAGAGTCGAATTTTTCCCGTAGCGCGAAGGCGTTTCAGCAGCACCTCTTCGAGTGAGGGGCTCCCGTGGTCTTTATACTCATAGCGGACCCTCAGCGTGGGCTTGCTGATCTTCACGATGCGGGTGAGGTGGATCGGTGTGGCAAAGAGAACCAGATCGCAGGGCGTGCGGTCGATGGTCTGTTCAAGGTCGCTGATCTGGCTCTTGCTGTAACCCATGGCAGGGAGGACCGGCCCCATGTGGGGGTAAAGGCGAAAGGCGTCCTGGATCGTTCCCACGGCATAGGGTCGCGGGTCGACCAGTTTTCCTGCGCCGTAAGCTCTTGCAGCGATGAGCCCTGCGCCGTAAGCCATGTCCCCATGGGTCAGGGTGGGGCCATCTTCCACCACGAGAACACTCTTGCCCCGAATTCGAGAGGGAGTCTGAGGAAGAACGGGAGATTCGGCAAAAACGATATCCGCCCTGGGCGCATATTGCTCGATGTTTCTTCGAACGAGTTCCACGTTCTTGGGTAAAGCGGTGTCCACCTTGTTGATGATGGCGATGTCGGCCATCAGCATGTTTGTCTCCCCGGGGTAGTAGAGCCGTTCATGGCCGGGCCGATGCGGGTCAAAGAGAACCAGATGGACATCGGGGAAATAAAAGGGGGTGTCGTTGTTGCCGCCGTCCCAAACGATCACCTCCGCTTCGTTTTCCGCTGCTTCAAGGATCCTGGCGTAGTCCACTCCGGCGTAGACCACAATGCCCTGATCCACAATGGGCTCGTATTCCTCTCGCTCTTCAATGGTGCACTGATGTTGCTGGAAATCCTTGTATGTCGAGAAACGCTGAACGATCTGCTTTCTCAAATCGCCGTAAGGCATGGGGTGTCTCACGACCACGACCTTCTGCCCTAAGTCTCCGAGAATCCGGCAGACCTTTCGTGTGGTCTGGGATTTTCCGCACCCCGTTCTCACCGCACAGACTGCAACGACAGGTTTCTTCGACCTGAGCATCGTATAGGTGGCGCCGATGAGAATAAAATCCGCGCCCCCTGCCATCACCAGAGAGGCCTTGTGCATCACCTCCACGTGGGGAAGGTCACTGTAGGAGAGAGCGACGAGGTCTATCGGATGCTGCCGGATGAGATCGCTGAGCTGCGACTCCGGGTAAATGGCAATGCCGTCGGGATAGAGCTTTCCCGAGAGCTCCGGAGGATAGAGACGGCCCTCAATGGCCGGTATCTGCGTCGCTGTGAAAG
>Ga0209254_10001246_pt1 | contig 22620 bp, 21 predicted proteins | sample FrelakmetDIP11DI_FD_187148 | JGI IMG/M metagenome (GOLD analysis project Ga0209254, IMG submission 187148) | Freshwater lake sediment microbial communities from the University of Notre Dame, USA, for methane emissions studies - DIP11 DI (SPAdes)... | ecosystem: Environmental > Aquatic >...
TTCTTCAAGCTGCCCAGTCGAGGATGACCTTGCCGGACTGGCCGCTGCGCATGATCTCGAAGCCGTCCCTGAACTCGGCGATCGGCAGCCGATGGGTGATGATCGGGCTGATGTCCAGGCCGCTCTGCAGCATGGCCGCCATCTTGTACCAGGTCTCGAACATCTCCCGGCCGTAGATGCCCTTGAGCGTCAGGCCCTTGAAGATCACGTCGTTCCAGTCGATGGCGGTGTTGTCGGGCGGGATGCCGAGCAGCGCGACGTTGCCGCCGTGGTGCATGGTCCTGAGCAGGTCGCGGAAGGCGGACGGGTTGCCCGACATCTCGAGGCCCACGTCGAAGCCTTCGACCATGCCAAGGTCCTGCATGGCCACGTCCAGCGGCTCGTGGCTGACGTTGATGGCACGTGAGGCACCCATCCTGCGGGCAAGGTCCAGACGGTAGTCGTTCACGTCGGTGATGACGATGTGGCGGGCGCCGACGTGCCGGGCGATCGCCACGGCCATGATGCCGATCGGGCCGGCGCCGGTGATCAGCACGTCTTCGCCGACCAGGCTGAACGACAGCGCGGTGTGCGTGGCGTTACCGAACGGGTCGAGGATCGACGCCACGTCGTCGCTGATTGAGTCCGGCAGCTTGAAGGCGTTGAACGCCGGGATCACCAGGTACTCCGCAAAGCAGCCCGGCCGGTTGACGCCGACGCCGACCGTATTGCGGCACAGGTGGCGGCGTCCGGCGCGGCAGTTGCGGCAGTAGCCGCAGGTGATATGCCCTTCGCCCGACACGCGGTCGCCGACCGCGAAACCCTGCACCTCGCTGCCGAGCTCGACGATCTCCCCCACGTACTCGTGGCCCACGGCCATCGGCACCGGGATGGTCTTCTGCGCCCAGTGGTCCCACAGGTAAATGTGCATGTCGGTGCCGCAGATCGCGGTCTTGCGCACCTTGATGCGCACGTCGTTGGGACCGAGCTTCGGCTCCGGGATCTCTTCCATCCAGATGCCGGGGGCGCGCTGCGATTTGACCAGAGCTTTCATAAGAAGTGACTAGGGGATAGGGGATGGGGGATAGCGAAAGATCAGGAGAGGACCTTGAGTTCCTGGCCGACGGCGATGAAGCCGTCGATGGCGCGGTCGAGCTGCTCGAGCGTGTGGCCGGCGCACATCTGCGTGCGGATGCGGGCCTTGCCCATCGGTACGACTGGGAAGGAAAAGCCGATCACGTACACGCCGCGCTCGAGCAGCCGCTCGGCGAAGCGCGCCGCGAGCGCGGCGTCGCCAAGCATCACCGGGGCGATCGGGTGCTCGCCCGGCACGATGGTGAACCCGGCCTCGGTCATGCGGCGGCGGAAATGCGCGGTGTTGCGCCGCAGGTTGGCGCGCAGCTCGTCGCCCGACTCGACCAGGTCGAGCACGCGCAGCGTAGTGGCGGCGATCACCGGCGGGACGCTGTTGGAGAACAGGTATGGCCGCGAGCGCTGGCGCAGCCACGCGACGATTTCCCGGCGCGCCGCGGTGTAGCCGCCGGCCGCACCGCCGAGGGCCTTGCCGAGCGTACCGGTCAGGATGTCGATACGGCCCATTACATCGCGGTGCTCGGGCGTGCCGCGGCCGCTGTTGCCCACGAATCCGGTGGCGTGCGAGTCGTCGACCATCACCAGCGCGCCGTAGCGGTCGGCGAGGTCGCAGATTTCCCGCAGCCGCGCGATCACGCCGTCCATGGAGAACACCCCGTCGGTGGCGATCAGCTTGACGCGTGCGTCGGAGGCTTCCTTGAGGCGGGCCTCGAGCTCGTCGAGGTCGTCGTTCGCGTAGCGCAGCCGTCGCGCCTTGCACAGGCGGATGCCGTCGATGATGCTCGCGTGGTTGAGCGCGTCGCTGATCACCGCGTCCTGCTCGTCAAGCAGCGTCTCGAACAGGCCGCCGTTTGCGTCGAAGCACGAGGAGTAGAGGATGGCGTCGTCCACCCCGAGGAACGAGCTCAGGCGCGCCTCGAGCTCCTTGTGCACCGACTGGGTGCCGCAGATGAAGCGCACCGAGGCCATGCCGTAGCCGTGGCGGTCGAGCGCACGGTGCGCCGCCTCGCGGATCGACGGGTGGTTGGCGAGCGCCAGGTAGTTGTTGGCGCAGAGGTTGATCAGTTCGCGGCCGTCGGCCAGCCGCACCATCGGCTGCTGCGGCGAGCCGAGCACGCGCTCGGGCTTGAACAGGCCCTGCGACCGCAGGTCGTCGCACTGGCGGGCGAGTCGGTCGAGGAACGGCTGGTCCACGGCGGTCTCCCTTGGAGGCGGCGATTATACGGGGCCTATAATCCGCCCGTGAGCAACTCTCCGGCGAACCCACCGTCCACAGGCCACGGGCTGCGCATCGATAAGTGGCTCTGGTGCGCGCGCTTCTTCAAGAGCCGCGGCCTGGCGCAGGAGGCGGTCGAAGGTGGTCACGTGCAGGTCAACGGCGAACGGGCCAAGGCCTCGCGCCAGGTGCGCGTCGGTGACCGCTTGCGCATCACCCGGGCGCAGGAGCGCTACGAGGTCGAGGTCGCCGGCATCCCGGTGCGGCGCGGGCCGGCCGAAGAGGCGCGCAAGCATTACCTGGAGACGCCCGAGAGCGAGGCGGCGCGGGCCCACGCGCGGGAACTCAACCGCCTGTCGGCCCCGGTCAGCAGCGGCCGGCCCGACAAGCGCGAGCGGCGCAACCTGGTCCGGGTATTGAAACGCCCATGACGATGCCGCTCACGTCGCGACCGACGCGGCTCTACATCGTGCTCGCCGCGTTCTTCGCCGCGAACGCCATCATCGCCGAGTTCGTCGGCGTGAAGATCTTCGCCCTCGAACCCACGCTCGGGCTGCAACCGTTCGGCTGGACCCTGTTCGGCCAGTCGGGCTCGCTCAGCTTCACGGCCGGTGTGCTGCTGTGGCCGATCGTCTTCGTGATGACGGACGTCATCAACGAGTACTTCGGCCGGCGCGGCGTGCGCTTCATTTCATTCGTCGTGGTCGGCCTGATCTGCTACGCGTTCGTGTTCGCCTACGTTGCGATCCGGCTCGCGCCCGCGGCGTGGTGGGTGACGGTGAACGCCGAGCATGGCGTACCCGACATGCAGGCCGCCTACGCGAGCGTGTTCGGCCAGGGGCTGTGGACCATCGGCGGCTCGATCGTCGCGTTCCTGGTCGGCCAGCTGATCGACGTCGGCGTTTTCCACCGCATCCGCGCCGCGACTGGCGAGCGCTGGATCTGGTTGCGTGCCACCGGTTCCACCGCGGTGTCGCAGCTGGTGGACAGCTTCGTGGTGCTTTACATCGCCTTCGTGCTCGGGCCGCAGCAGTGGCCGGTGTCGCTGTTCCTCGCGGTGGGCACAGTCAACTACTTGTACAAGCTCGCGGCGGCAATCGCGCTGATTCCGCTCATCTACCTGGCGCGGCGCGCGATCGAGCAGTACCTGGGCGCGGGGGAGGCGGAGCGGCTGAAGGCGGAAGCCAGCGGAGAGGGGATGGGGGATAGGTGATAGGGGATGGTCGGAAGGCGGCAGAGTCCTGGTGCGGCGGGCAGAAACTGACGTCTGGGGTTGCCGACCTCGTTTCAGGCCGCCACCGTCTTACTATCCCCCATCCCCTATCCCCTATCCCCTCAGTTCATTTCACCAGCTGATTGAGCTCAAAGATCGGCAGCAGCATCGCCAGCACGATCACCAGCACCAGCCCGCCCATCACCAGGATCATCAGCGGGCCGAGCAAACCGACGACCGCCTGCAGGATGGAGTCGAGCTCGCGCTCCTGGTGCACCGCAGCCCGCTCGAGCATGGTGTCGAGCTCGCCGCTGGTCTCGCCGCTCGAGATCAGGTGGATCATCATCGGCGGGAACACGCGGCTCGAGCCGAGCGAGCGGCCGATCGGTGCGCCCTCGCGCACGCGCACCGCAGCTTCCTCCACGGCGCCCTTCATCGGCAGGTTGGTCACCACCTCGCTCGAGATCCTGAGCGCCTCGAGCACCGGCACCGTGCTGGCGGTGAGGGTGCTCAGCGTGCGGGCGAAGCGGGCCGTGTTGCTGCCGCGCACCACCTTGCCGACCAGCGGCAGGCGCAGCAGGAACTGGTGCCAGCGGCGGCGGTTCGACTCGACGCGCAGCCAGCGCGTGAACAGGAAAAACGCGCCGGCGACGACGATGGCGAGCCACACGCCGTACTCGCGCATGAAGTCGCTGCCCGAGATCAACAGCTGGGTGAGCAGCGGCAGCTCGGCCTCGCTGGTGCGGAACACCTCGACGACCTTCGGCACCACCGACACCAGCAGGAAGAACACGATCGCGACGCACACCACGAACAGCATCACCGGGTAGAGCATGGCGCTCAGGGTGCGGCTGCGCAGCTGCTGGCGGTTGTCGGTGTAGTCGGCGAGCCGCTCGAGCACTGCGTCGAGGTGGCCGGACTGCTCGCTCGCGGCGACGGTGGCGCGGTAGATCTCAGGGAAAGAGCCCGGAAAGTCCGAGAGGCCGTCGGCGAGCGTGTGGCCCTCCATGACCTTGGAGCGCACGCCCAGGATGATGCTGCGCACGCGCGGCTTGTCGGTCTGCTGCGAGACGGCGAGCAGGGCCTCCTCGAGCGGCAGCCCCGACTTCACCAGTGTGGCCAGCTGGCGGGTAACCAGTGCCAGGTCGCCCGCGCTCAGCCCGCGCTGCAGGCGCCAACCCACGCGGGCCGAGCGCCCGTCCTGCTGCTTCTGCTCCACCACCTCGTCGACCGCGACCGGCAGCAGGCCCTGCTCGCGCAGCAGCTGGCGGACGTGGCGCGGCGTGTCGCCCTCGAGGACGCCCTTGCGTTCGCGCCCGGCCGCGTCGACGGCGACGTACTCGAAGGCTCCCATGGATCAGTCCTCGCGCGTGACCTTGAGGACTTCCTCGATGGTCGTGACGCCCGACAGCACCTTGGCGCGGCCGTCGTCGCGGATGCCGGGCGTGCGCATGCGCGCGTAGCGCTCGAGATCCATTTCCGACGCGCCGTCGTGGATCATGGTGCGCATGTGCTCGTCGACCTGCACCAGTTCGTAGATGCCGGTGCGGCCCTTGTAGCCGCCGGTCGGGTCCCTGGGACCCGGCCGGTACAGGGTGGGCGAGGGCGCGTCAGCCGGCAGGTTGAGCAGCCGGCGCTCGTACTCACCCGCGGTGTAGGCCTCCCGGGTCGTGGGGCTGAGCACGCGCACCAGGCGCTGCGCGAGCACGCCGACCAGGCTCGACGCGAGCAGGAACGGCTCGATCCCCATGTCGCGCAGGCGAGTCATGGCGCCGGTGGCGGTGTTGGTGTGCAGCGTCGACAGCACGAGGTGGCCGGTCAACGACGACTGCACCGCGATCTGCGCCGTCTCGAGGTCGCGGATTTCGCCGACCATCACCACGTCCGGGTCCTGGCGCAGGATGGCGCGCAGGCCGCGGGCGAAGGTCATCTCGACGCGGGTGTTGACCTGCGTCTGGCCGATGCCGTCGATGTAGTACTCGATCGGATCCTCGACCGTCATGATGTTGCGCGTACGGTCGTTGATGCGGTCGAGCGCGGCGTACAGCGTGGTGGTCTTGCCGGAGCCGGTCGGGCCGGTCACGAGCAGGATGCCGTTCGGCTTGTGGATCAGCTCGTCCACCAGGCCCTGCGTCACCGAGTCCATGCCGAGCGAGCCGAGGTCGAGGCGACCCGCCTGCTTGTCGAGCAGGCGCAGCACCACGCGCTCGCCGTGCCCGGCGGGGATGGTCGAGACGCGCACGTCCACCGCGCGGCCGGCGACGCGCAGCGAGATGCGGCCGTCCTGCGGCAGACGCTTCTCGGCGATGTCGAGCCGCGACATGACCTTGATGCGCGAGACGATCAGCGGCGCCACCGCGCGCTTGGTCTGCAGCACTTCGCGCAGCACGCCGTCCACCCGGAAGCGGATCACCAGCCGGTTCTCGAACGGCTCGATGTGGATGTCGGAGGCATTCTCCTTCACCGCCTGCGTGAGCAGCGCGTTGATCAGGCGGATGACCGGCGCCTCGTCTTCGCTCTCGAGCAGGTCGGAAGGTTCGGGGATCTCCTGTGCGAGGCTGCCGAGGTCCGTGTCCTCCTCGAGCCCGCCCATCGCGTCCATCGCGGCGTTCGAGCCGCCCTCGTAGGCCTGGCGCAACAGCACCTCGAAGCGCTCGGGGTCCACGCGCTCGACCACCAGCGGCCGGCGCAGGTGGCGGCGCACCTCGGCGACGGCGAGCGGCGAGGCGTCGCTGCGCACGGCGACCTCGGCGTTCGATTCCGACAGCCCGCGCACCAGCACGCCGTGGCGCTTCGCGAACGTGAACGGCAGCGGACGCGGCGGCTCGGCCACCCGTCCTGCGGCGGCAATAATGGCTTCGTCGGTGATGGCCGTGCTCACGGCTTCGTGCCCGGCGGCGGGGTCGGCGGTGTGCCGAACGGCGTCGTCGGCGCCACGGGCGCGTGGTCGGGCGGCGGCAGCGGCGCGGTGCCGCTTGTGCCCGAGGCCACGGCGCGCTCGGCCGCCGTCGCGTCAGCCCGCACCGCGTCGCGTGCCGGGTTGAGCAGCTCCGGCGGCACCACTAACTCGAGTGCCGGCAGCGTCGGCTGGCGCTCGCCCGGCAACAGCGTGACCTTGCCGCCGCTGCGCTCGAGCTGCTGCTGGCGGATGTAGTTGTACTTGGCGTTGGTCTCGATGGCGGCGTCGACGCCGTCGCGCATGATGCGCGGGCGGATGAAGACCATCAGGTTGGTCTTCACCTTCTCGACGCTGCGGGTCTTGAACAGCTCGCCGATCACCGGGATCGCACCCAGGAACGGCACCTGCGACTTGCTCTCGCGCACCTCGTCGGAGATCAGGCCGCCGAGCACGATGATGCCGCCGTCCTCGACCATCACGTTGGTGCTGATGGTGCGCTTGTTGGTGATCAGGTCGTTGGTGCTCACCTGCTGCGAGCTGGCGGCGATGCTCGAGGCCTCCTGGGAGATCTTCAGCATCACCGAGTCGCCCTCGTTGATCTGCGGCGTGATCTTGAGGATGTTGCCCACTTCCTCGCGCTGGATGGTCTGGAACGGGTTGACGTTGCCACCCGGGCCGCTGACGCCCTGGTTGGTGTACTGCCCGGTCACGAACGGCACTTCCTGGGCGATCTTGATCTCGGCTTCCTCGTTGTCGAGCGTGACGATCGACGGCGTGGCGATGATGTTGGTGTTGCCGATGCCGCCGATGGCGCGGATCAGCGCGGCCCAGCTGGTGCCGTTCTCGACGATCTGGCCCAGGCCCAGGGTCAGGCCGCTCGGCAGGCCGGCGAGCGCTTCCGGCTTGAGTATGCCCTGGATGATCTGGCCGATGCCGGTGCCGTCGACCGGCTGTACGAAGCCGCCAGCGGGAACCGAGATACCGTCGGCGTCGGTGTCGGCGACCAGCCAGTTGATGCCGAGGTCCATCGACTTGTCGTAGGACATCTCCACCAGGATCGCCTCGACCAGCACCTGCGCGCGGCGGATGTCGAGCCGGTCGACGATCGACATGACTGAGCGCATGACCTTGGGCGGCGCGGTCACCACCAGCGCGTTGGTCTGCGGCTCGGCCCAGATGCTGATGCCTTTGTCGACGCCTCCGGACATGGATGCGGGGGCCGCGCCCGCGGCGGCCATGACCCCGCCGGCGCCGGGCGTGGTAGCGGCCACGATGCCCTGCAGCTGCTCGCGCAGCTTCTGCGAGATCTTCTCGGCATCGGCATAGCGCAAGTAGCGCACCTGGGTGTCGCCACCCGCCTCGAGCGGCGTGTCCAGGTGCATGATCAAGGTCTTGAGGCGCAGGCGCTGCGAGGCCTCGCCGCTCACCAGCACGCTATTGGTGCGCTCGTCGGCCACCAGCTTCACGGTCGGCATGCCGCCGCCCTCGGCGGCGGCGCTGGTGTACAGGGAGCTCACGGTCCGCACCACCTCGGCAGCGCTCGCATGCTGCATCGGGATGACGTCGATGTCCTCGTCGCCGCCCGAGTCGAGGCGCTGGATGATACGGACCATGCGGTTCACGTTGGAAGCGCGGTCCGAGATGATCAGCATGTTGGAGGCGGGGTAGGCGGCGAGGTGGCCGTACTGCGGAATGAGCGGCCGCAGGATCGGCACCAGCTGCGCGGCGCTCACGTTCTTCACCGCCACCACCTGGGTGACGATCTCGTCCGAGGTGGCGCTGACGCTGCCCGGCAGGTCGTTGGCCGGTACCTGGCGCGCGTTGGCGTCCGGGATGATCTTGACCACGTCGCCCGCGGCCACCGCTACGAAGCCGTGCACCTGCAGGATTGAGAGAAAGGCTTCGTAGAACGCGTTTGGCGACATCGGCGTCGAGGACAGCATCGTCACCTGGGCGCGTACCCGGGGGTCGACGATGAAGTTCTTGCCGGTGACCGCGCTCACGGCCTCGATGATCTGGCCGAGGTCCGCGTCCTTGTAATTTGGCGTGATCGCGCCCTGCGACTGGGCAGGCAAGGTCGCGGGGACGGCGAGCGCCATGGCCGCGGCGAGCGCGCCGCCGGCGAACCTCAGGACAACCCGATCGAGCAGCTTGCGTTTCATCGTCACTCCGCTGGATCCGTGGCGACCGGGATCTCGGGCATCTCGCTCACCGGAATCGCCTCAGGCAAAGCCTCGGCCGCGTCCGCGCCGGCCGACAACTGGGCGTTGTTGATGCTGATCTGCGAACTCTGGCCGTTGCGCTCCACGGTGACCGTGACCTGCGTCGCGCTGTTCATGGTCTGCAGGATCTCCATGCCGCGCGACGGGTCGTCGAGCGGCGTGCCATTGATGGCCGTCACCAGGTCACCCGGCATCAGCCCCAGCTTGGCGAATTGCTGGCGGTTGCGGCCCGGGTACACCCGGAAGCCACGCTGCTGGCCGTTGGCGAACACGGGCTGCGGCCGGATGATCTCGGTGATTGCGGCCGGGTTCTGGGCGGCGAGTTCCTGCAGGCGCTGGCCGAGGGGCGGACCTTCCGCAGCCGCCCCGGGCGACGTCGCGGCTACCAGCCCCCCGCCGTCGAACTTCTTCGGCAGCAACAGCGCCTCGAGCTTGCCACTGCGGTCAAGGATCACCCGATCCGCATAAACCGCATGCAGCTTGGTGCCGCCGGTAATTGTCTTGCCCACCGCGTACACCTTCGCGGTGGCTGCGCTGTCGCCGATGATGGCGTAGCCGCGCTGCGGGTCCGAGTGGGCGATCGTGCCCACCAGCACCAGGTTCATCTGCGTGGCGGCGACCGCGCTCGGGTCGGTGCTCGCCGGATCCGGGGCGCCCGCCACGCCGAACAGGTGGGCGTTGACGATGGCATTGACGTCGACGGCGGGTGTGGAGGCCGCCGACGGCGCGCCCGCGACGACCGGCGTGGAGGCAGGGGCCCGCTGAGCGCCCAGCAGGGTCCAGGTGAGTTGCACGGCCTGCCAGGCGAGCAGCAGCACCAGTGCAACCGACACCCACAGCGGCAGCGATCGCGCCCACGCAACGGAGCCACCCCCGCCGGCGGCCGAGGTTAAGCGAGTCAGGAGCTTGGGCAGCTGCATTGAGCGGGCAGAGTCGTCTCTCCCGGGTCGGGTGGCGCCGGGGTTGCCGCATGATACGGACTTGCGGGACGCCGTCTCAAGACGCTTGCGTAAATACCGGATGCGACGGGTATTCCACGGTCTGCACCGCGGCGCTTGTCAGGGCGGGGGTGTGGCCCTATATAGGCATGGCGGGAGCAATGGCAGGACATGAGCGACCAACGGACCGAACGGGGCCACGGACTGGTGGTGGAGGAGGCGCAGCCGGCGACCAAGCGGCCGCCGCTCTACCAGGTCGTGCTCCTGAACGACGACTACACGCCGATGGAGTTCGTCGTGGACGTGCTCGAGCACATTTTCGCCATGGACCGCACCGCGGCGACCCGTGTCATGCTCGAGGTACACACCCGCGGCAAGGGGGTGTGCGGCGTCTACACCTTCGAGATCGCCGAGACCAAGGTGGCGCAGGTCACGACCTACGCCCGGCAGCACCAGCACCCACTCCTGTGCACTATGGAAGAGGCCTGAAGCCGTGTTGAGCAGCGAACTCGAGCTCTGCCTGAACGAAGCCTTCCAGTCGGCACGGGAGGCACGCCACGAATTCATGACCGTCGAGCACCTGCTGCTCGCGATCATCGATACGCCGAAGGTGCGCGAGGTCCTGCGCGCGTGCGGCGCCGATGCCACGCGCCTGCGCCGCGAGCTGGCCGAGTTCATCGAGCAGACCACGCCGCGCCTCAAGCAGGATGACGAGCGCGAGGTGCAGCCGACGCTCGGCTTCCAGCGCGTGCTGCAACGCGCGGTGTTCCACGTGCAGTCGAGCGGCAAGAAGGAAGTGTCGGTCGCCAACGTGCTGGTGGCGATCTTCAGCGAGAAGCACTCGCACGCCGCGTACCTGCTCACGCTGCAGGACGTGTCGCGACTCGACGTCGTGAACTTCATCTCGCACGGCCTCGCCAAGTCGGGTGACGAGCGCGAGCAGCGCGGCGAGGAGGGTGCGCAACCCGAGGTCGAGCGCGAGGGCGAGGGCGCTTCGGCACTCGAGAAGTACGCCACCAACCTCAACCGGCTCGCCGCCGACGGCCGCATCGACCCGCTGATCGGTCGCCAGCTCGAGATCGAGCGCACGGTCGAGATCCTCTGCCGGCGCCGCAAGAACAACCCCCTGTACGTGGGCGAGGCGGGTGTCGGCAAGACGGCGCTGGTGGAGGGCCTGGCGCGGCTGATCGTCGAGGGCAAGGTGCCCGAGGTGCTGGTGGGCAGCACGGTGTACTCGCTCGATCTAGGCTCGCTGATCGCCGGCACCAAGTATCGCGGCGATTTCGAGAAGCGACTGAAGGGCGTGCTGTCGGAACTGAAGAAGGAGCCGGGCGCGATCCTGTTCATCGACGAGATCCACACCGTGATCGGCGCCGGGGCGGCCTCCGGCGGCGTCATGGACGCGTCGAACCTGATCAAGCCCGCGCTGGCCAACGGTGAGCTGCGCTGCATCGGCTCGACCACCTACCAGGAGTTCCGCGGCATTTTCGAGAAGGATCACGCGCTGACGCGGCGCTTCCAGAAGATCGACGTGGTCGAGCCGTCGGTCGCCGAGACCATCGAGATCCTGCGCGGCCTGCGCCCGAAGTTCGAGGAGCACCACGGCATCCGCTACGCCGACGAGGCGCTGATCGCGGCGGCCGAGCTGTCGGCGCGCCACATCAACGATCGCCACCTGCCCGACAAGGCCATCGACGTGATCGACGAGGCCGGCGCGCGGCAGCGCGTCAAGCCGGTGGCCGATCGCGAGCCGGTGGTGACGGTCACGCAGATCGAAGAGGTCGTCGCGCGCATGGCGCGCATCCCGCCGAAGACCGTGTCGTCGAGCGACCGCGACGTGCTGCGCAACCTCGAGCGCAACCTGAAGCTGGTGATCTACGGCCAGGACAAGGCAATCGAGACGCTGTCGGCGGCGATCAAGATGTCGCGCTCGGGGCTCGGCGACCAGCGCAAGCCGGTCGGCTCGTTCCTGTTCGCGGGGCCCACCGGCGTCGGCAAGACCGAGGTAACCCGCCAGCTGGCGGCAGTGCTCGGCGTCGAGCTGGTGCGCTTCGACATGTCGGAATACATGGAGCGCCACACCGTGTCGCGGCTGATCGGCGCGCCGCCGGGCTACGTGGGCTTCGACCAGGGCGGCCTGCTCACCGAGGCGATCACCAAGAACCCGCACTGCGTGCTGCTGCTTGATGAGATCGAGAAGGCGCACCCGGACGTGTTCAACCTGCTGCTGCAGGTGATGGACCACGGCACGCTCACCGACAACAACGGGCGCAAGGCCGATTTTCGCCACGTGGCGATCGTGATGACCACCAACGCCGGCGCCGCCGAGATGAGCCGCGCGTCGATCGGTTTCGTCGCGTCGGACAATGCCCCGGACGGAATGGAGGCGATCCGCCGCCTGTTCGCCCCGGAGTTCCGCAACCGCCTCGACGCGATCGTGCAGTTCGAAAGCCTCGACGAACGCACCATCCAGCGCGTGGTCGACAAGCTGCTGGTCGAGGTGGAAGCGCAGCTCGAGCAGAAGGGCGTGGCGCTGCACTTGTCGGACGAGGCCCGGGCCTGGATCGCGAAGCGCGGCTACGACCCGAAGATGGGCGCCCGGCCGATGGCGCGTGTCATCCAGGAGCACATCAAGCGCCCGCTCGCCGAGGAGCTGCTGTTCGGCCGGCTGGCCAAGGGCGGCCACGCGTTCGTCGAGGTTGGCAAGGACGCCGAGCAGCTCAAGATCGAGGTGCGATCGGCGGAAGAGCCGGCGCTGCTCGAATAGGAGAGGGGATAGGGGATAGGGGATAGTCAGAAACCAGAAGGGCCGGTTCAACCGGCCCTTTCTCTACTATCCCCGATCCCCTGTCCCCCATCCCCTACTTCCCGCGGTAGACAATGCGTCCCTTCGTCAGGTCGTACGGCGTCATTTCCAACGTGACGGCGTCGCCGGTGAGGATACGGATGTAGTTCTTGCGCATCTTGCCCGAGATGTGGGCGGTGACGACGTGGCCGTTCTGCAGCTGCACGCGAAACATGGTGTTCGGCAGGGTCTCGACCACCCGGCCTTCCATCTGGATTGCATCTTCCTTCGACATGCAGCCTCTCAACGGCCCCGTGGGCCGCGGGAATTCTGCATAAAGGCCTGTTGCATTGCAATGGAAGCCTGCCGCCAGCGCGGGTCCGGCTGCAGGTCCTGAATGGCCGCCGCGAGCTCGGCGACGAACTCCCGGCGTGGGATGCTGCGCGCGCCGAGGCTCTCGAGGTGCGCGCTCGCCAACTGGCAGTCGATCAGCCGGCCCCCGTGCGACTGCACCAGTTGCGCCAGCGCATGCAGCGCCACTTTCGAGGCGTCGCGCTCGATGCTGAACATCGACTCGCCGAAGAACACTTGCCCCAGCGCGACGCCGTACAGCCCACCCACCAGCCGGTCACCGTCCCAGGTTTCGAAAGAGTGGGCGTGGCCGAGCTCGTGCAGTCGCTGGTAGGCGGCCTGCATCTGCGGCGAGATCCACGTGCCTTCCGGGCGCGAGGCAGGGTCGGCGCACCGCCGCATCACCTCGTCGAAGGTGCGGTCCAGCGTGACTGCGAACCCGCGGTTGCGCAGCGTCTTGCCGAGACTGCGCGACACCTTGAGTTCGGCCGGGTAGAGCACGGTGCGCGGGTCCGGCGACCACCAGAGGATCGGTTGTCCCTCGGCGAACCAGGGGAAGATGCCGCGCCGGTACGCTTCGAGCAGGCGGGCCGGCTCGAGGTCGCCCCCCGCGCACAGCAGTCCGTCCGGTTCAATCAGCGCGCTGTCGACCGGCGGAAACGCGTCGGACGGATCACCGGCATGCAGCCATGGAATCACGGCGACGGCCCGCGCTGGAAGGGCAGGTGAAGCGCCGCGGCCGCAATGTACTCCGCCACGGCGGCACGCTCGCGCTCGAGATAGCGAGCCACCGCGGAGTGGAATCCCTCGTGCGCGAGCCAGTGTGCGGATTGCGTCAGGGTCGGCTCGAAGCCGCGCGCCAGCTTGTGCTCGCCCTGCGTGCCGGGGTCGAAAGACTCGAGGCCGGCGGCGATGCAATGCTCGATGCCGCGGTAGTAGCACGCCTCGAAGTGCAGGCAGTCCTCGGGCGCGGCCGAGCCCCAGTAGCGTCCGTGCAGCGCGCCGCCACCCTGGAAAAAGATGGCGGAGGCCACCGCCGTGCCATGGCGTTCGGCGAGCTGCACCAGCACCGTGCCCGGCTGCGCCTGCGCCACGGCGGCGAGGAATTCCGCGGTCAGGTAGTGCGCATTGCCGTGCTGCAGGAAAGTGCGCTCGGAGAAGCCGAACACTTTCTCCCAAGTCTGCGCGTCGATCGATTCGCCGGCCAGGCTGCGGAACTCGATGCCCGACTCGGCCACGCGGCGCCGCTCGCGCTTCACTTTCTTGCGCTTGTCGGCGCGGAAGCCGTCGAGGAAGTCGTCGAAGTCGCGATAGCCGCGATTGCGCCACAGGAAGCGGCAGTCGTTGCGCGACAGGAAACCCGCGTCCTCGAGCGCGCGCTGGTCGTCAGCGGTGGTGAAGTTGACGTGGGCGCCGGAGTGGCCGGTGCGGGCCGCATCCTGCCGCAGGGCTGCAGCGAGTGCTGCACGCACGGCAGCCGCATCCGCTGCATCGCCGCGCACCAGCAGGCGCGGCCCGGTTACCGGCGTGAACGGCACCGCCGCCAGGTGCTTCGGGTAGTAGTCGAGACCGGCGCGTGCGTAGGACTGCGCCCAGCTCCAGTCGAAGATGAATTCGCCCCAGGAGTGCGCCTTCAGGTAGCGCGGCACCGCGCCGACCAGGCGCCCGTCGCCATCGCGCAGCAGCAGGTGCAGCGGCAACCAGCCGCTGTCGCCGCCGACGCAGCTCGACGACTCGAGTTGCGCGAGGAACGCGTGATCGAGGAACGGGTTGCCGGCGCGGTCGAGGGCCTGCCAGTCCTCGGCTGCAACCTCGGCGAGGCGCCCGACGCTGTGCGTGTGCAGGCGCAAGGGGAGGGACGGTCGCCCGCCTCAGGGCGCGGCGTCGAACTGCTCGAGGTACTTGTCCGCGTCGAGCGCCGCCATGCAGCCCGTGCCGGCCGAGGTGATGGCCTGCCGGTACACGTGGTCGGCGACGTCGCCCGCGGCGAACACGCCCGGCACGCTGGTCGCCGTGGCGCCACCGTCGCAGCCCGTGCGCACAGTGATGTAGCCGCCCTTCATGTCGACCTGACCCTCGAAGATCTGCGTGTTCGGCGTGTGGCCCACGGCAATGAACACTCCGGCCACCTTCAGGTCGCGCGTGGCGCCGCCCGCGGTCGGCTCGAGCCGCACGCCCGTGACGCCCGAGTCGTCCCCCAGCACTTGCTGCACGTTGTGGTTCCAGACGATCTCGACCACGCCGGCACGCTCGCGCTCGAACAGGCGGTCCTGCAGGATCTTCTCCGAGCGCAGCTTGTCGCGGCGATGCACCAGGGTCACGTGCGAGGCGATGTTCGACAGGTACAGCGCCTCCTCGACTGCGGTGTTGCCGCCGCCGATCACGGCGACGCGCTGGCCGCGGAAGAAGAAGCCGTCGCAGGTGGCGCAGGCCGAGACGCCGCGGCCGCGGAACGCCTGCTCGGACTCGAGGCCGAGGTAACGGGCGCTGGCGCCGGTGGCGATGACCAGCGCGTCGCAGGTGTACTCGCCGCGGTCGCCCTTGAGGAGCAGGGGCCGGCGCGAAAAATCCACCTCGTTGACGTGGTCCATCACGATCTCGGTGTCGAAGCGCTCGGCGTGCTCGCGCATGCGCTCCATCAGCCCGGGGCCGGTGAGCCCGTGCGGATCGCCCGGCCAGTTGTCGACCTCGGTGGTGGTCATCAGCTGGCCGCCCTGTTCCATGCCGGTGAGCAGCAGGGGCTTGCGGTTGGCGCGCGCGGCGTAGACGGCCGCGGCATAGCCGGCGGGACCGGAGCCGAGGATGATCAGCCGGGAGTGACGGGGACCGCTCATGTATACTTCCTCGCGCTTCTGGCGCGTCGCGTCCGGGGTGGGCGCGGCATGGTAAGCAACAAGCCGCCGGACGGCAAAGCGCCGGCAGGCGCGCCGTGACCGGCCGGTCGCGCCGGGTCCATGGCATTACCGCTCTGGTGCGGGTAATCTTCGCAACTTCATAGGGTTACGGGAAAGTCTTGAGCTTCCTGGTGATGGCGAGTGGCTAGGACCGAATCGAAGCGCGAAGCCAGGCCCCACGCGGCCATCGTGGCGCGGGGCCTGCGCGAGAGTGCGCTGTGGATCTTCGGGGCGTTGGCGCTGATCCTGTTCGTGGCGCTCGCGAGCTACGACCGTGCCGACCCCGCGTTTTCCTCGACCGGCCAGGACGGCCCGGTCACCAACCTGATCGGCCCGTTCGGCGCGTGGCTGTCCGACCTGTTCTTCGTGCTGTTCGGCGGGCCGGCGTACCTGTTCCCGATCATGCTCGGCGTCGCCGGCTGGTCCCTGTATCAGGAGCGCACCAGCCACGAGCCGATCGACCGTCGCGCGGTGGGCCTGCGTGGGCTCGGCTTTGCACTCGCGCTCGCCACCAGCTGCGGCCTCGCAACGCTGCACTTCACGGGTGGCGCGCTGCCGAACACCGCCGGCGGCGTGCTCGGCTCACTGGTGGGTAACGGTCTCGCCACGGCCTTGAGCTTCCTCGGCGCCACGCTGCTGCTGCTCGCGGTCTGGCTCGGCTCGGTGTCGCTGTTCACCGGCGTGTCGTGGATCGAAGTGATGGATCGCCTCGGCCGCGGCGTGCTGCAGGGCATCTCGTGGGTGCGCGACCGCATGGCGACCGCGCGCGACGTCAAGGCCGGCCGTGAGGTCAAGCAGGCGCGCCAGGAGGTGGTGCGCGAGGAGCAGAAGAAGGCCGCCGACCGCAAGCCGCCGAAAATCGAGGCCCCTGCGCCCAAAGTCGAGAAGAGCGAGCGCGTCGAGAAGGAAAAGCAGGTGGCGCTGTTCGAGCCGCCGGGCTCGACCGAGCTGCCGGAGCTGTCGCTGCTCGACGACCCGCCGCCGCGCGTGGGCGGCTATTCGCCCGAGGCGCTCGAGGCGATGTCGCGGCTGGTGGAACTGAAGCTGCGCGACTTCGGCGTCGAGGCCGAGGTCGTCGAAGTGCATCCGGGCCCGGTGATCACCCGCTTCGAACTCAGGCCGGCGCCGGGCGTGAAGGTGGCGCAGATCTCGCACCTCGCCAAGGACCTCGCCCGCGCGCTGTCGGCGGTGAGCGTGCGCGTCGTCGAGATCATCCCCGGCAAGTCCACCATGGGCCTCGAGATCCCGAACGAGACGCGCGAGATCGTCACGCTCGGCGAGATCATAAAGTCGAGGGCCTACGACGAAATGCACTCGCCGATCGCGCTGGTGCTCGGCAAGGACATCGGCGGCAACCCGGTGGTGGCCGACCTCGCGCGCATGCCGCACCTGCTGGTCGGTGGTACCACGGGCTCCGGCAAGTCGACCGCGGTCAACGCCATGGTGCTGTCGCTGCTCTACAAGTCGTCCGCGGAGCAGGTGCGGCTGATCATGATCGACCCGAAGATGCTGGAGCTCTCGGTGTACGAGGGCATCCCGCACCTGCTCGCGCCGGTCGTCACGGACATGAAGCAGGCGGCGAACGCGCTGCGCTGGTGCGTCGCCGAGATGGAGCGCCGCTACCGCCTGATGGCCTTCGCGGGCGTGCGCAACCTCGCGGGCTACAACCGCAAGGTCAAGGACGCGGCCGACGAGGGCAAGCCGCTGCGCGACCCGCTCGAGATGAAGCAGCTGCTGCCGGACGCCGACCCGTCGTCGATCCCGCCGCTCGAACCGATGCCGTACATCGTGGTGATCGTCGACGAGCTCGCCGACCTGATGATGATCGTCGGCAAGAAGGTCGAGGAGCTGATCGCGCGCCTGGCGCAGAAGGCGCGTGCCTCCGGCATCCACCTGATCCTCGCGACCCAGCGGCCGTCGGTGGACGTGATCACCGGCCTGATCAAGGCCAACATCCCGACGCGCATCGCCTTCCAGGTGTCGGCCAAGGTCGACTCGCGCACCATCCTCGACCAGAGCGGCGCCGAGGCGCTGCTCGGCCACGGCGACATGCTGTTCCTGCAGCCCGGCACGTCGCTGCCGGTGCGGGTGCACGGCGCGTTCGTCTCGGATGCGGAAGTGCACCGCGTGGTCAGCAAGCTCAAGGTCATGAGCCCGCCCGTGTACCTCGACGAGGTGCTCGACGGGCCGTCGGCGCCGATCCCCGGCCTGCCCGGCGAAGCAGGGGGCGGCGAGGAGGACGGTGGCGACCCCGAGCAGGACGCGCTGTACGACGAGGCCGTGAAGATCGTCACCGAGAGTCGCAAGGCGTCGATCTCGGGCGTGCAGCGCCGTCTCAAGATCGGCTACAACCGCGCCGCCCGCATGATCGAGGCCATGGAGGCGGCGGGTCTCGTGGGCCCCCTGCAGTCGAACGGCGCCCGCGAGGTGCTCGCGCCGCCGCCGCCCGAGGTTGACTGAGATGGCCCGCGCGGCTCGCTGGCTCGGCGGCCTGCTGGCCTGCCTGGTCGCGCCGGTGGCGCTGGCGCAGGGTGGCGATGCCGTCGCCCGCGTCGACCGCTATCTCGCCACGCTCAAGACCCTGAGCGCGAACTTCAGCCAGGTCGTGCGCAACCGCGACGGCCAGGTCACCGACCGCGCGTCCGGCACGCTGTCGATCGCGCGCCCGGACCGCTTCCGCTGGGACTACCAGAAGCCCTATCTGCAGACCATCGTCGCCGACGGCAAGCGGCTCTGGCTGTACGACAGCGATCTGCAGCAGGTCACGGTGCGTGCGCTCGAGCAAGGGCTCGGCTCGACGCCGGCGATGCTGCTGTCGGGCGCCGGCAAGGTTGGCGACGCGTTCACTGCGGCGGGCGTCGAGACCAAGGGCGACTGGACGTGGTGCCGGCTGACGCCGAAGCAGGACGGCTCCGACTTCGAGCAAGTCAGCCTCGCTTTCACGCGCGGCGGTGAGCTGGCCGCGATGGAACTGCGCGACAAGCTCGGCCAGGCCACCGTGATCGAGTTCGGCGCGGTCAAGCGCAACCTGCCGCTCGACGACAAGCTGTTCCGCTTCGAGCCGCCGCCCGGCGCCGACGTCATCGGCCGGGCCGAGCCCTGAGCCGCGCATGCTGCCGCTGGCGCACGCGCCGGCCTGGCTCGTCGCGAGCCTGCTGCTCATCGCTGGCGTCGTGTTCGGCAGCCTGGCGTTGATCAGCCCGGACCTGCCGTTGCCGACCCACTTCGACAAGCTCGAGCACCTCGCCGTGTATATGGGGCTCGCCTTTTGGTTCACGGGGCTGGTGCAGCGCCGGCACTATTGGACGGTGATCCTTGGCTTGGCGGTGCTTGGCCTGGCGCTCGAGTACCTGCAATTCACCATGCACCGCGGCCGCATGGGTGATCCCTGGGACATGGCGGCCAACCTGCTGGGGATCGCGGCCGGCGTCACGCTCGCCGTGACGCGCACTGGCGGGTGGGCGCCGAAGGTCGAGGCATGGTTGAGCCGCAACTAGAACTCGAGGCACGTGCGGCTGGCTGGCGGCCGCTGGCCGACCGCATGCGGCCGGCAGCCCTCGACGAGTTCGTGGGGCAGGAGCACCTGCTTGCGCCCGGCAAGCCGCTGCGGCGCCTGCTCGAGGGCCGCAGCCTGCATTCGATGCTGCTGTGGGGGCCGCCCGGCACCGGCAAGACCACGCTGGCGCGGCTGGTCGCGCGCACCTGTGACGCGGAGTTCGTGGCGCTCTCGGCGGTGATGGCCGGCGTGAAGGACGTGCGCGCCGCGGTCGAGCAGGCGCAGCGGCTGAAGCGCGAGCGCGGCCGGCAGACGGTGCTGTTCCTCGACGAGGTGCACCGCTTCAACAAGTCGCAGCAGGACGCATTCCTGCCGTACGTCGAGGACGGCACCGTGTGCTTCATCGGCGCGACCACCGAGAACCCGTCGTTCGAGATCAACAGCGCGCTGCTGTCGCGGGCGCGCGTCTACGTGCTGCGCGCGCTGACGCTCGACGACGTGCGCGAGGTGTTGCGCCGCGCACTGCAGCACGAGGCGCCGGGCGACGCGGTGCGTGTCGAGCCCGAGGCACTTGAGACCCTGGCGCGCGCGGCCGATGGCGATGCGCGGCGCGCGCTGAACCTGCTCGAGGTGTCGCTAGACCTGGCGCGGGCCGGGGAGGGCGTCATCAGCGAGGCCATCGCCGGCGAGGTGTCGGCCGGCGGCTACCGGCGCTTCGACAAGAAGGGCGAGCAGTTCTACGACCAGATCTCGGCGCTGCACAAGTCGGTGCGCGGCTCGGATCCAGACGCGGCGCTGTACTGGCTGTGCCGCATGCTCGACGGCGGCTGCGACCCGCGTTACGTGGCACGGCGCGTGCTGCGCATGGCGTCCGAGGACATCGGCAATGCCGACCCGCGGGCACTGGCGCTGGCGCTGCAGGCGTGCGAGACATTCGAGCGCCTCGGCAGTCCCGAGGGCGAGCTGGCGATTGCCCAGGCCGTGGTGTTCATGGCGTGTGCCGCGAAGAGCAACGCCGTGTACACGGCGTTCGGTGCGGCGATGGCAGACGCCAAGCAGCACGGCACGCTCGACGTGCCGCTGCGCCTGCGCAACGCGCCCACCGGGCTCATGAAGGGGCTGGGCTACGGCCAGGGCTATCGTTACGCGCACGACGAGCCCGGCGCCTTCGCCGCGGGCGAGAAGTACTTCCCCGACGGGATGGAGCCCGCGCGCTATTACGAGCCCGTCGACCGCGGCCTCGAAATCAAGATCCGCGAGGCGCTGGCGCGGCTGAGGAAATAGGAGGGGACGGTCTCTTGAGTGTCCCCCTCAAGGGACACTCAAGAGACCGTCCCCTCCTTGAACTACAATTGCGACTCTTGGCCTCATAGCCCAGGTTCCCGCCATGCTCGATACCAAGCTCCTGCGCAACGACCCCGACGCCATCGCCCGCAACCTCGCGCGCCGCGACTTCGTGCTGGACGTCGAGCGCTTCCGTGCCCTCGAAGAGCGCCGCAAGGCTGCACAGGTGGCGGCCGACGAGACGCGTGCCGCGCGCAACGCGCACGCCAAGAAGGTCGGCATGGCAAAGGGCAAGGGCGAGGACATCAGCGGGCTGCTGGCCGAGGGCGAGGCACTGGCGCACAAGCTCGAGGGCCTCGACCAGGAGCAGGGGACGGTGCAGGCGGAATTCGACGAGCTGGTGCTGGGCCTGCCGAACACATTGCACGACAGCGTCCCGGAGGGCCGCGACGAGAACTCCAACGTCGAGGTTCGCCGCTGGGGCACGCCGCGAGAGTTCGATTTCACGCCGCTCGATCACGTGGCCATCGGCGAGAAAATGGCGCTGGTGGACTTCGAGGCGGCCGGCCGGATCTCCGGTGCGCGCTTCGTGGTGCTGAAGGGTGCGGTGGCTCGAATGCACCGGGCATTGATCCAGTACATGCTGGATCTCCACACGTCGCAGCACGGCTACACCGAGGTGTACGCGCCGTACCTCGTCGCGCGCCATGCGCTCGTCGGTACCGGCCAGCTGCCGAAATTCGAGGCGGACCTGTTCCGCGTCGTCGGCGGCGAAGCGGAGTTCTTCCTGATCCCCACTGCCGAGGTGCCGGTTACCAACCTCGTGCGCGAGTCGATCCTCGAGGCGAACACCTTGCCACGGCGCTACGTCGCGCACACGCCGTGCTTCCGTTCCGAGGCGGGCTCGTACGGCAAGGACACGCGCGGCATGATCCGGCAGCACCAGTTCGAGAAGGTCGAGCTGGTGCAAGTGGTCCGACCGGAGGATTCGTACGCCGCGCTCGAGGAACTGACCGGCAACGCCGAGAAAGTGCTGCAGGGCCTCGGGTTGCCGTACCGCGTGGTGGCGCTGTGTGCGGGCGATGTCGGCTTCGGCGGCACCAAGACCTACGATCTGGAGGTTTGGCTGCCGGGGCAGCAGAAGTACCGCGAGATCTCCTCGTGCAGCAACTGCGAGGCGTTCCAGGCGCGGCGCATGCAGGCGCGCTGGCGCAACCCGGCGACCGGCAAGCCCGAGCCCGTGCACACGCTGAACGGTTCCGGGGTTGCCGTGGGCCGCGCCCTGGTCGCGGTGCTCGAGAACTACCAGCAGGCCGACGGCAGCGTCGTCGTGCCCGAAGTGCTCAGGCAGTACATGGGCGGGGCGGAGCGCCTCGGCGCGCCCAAGTAGTCAATACAGTCCCAGCGCCACTCGCAGGCCGCGGTCCACGGCGTCCATCTCAGCTGCCGTCAACCGGGTCAGCGGCCCTTCGCCAAACCGGCGCCGATCGACTGTGCGGGGCTGATCGACGATCACCTGGCATGCCTGCTGCAGCCGGTCCCTGGGTGGCAGCGGGATCCGAAGCAGTTTCAGCGTCGGCTGGATGCGAGTGGTCAGTGGCAGCACGGCGATCGTGGGTGATCCCGCTTCGACGAGCGCGTCGCCCTGGATGACGAGCACGGGACGCACCTTGCCGATTTCGCGCCCGCGCGACGGATTGAGGTTCGCGACCCAGACCTCGCCGCGCTTCATGCGCCGGCCTTGCGGCGTGCGTCGCGCCCGGTCTTGCGACGACGAGCCTGTCCAGCCTCGGCAATTTCCAGCGCCGCGTTGTCGTGGGGCAGGGCTTCGTCCGCGAGTGCGAGCATCTCGTCGCGGGTGACCGCGTCTCCGTAGGTTGCACGTGCTTCGGCCACGAACGCGGCAAGGAAGCGCTCACGTTCGCGGCGCGCGAGAAAATCCTCGAGCGCCGTTCGGGCTATCTCCGAGCGCGGCACGCCTGCCCGGCGTGCTTCGGTGTCCAGGCGGATCTCCAGTTCCTCGGGGATCCTGAGGCTCAGGGCTGACATGGCAGAAGTGTATCACGAAGCGTATTGCAATAAGTGATTCACAGCGTGATTCGAATCCTGCGTCGATCGGATCTGTTGTCGGCCCGATCAGTGCGGCCGGGCAGCGCAGGACGCTGGACACCGGGCTGTGCCGTGAGGAAACTGCGCGCCCGGAGGAGAGGTGGCAGAGCGGTTGATTGCACCGGTCTTGAAAACCGGCGTC
>Ga0209254_10001247_pt1 | contig 22618 bp, 18 predicted proteins | sample FrelakmetDIP11DI_FD_187148 | JGI IMG/M metagenome (GOLD analysis project Ga0209254, IMG submission 187148) | Freshwater lake sediment microbial communities from the University of Notre Dame, USA, for methane emissions studies - DIP11 DI (SPAdes)... | ecosystem: Environmental > Aquatic >...
CAAGCGCGCCCATCCTGCTCAAAAACCGGAGTCCATCCTCTACCGCATCCTCCTGGCAACCAGCAGTCCCGGCGATATCATTTTGGATCCCTTCTTTGGCAGCGGGACAAGCGGGGCGGTTGCCAAAAAACTGCACCGCCGCTGGATAGGCATTGAGCGCCAGGAAAAGTATATCCAGCTGGCCAGGGAACGGATCAACCGCATTACTCCGGAGCTGTTCAAGGAGGAGATTTTTGATCTGGGAAACTGGAAGAGGCTGGGACCACGCATCAATTTCCGCAGTCTGGTGGAAAGCGGGCTGCTGTCCCCCGGGCAGCTGCTCTACTTTCAAAAGGAACCTTCGCAGGCGGCACGCATCAAGGCCGATGGCAGGCTGGTGCTGGAAAATGGCCAGCAGGGTACCATTCACACCCTGGCCAGGCTGCTCATGGGAGGAAGCCCGGGCAACGGCTGGCAGCTCTGGTACTACGAGGATTCCGGACGGGACCTGCTGCGCATCGATGGGCTGCGCCAGGCTTACCGGGACATGCTGCAGATTGAAGGGTAAAGCATACGCGAGGGATCATTTGGAAGAAATTCACACCAACTCGTGATATAAATGGTTTTAGCCTGTTTCAACAAGCCGGGTTGAATCATCATAAAAAAAAGAATCCCTGGAGGATCATTTTGCAATTAATCGAACTGAGCGGCGATGCCGCACAAATGGGGGAGCAGCACGGTACCTTGTTAAGGAAGGCTGACCGCCTGCCGGCGCCCGACCCGAAAATGCTGCGCTTCGCCAGGGAATGCGAAAAGCTGATGGAGCAGCATGCCCCGCACCTGCTGGAGGAACTGCATGCACTGGGAAAATCCGCCGCCTGGCGTTTTGACACCCTGCTGACACTGGCGCTGACCGCCCCTTTTGATCCGCGGCGGGTTCCAGAGTCTGCCTGCACGGTGGTGGCGGTTCTGCCGGAGCGCACCGCAGACGGCAGAATGATCGTCGGGCGCAACTACGATTACTTTCATGATATTTCCAGGGAAGGTGCCACCATCTACCGCACCTACCCGCAGGAAGGGAACGCACACCTGGGCTGCTGTGACATCTGGGTAGGGCGGGAGGACGGCCTGAACGACGCCGGATTATTTGTGGGAATGGCAGCTATTTTCCTGCCCTGGCTGCAGCCGGGGCTGGCATTCTGGTTCATCGTGCGGCTGGCGCTGGAGCGCTGCGCCACCGTGGAGGATGGGGTGGAGCTGATCCGCTCGCTGCCCCATGCCGGCAGCTGGACCTACCTGCTGGCGGATTCCAGCGGTAAGGCCGCTGTGCTGGAACCGGGTCCCCGGGGAGTGGAAGTACGCTATGCGGAGGACGGGCTGCTGGTTATGACCAACCACGCTGTCTGCCCGCAGCATGCCGGGCAGGAAGCCTATGTGCCGCCGGACTCGCGCCGCAGGTACCGCCGCTTGAAGGAACTGTTGGGCGGGGAGCCCAACGTGGACCAGGAAGCGGTGCGCGAAGCCCTGCGTGACCATACCGGGCTGGTCTGTGCCCACGGAAATCCTGCATCGGAGCGCAAGTTTGGCACGCTCTGGTCGCTGGTGGGGCGCCCGGGGGATCTGCAGCTGGAGATATCCGGCGGGAACCCCTGCACGGCGGGATACAAAACAATCAGTTTTTAAAAAGTTTCGGAGAGCAGGCTGCCGGGCAGGTAATAAAACCCTCTGCAGAAAATATTGCGTATAGCTTAATTATTGGAGGTTCAGGAAATGAAAGCACTGGTCATTTATGATTCATTTTTTGGAAACACTGAAAAGATCGCCCGGGCGGTGGGGGAGGGGCTGGCGCAGTCGGCCGAGGTGAGCGCCGTGCGGGTGGGGGATCTTCCGGCGGACCACCTGGCGGGGGTGGAGCTGCTGGTGGTGGGATCGCCCACGCGCGGTTTCAACGCTACTCCCCTCATCAAGGAATATCTCAAGAAACTCCCCTCTGGCAGCCTGAAGGGTGTACGGGTGGCTGCCTTTGATACGGGTTTCTCCGCTCAAAAAATCAAGGAGATTAATAACTTCGTGCTCAACTTCCTGGTACCCATTTTTGGCTACGCCGCCAGGCCTATTTCCAGGAAGCTGGTCGACAAGGGCGGCACCCTGGCCTGCGATGCGGAAGGTTTCCATGTCAGGGAATCGGAGGGGCCGCTGGAGGATGGCGAGCTGGAGCGCGCTGCAGCGTGGGGACGCAAGCTGGGCGAAGACTGAACCGGATATCCTCGACGTCCGCCGCTGAAATCCGGGACAATTTGAATTAAGGATATAAACTGGCAGCATTCCATAAATAAATACTCTCCTCCCATGAGGGAAAACAAGCTGCCAGTTGGAACAAAATATAGAAAATTCATTAATTAGGGAGGTACCTATGCCCAGGCCGGACACCAAAGAAGGACTGCTTGATGCGATGCAAAAAGAACACGATGCACTTCAAAAACAACTGGAGGTGCTTTCAGCCGGCGAGATGACCAGCGTAAGCAGCGCCACAGGCTGGTCCATCAAAGACATCCTGGCGCACCTGTCCGAATGGGAGCAAATGTGCCTGGGTTGGTATCAAAGCGGTCTGGGCGGGGAAACGCCGGCCGTTCCCGCCGAAGGATATAACTGGGGTCAGCTGCCGGCTTTGAACCAGTATATCTTTGAGAAACACCGCCAGCGCCCGCTGGATGAAATCCTGGAATGGTTTCAAGCCTCCTACCGCCAGATTAATGAAACCGTGCAGGATATCCCCGAAGAAGATTTGTTCACCCCTGGCCGTTATGCCTGGACCAGGCAGAATAAAATGGCGGCATATTTTACCGGCAGCACCAGCAGCCACTATATCTGGGCCAGGAAAGAAGTGCGCAAAATTCTGAAGGGGTGAGGGGAGTGCAGCTGTTATGGTGTGCCTGCTGGAACGAATTCTACACCCATCCCTGCAGGATTGTTGATCAACCTGAGGATGGTGCGGTCTTTGTACAGGTCATCACAAGTGTTTGGAATACCCGACCAGCACCCTACAGGGCAAAGCCCAAGTAGACAACGGGATATATGACCTTATTTAATCAGGCAGAAGAGTATGGGATAGAATCCCATCTACGAATGCTACCTGCGCCTCGAAAATTCCCACCAGGCTTTTCCATCACTCCGCCGCTGCAAAGTCCAGTCCGAACTGTTCCAGCTTTTGCCGGGTGGGTGCTCCGCAGTGCAGGTCCCAGCCGCTGGCAGCATTATAATCTTGGAGCAGGATTTCCTTGTCGGGCACATACCCTTCCTGCCCGCCGTCCGCCTGCGGCTCAAACAGCAGGCGCGGCAGTTTTTATCACCAGCGAGTTAGAACCGGGATCCTGCACAATTTACATGCTCTCCCTGGCCGCCCGCCTGAAGATTGACCCGGCGGTTATATCCGGTCCAGTGATGGGCACTCTGGTAGATGCAACCGGGTTGTTTGTCTACTTTTCCCTTGCCCATTTGATCATCAACATTTGATCATCGTGAGAACGTAGAAGAATACAGCTATTCTTTATGAAAGATATTAACATCCTGGCACGGTGAAAACTAAGAAAACACAGAGTGGGCTTCATACCGGACATACATCCGTCTATTCAGGTTCAGCCACAACAGGGCCCGTTGTATTTGCCATCCACTCTGATATACCACGCGGAACTCTGTCCGACTCAATGGGGATACCCTCCCTAGCAGGCTGCCTGCCTGCCTATTGACTCACCTCACTAACCTGGGATGGCGGCAATTGAGTTCAGGGTGCTGCCGGAGGCTGAAGGGTAAAGTCCAACCAGGCTACTTTGCCCGGAAGGTGCAGAGCATCTGGCTGGTAATCTTCGGCATGCAATTCGTGCACAGCAACCTGATAATCCGATAAATAATTATTCAAATACTCCTATCCGGCATTTCTATCATCCAGCAGCGGCCACAATAAATATTAATTACCTAACCGCCCTTAAATGAGGATTCCACGAGGAAATTTCGCAAAATACTTCTGGTTAGTTGATTATTGCTGCCCATAAACCTTGATATCATAGGCTATCCTCCAGATTGAGGTACCGGAAACCCATCCGGGAACAGGCATGCTCCTGCCAATATGGTTCATCCGGTGAGGCAATTGGTGCAACAGGCAGTGCAGGGATGCCAGCCTCCAGAAACAGCATTTCCATGAAGTACATCTGTGGAGGAAATTTCGTTGTCATGACCAGGTTTTTCACACCCTCCACATCTAAATCAAGCCTGACCTAAAACTGATTCCCGGTGAGGGGTTGGTTTTCAATTTGGAAACATCCGGCTCTGTCTCCAACACCCAGACCGGCTTGACCTAACTACCCGGTAAAAAGGGGGGGGTAATATATACACAAATTTATTTTCAAAGACGGGCAATCCCTGCTAGTTCGTGTAAAATTGTCATTAATTACATATTAATATACCAAATATTCAGTAAGGGAGAATTTCCATGAATACTGTCAGTTACATGCTCAAGACCAAGGGCAGCAAAGTATTTACCGTACCGGTAGATGGCTCTGTCCTGGATGCCCTGGATATCCTGGTGGAGAATAAGATCGGTTCGGTGCTAGTGATGGATGGCGATAAGCTGGCCGGTATTTTCACCGAACGTGATTTTGTCTACAAACTCGGACCGAAGCGCAAGGACCCGGCCAAGCTAAAAATTGCCGACGTGATGACCCGCGAGGTTATCACGGTTACTCCCCAACACACGGTGAACAAATGTATGTCCGTAATGACAGACAACCACTTCCGGCACCTGCCGGTGCTCGAGGATGGCAAAGTGGTGGGTATTGTTTCCATCGGCGACGTGGTAAAGGACTTGATTGAAGAGCTGCAGTTCATGGTTGAACAGTTCGAGATGTACATCCAGGGGCTGCGTTGATACCCCCGGGGAAATTACCGAAAACGGATATGATGTCATTAAACATACCGCTATAACGGAGAAAAACTGTGAGAAGATCTTACGTCATTCAGGGAATTTTCTGGGTACTGGTTTATATCCTTTTAATCAGTGCTCCTATATGGATTCTATTTACCGGTGAACTGCCACCGGGACGTGAGCTGTGGCGTGAGCTGTCTGTATCGTTGGGATTTTTGGGGCTGGCAATGATGATGCTGCAATTTGTGCTCACTGCCCGCTTCAAGACGATCAAGGCGCCCTACGGGGCGGATATTGTCTACCATTTTCACCGCCAGATATCCTTTGTAGCCCTGGCGTTCATCCTGCTGCACCCGCTGCTGTTGTTCATCTTTTCCCCGGCCACGCTGGCCCTGCTGAACATTTTCACGGCTCCCTGGCGGGCAAAAGCCGGCGTTTCAGCAGTGATTTTACTGATCCTGTTGATTGCCGCCTCGGTATGGCGAAAGCTGTGGAAGATTGAATATACCCGCTGGCGTATCTGGCACGGTGTGCTGGCAATTATTGTCGTAGCCCTTGCCACTACCCACATTATCCTGGCGCGGCACTACCTGAACACGCCCATGAAGCAGGTCCTATGGATCAGCTATGGGGTCTTCTGGATCTGGCTGCTGGTTTACGTCCGCCTGGTCAAGCCACTCATGCTGATGCGCACCCCTTACGAGGTAGTAAGCGTCACTGCGGAGCGCAACAATGCCTGGAGCCTGACAGTGCAGCCGGCAGGTCATAAGGGCTTTGAATTCATGCCAGGCCAGTTCGCCTGGATCACGGCCCGGAATAATCCTTTTGAGGAAAGCGAGCATCCCTTCTCAATCTCATCCAGCGCTGCCCGGCCGGAAACCCTGACCTTTACCATCAAGGAACTGGGAGATTTCACCAGCAGGATTAAGGAATTAAAGCCAGGGGAAAAGGTATATGTTGACGGCCCCTACGGGCATTTCTCGGCTGACCGGCACCAGCATGCTGAGCATCTGGTTTTCATCGCCGGCGGGGTAGGCATCACTCCCTTTATGAGCATGCTGCGCACCATAGCCGAGCGAGGCGAAAAACGCCAGTTAACCCTGCTGTATGCCAATAAGGACTGGGAGAACATCATCTTTCGCGAAGAGATTGAAGCATTGCAAAAGATGCTCAACCTCAAGGTGGTGTATGTCCTGGAAAAGCCACCAGAGGATTGGAGCGGGGAAACCGGCTTCGTAACCCGCGCTGTGCTGGAGCGGCACCTGCCCAAAGCCGAGCAGCGCAACGTGGTAGAGATTTTCATCTGCGGGCCGCTGCCCATGCTCAACGCCGTTGAGCGAGCCCTGGCAGATATCGGTATCCCCTACGGGGACTACCACTCTGAGCGCTTTGACCTGGTCTGAAGGAGGCCCTGTGCGTCAACTATATTCAACCTGGTTAGCTGTCGGGATTGGAGTGATCCTGTTCTGCCTGGCGCTGCTCTTTGCCCTCATGCAGAGCATGCTCTGAAGGTGAAATTACAGCCCTTCTTGCTTTTGTTTTCGCAGCGTGCTCTGTCCGGATAGGATGACCGGTCTGGACAAATAAATCATCAGACTGCACCGTTTTTAGCGGTAGCTGGAAATGGTACTGTCTTTGCCTTGTCATTTTAGGGAAATTGTTATTTTGCCTCCGGCGAACCTATTTACCTATCCAGATTACGACACGGGAAACATTTTATAAGGGACACCTGCAGGGCTGTATTTACCTGCTGCGCTGTTTATCCTCAGGACGAAAGGACACCTCGATGGATAACAAACTTCGCGATTTTGGTGAGGAAGCCGTTAAAAATATTCAAGAACAAGCAGGGGACGACGACCGGGTTCCACCGCTTGCCAACAAGGCCGGCAGCTGTATCCAGATCGTGCTTGTCTTCCTGTTCACCTTTTTCGGCGTCACTTACGCCACCTATTACACCAACCAGAGCAGGAAAACAGAATCGTACGGCCCACTTTATGTTGATTGGGAATATTTTTTGGCCTGCTCATCGGGACATTTCTTGGCCATGGTGTGATATGGGTCATTCGCAAATATTTCACCCGCTGAAAAACACCAGTCTTTCAGGGTTAAACTTCCCTTTTTTAACTAATTAGATAAAATAGTCAGCAGACACCTTTTTATCATGTCTGCCTTTAATTGTCATGGATCATTCAACCAGGCGGCTCCTGTGCACATGGGTAAATCAATCGCCCAAACCTTTACCATGGCAGCCTGTGCATAGGTCAAATTGAATCTCCTTCTAACCGCTTTCACAAGGAGGGAAACATGTCCTTCTCCAAATTTAGGCTTGGGAAAGCTTATCCATGCTGCGGACCCATTATCCTGCTGACCCTTACCCTTCTGTTATCATCTCCTCTTACCGCATTGGCGCAGGACCCGGAAATCCAGCCCGAGCAGGTTTATATTACCGGTGATAATCAGCCTTGCGGCGGCCAGCCCTGGATCGTTAATATGGAGGTGTGGAACGTGGGTGCCCAGGGCGGGGAAGCCTATGCCGAGGCAATCCTTACCGGACAGAACTGCGTCAACGGCAAGCTGGAGGATGCCTCCGGGCCGATGCTGGGCACCTTTTCAGGTGGTCCCAACGGTGTAGCTGCATTTGTGTACCCCACTAACATTAATGGTGTGGCTGGCACTGCAACGATTGAATTCCAATTTGTGGACGGCCGGAGCATCCTGCTGCAGGGCAGCCCCACCGGCTACATTATCCAGAACCCGGAGGCTTTTGACGGCTGGCGGATTACGCCCACCGAAACCCCCGAACCGACAGAAGCGGTGATCAACTGCTTCCCGCAAATCTCCAACATCAGCGGGCTCAAACCCGGTGACGTACTCTCCCCGGCGGTTGACTTTGTGGATGAGAAGGGTAGCCCTACCGGCATCATCGGGCACGCCTGGCTGATAAACGGGGAGTTGACACCATCCGTGGTGTGGGATGGCAAGGAAACCAGCGTGGAGGTGCAGTACACCTGCCTCAACAACCGTGGCGATACCAAGACCGTAATAGTCCCTGCCTACCAGGAGCCGCCAACAGTTACCCCGGACATAGCTGCCGTCCCTGCGGAGCAGGTCAACCCGCCGGCTGCTCCTCCCCCTGCCAGCTCTGCTCCAATAAATATTCCCGGTATGCCTGCCGGGCTGCCGGCTGCCGCCGCCGTTACAGGGTTGGTGGTCGGGTTGGCGGGTGCCGGGATCTCCGGAGGGATCATCATTGCCAGTTTGCTCAGTTCCACAGGTGCCCGCCCGCCAGCTGTACCAAAGCAGCCGCCGGGACAAAAGAAAACCACCCACAAGACTGAGAAAAAAGAGCCGGAGAAAGAGAAGAAGAAGGGCAAGGATCTGCTGGAAGCAGAAAAGGAAGCCCTCTCCCAGTACAAAGAAACCCTGGAAAGCCTTTCCGGGCATGTTGAAGATGCCATGGAAAAAATTGGGGGTTTTGAAGGCCTCAGCCCGGCCGCTAAAAAGAAGCTGCTGGATAAGCTCGAACAATTTAAGAAATCCCTGGATAAGGTTTCCAAGATAGCCGAGAAAATTACCGACCGCTTGGAAATGATCAGTAAGGTGCGTGAACAGCTCCGTTCCCTGGCCAACGAGTACCAGCAAATACAGCAGGTCCACGTGCAGGCGCTCAAAGAACTGGAAGGCCTCCCGGAAGGCACCGCCAACCAGGTGGCCGACCTGACCACCGCCATAGAAGGCTTTGGCAGGGCGATGGAGAGCGGCATATCCAAAATTCCCATCCTCAGCCAGATCGATGTCAAGAATTGGTTCGATGTTTCCGGATCCTTCAGGGAGTTTGGCAAAGGAATCCGGCGAATGACCCGCACCGTGCACACCTCAGATATCGAAGCCAGGCAGGCACTAACCCAGAATGAACAAACAGCATTTGGCGGTAAGGCGGACCAGGGTGTACCCCGGGAAATACAGAAAATCCGCCAGCAGGCCCAGGATCAAGCCAAACAACAGCAGCAGGGTGGTTATTGGCAGATGCTAAAAGACTTTACATTTGGAAAAGAGATTGATCCAAAGTATTTATCTCACCGGTAAAGAAGGGGAGAAGCGCGATGAACAATAAAACTCAATCTGCAGATCAAAAACATCTTGCCAACCCCAACTATGCCTGGCTGGAGCAAACCCAGCAACGCCTGCTGCAAATAACTGACGGTGCAGATGCTGACATCCTGCAGGACATCATTGACGAGGGGCTTTCCAGGTTGGAGTCTCTCCCTGCTGGTGATCCCCTGCTGGCCGGCTGCATGCGCCTGGCAGTTGCCGAAGCACAGTTAAACCTGGCTCTTTCGCAAGAAAATCAGGCACAGCGATTAGCAGGGCTGGCCGAAGGCCGGCGCAGCTGTGAAAAGGCAACCGAATTGACTCTGACATCCACTTGCGGTACGGCCTGCTTGCTGCTGCCGCAGGCTATCACCCTGCTGGCCGTCCTCTACAAGGCCGCCCCGGAAATGTACCAGGCTGGATTGGCAGAAAGCCTGCAGTCTGTGGCTTCCCAGCTGGACCAGAAACTCCTGGAGCAGAAATTGCTCCGCCAGCATGCACTGGGCCGCCTGCAGACCGCCCGCCTGCTGCTGGCTTCCGGCGAGGGTTTATCCCTGCCCGACAGGCGCATTCTCTACTCCCAGGCTGCCAAAGAGATGCTGGATGCCGGCGAACTCTGCCTTGAAGCCGGGGACCAGGCCATGCTCCTCCAGGTGCAGGCTGATCTGGAAGCGCTGCAAAAATCGCTCAGTGACCCGGCTATCCCCCGCCCTCAACTGGCCCTATTTGCCGCTCCCCTGCAGGAAGAATTACTGCTTCCGCCGCTTTCTTCACAAGTGGACGCAGACTACCAACCCTACCCGGCACAGGAGGATGAACAGGAAAGCGCAGAGCCGTATGCCCAAACGATCCCCCCGCCGCCCCCGCCATCCTCACGCCCATCCGCACTGCGCTGGGTAATCTCCATTGCCGGTTTGATGCTCTCCTGCCTGATGATCACTTGCAGCAGCATCAGCCTGTTTTCTTCATTTACCACCACGCCAGCCAGCCCTACCCAGGATCCTTCCGAACTGCTCACCCAGACGGAGGTTGCCAGCCGGCAGATTGCCCTGGCGCTGACTTCCACTGCCATGGCAGTACCGCAGGCTACCATGGCCAATTCGCCGACTGTCTCCCCAATCCCAACACAAACCATGGAGCCCACCATCCCCCCAACCGCCGCCATACAGCCCACCCAAACCGTGGCGCCTGCCTCCACAACCGGTCTCACTGGCAGGCAGGAACTGCAGGAAAAGCGGATCTTTGACGATTTCTCATCGGATGCCCTGGGCTGGCCAGTCTTTGACGACGGCCTGACCATCCTTAAATACGAGAACGAGGTATATTATTTTCAAATAACCACGGCTGATTATTACGACTGGGCATTTATACCGGTGGACTTCATCCCCTATGAAATGGAATTTGATGTACAGGGACCTCCCGGGCTGCAGGACGGCACCTTTGGAGTTTACTGCCAGTACCAGGACGAACAGAATTACTACTATGCAGAATTTGATCTGCAGACCAACACCTATGTCATTGGGCAGGTCGTCAATGGAGAAACCACACCTCTGACAGAACCCGATTCAGCCGGGCAGTTCTGGCGCAATGCCGCTATGCTCAAGAGCCCTCCTACCGCCACCAATCACATTGGCGTCGGCTGCTACCTGAACGAAATCGCCTTGTTCATCAACAATGAATATGTGGACCTGGTAACGGTAACTCAGCCGTTTGATAATCCCGGTGAAGCAGCTTTCTTCGTGTACACCTTCAATTTTGCAGATGAGAACGGTTATACGGTCTTCTTTGATAACGTGGGGGTCTGGCAGCCTGTACAGTGAGGCCCGGGCCGGTTAGGGATGTCGAAACGGGACAATTCCCCCATTCATCAGGATTCTGTTTTGCCTGTCCCGGACGCACAAGTTTTGTGTTGAGCAATTTTGGCGGGTGCACTGGCCGGCAGCAGGATCACTCCGCCGCTGCAAAGTCCAGCCCCAGCTGTTCCAGCTTGTGCCGGGTGGGCACCCCGCTGTGCAAATCCCAGCCGCTGGCAGCATAGTAATCCTTCAGCAGAGTTTCCATATCGGGTATATAGCCCTCCTGCCCGCCGTCTGCCAGCGGCTCAAGCAGCAGGCGCGGCAGTTTTTATAACCAGCGCGTTAGAACCAGGATCCGGCACAAATTACATGCTCTCCCTGGCCGCCCGCCTGCCTCCGGATAGTCCAAAGAGATCGATCAGCAGGATAACCTGCACTGCGAGGTTAAGAATCGCCAGGATCTCAAAAGACATCCACGGATCCCGGTCATATAAAAAAGGCATATAGCAGTTGGCGTTGATAAACCAGATTATCAGCGGAATATAAAACCGCTTAGGGTTAAGGAACAGGTAGATCACCGCCAGCAGATCTGCCGCAAACATGTAGCGTTCATGCATGGCTGGCAAAAAGTAAGTGGAGAGCATCACGGAAAGCATGGCCACTTCGATGATGGTTTTTGGATGAGCCCTGACGTATTCATCCATGATAATCAGCAAGGTGAAAATCCCCACAACAGTCAATCCCAGGATCACGCCCCCTGCGAAGAACAGATCATAATCATCCGGTAAGAAACTGTAGAGGTTGGCAAAATTTTTCACCAGAGACTTATACTCGGTTACCTGGGTGGTATAGGTAGCAAAAAGCCCGCTGACCGGCTTTCCCAGCAGAACAGCCGGGATATAGATCAAAAAATACACAATTGGGACAATCAAAAAATTCAGCAGGCTTAATTTGGCCAGCTTGAAATACAGCCAGATATACACCGGTATCAAGAAGATGGCCTGAAGTTTAAACGACAAAGCCAGGCCGAAAAAGACAAAAGCCAGCGGGAACTTTTCTTCCATAAGGCAGTATAGCGAAATCAGGATGAAAGCAACGTAGATGATGTCGCATTGAGCCCAGATGGCACCGTTCATCACGATAGTTGGAATAAATAGGCTGACTGCGAACGCCAGGTATGGAATAAAACTCCCCGCAACATCGTTACGAGCCTTTTTTACGATTTTGAATACAAAAAAGGCGGCCAGGAAATCAAAGGCCACCGAAAGCAATTTGATTTCGGTCAGATAGGTGAATGGCACAAAGGTGAACAAAGCCAGGAAGTAAAGATAACTTACAGGATAATCACTCTGAATGGAGATAATGCCTTTGAAACCACCGTTCCCTTCCAGGTACCTGCACCATGGGAGGAAGTCAAAGATATAATCCTTTGACTCATAACTGCGAAAGTTTTCCCTCAGCAGCAGAGCCAGGATGGTGGTGAACACCAAAAATATGACTGCCTTCCATTTATTCGCAAATTCTATGAGCAGTCTGCCGCAGTGTGAAAAATCCGTATCGGATTTCATGGTATCAGCTCCACAAGAATTGAGTCAATCCCCCTTTGTTTGCGACATTATTGAGCGTAACAATAATGGCTGGACTGCCTGCCGTGTATCATCGATTCATCCAGATGCACCGCCAGGCAGGTGGGAAAAAAGCAGGGATTTTATTAAAGTAAATAAAAATCCTTGAAATCCCTATCCTCGTAGCAAGCTGTGAGGCATTACGGGATTTCACCCTACGGGACGGATTTTATAAAACAATCTCGCAGCAAGCTGCGGGGAAATGCTCTCTTATTAATTATAATTCGGATGGATGTATCAGTGGACGGCACTGGCTGAATATCAAAGCCCTATCTTAATCATCAGATTGTTCCTCCTGCTTGATAAAACAGGACACCCGCTGCCCTTCCAGGGTAAATTCCAGCTTTTGCCGGGTGGGCACCCCGCTGTGCAGATCCCACCCTCTGGCAGCATAGGAATAAGTTCCATCCGATCCTGCGCAGGGTTACCAGGACAGTGCTGTCTGGCAACTGGGTTATTTCGTCGCCCCGCCATAGGAGGATGGCACCAGGTAGATCATGGTTTATTCGGACAGTGTTTATTCTCAGGCATGCTGGCTTGAAGAAATGAGGCGGTTCAGCAGCCGGCAGCCCGTTTCTCGTTAAAATCACCAATATCAGGAAACGATCTTTACGGAAGGCATTCCCGGTGCTTGCCTGGCGAAAAATATATGTTATCCTTATGGATACCATATCACTGCAGATACCCGCTGGGCTGCGGATCCTGAGCATGAAAGGACAGCACCATGGATAACAAACTTCGCGATTTTGGTGAGGAGGCCGTCAAAAATATTCATGAACAAGCCGTGGACGACGACCGGGTTCCACCGCTAGCCAACAAGGCCGGCAGCTTTATCCAGATCGTGCTTGTCTTCCTGTTCACCTTTCTCGGTGTCACGTACGCCACTTATTACGCCAACCAGAGCGGTAAAGCAGAATCATACGGCCCGCTTTATGTTGGATTGGGAATATTTTTTGGCCTGCTCATCGGGGCATTTCTTGGTCTGGGGGTGAAATGGCTCATCCGCAAATATTACATCCGCTGATAACAAGCAGCCTGTTTGGATTGATCCTATTTTCCAGGCAGGTAATATCGCCAGAAGATAGATAATTGCCATGTTGCCGGTAAAATTTAATATTATTACTGGCATCTTCCCGATATGCGGTTTCCTTCCTTACTAACCATCAATCCTTCGGATTTCCCAACAGGATAAACCCCTGCAGCGGTTGATCTGACTCACAATTTTGTACAGCCTGATTTTACCAGGCAGACACGGTCTTCCATAAATTCCCGCCCGTAAGAGCTTTCGTCTCCCAGGAGCTTCTTATCCTGCCGGATAGAAACACGACTGTCCCTGCCCACAGCGATTCCATCCGAGAACCACTGTTTTTGAAAAAAGTTCGCAAGGTGACGACCATTCCATCCGCTCTTCCTCGCCAGGCTGGTTTTCTGCCCTAACCAACCCTTTCCAGCCGGAATTCCCCCTTGACAAACCAGTATATACGGTGTATATTATCTATGCATATATACACTGTATATAAACAAGGAGGATCAATGGATACCGAAAATTCCATTTCCGCAGGCTCAGACCTGCAGCAAGCCATCAAGGATACCGCCTGGCAGCAAATCGCCCAACACGGCGCAGCTGCACTTTCCCTGCGCGCCATCGCCAGGCAGCTTGGCATAACCGCCCCGGCTATTTACAACTACTTCCATCGCCGGGACGACCTGGTGACAGTCCTGATCAAGGACGCATACCTGTCTTTCGGGGATTCCCAGCAGGCTGCCATCCGCAACCTGCCTGCAGAGGATTACCATCTGCAGTTGATCACCCTGGGGCTGGCTTACCGGGAATGGGCGGTAGCCTTCCCGGAGCGCTACCAGCTCATCTTCGGCACACCCATTGCCGGCTACCATGCCCCTCTGGCTGAAATCCTTCCTGCGGCCGCCCGTTCATTGTCCGTCCTGGTTGGCGTCCTGGCTGCTGCCGGAGAGGCGGGCAGGCTTTCCCAACAAAATCCTGTCCCGCTGACCCCGGCGCTTCAGAGCATGCTGAAGGCCGGCCGGGAACTGTACCAGGTCAGGGAGGAAGCACTATACCAGGCCATCGCCGTCTGGAGCAGGGTGCACGGGCTGGTCTCGCTGGAGATCGGCCACCAGTTCCCGGAATTTATCAGTGATGCGGGCGAAATCTTCCGCCGTGAGGTGCAGATTATTTGCAGCCAGGCGCTGGAAGAATAACAGGACTCCCGGGTTTGCACAACCATTATCCAGCAGAAATATATACCATACCAATCCAAAAACTACCCAACAAAAGGAAATAAACAATGAATCAAAATGAACTGCACGTCATCTTTGGCACTGGTCAACTGGGCATGGCGGTGATGCATGAACTGGTTCACCAGGGGAAGAAAGTCCGCATGGTCAACACCCGCGGCCAGGCAGACGTACCTGCTGGTGTGGAAGTAGTCAAAGGTGACGCCTATTCACCCGATTCGGTGCAGACACTCACAGCCGGGGCACAGGTGGTTTACCAGTGCGCCCAGCCGGGTATCACCCAATGGCCGCAGAAATTCCCTGCCCTGCAAGCCAGCATCCTGGAAGGGACTGCCCGCAGCGGAGCCCGCCTGGTGATCGGCGAGAACCTGTATATGTACGGTGAGGTCAGCGGTCCAATCCATGAGGGACTGCCTTACAACGCCACCACCCGCAAGGGACGCACCCGCGCCCAAATAACCGAAGCAGCCCTGGCCGCTCACCAGGCTGGCAAACTGAGGGTGGTGATCGGGCGCGGTTCGGATTTCTTCGGTCCCGGCGTGCTGAATTCTGCCGTGGGCGGCGAACGCTTCATCCAGCCTGCCCTGCAGGGCAAATCCGCCCAGCTGGTTGGCAGGTTGGATATCCCCCATACCGTCACCTTTATCGAGGATTTTGGCAGGGCGCTGGTGCTGCTGGGGGAACACGAGGAAGCCTACGGGCAAGCCTGGCATGTGCCCAACGACCAGCCGCACATCACCCAGCGCCAGCTGATGACCATGTTCTTCGAGGAGAGCGGCCAAAAGCCGCGCATAAAGCGCATGGGACCGCTTATGCTAGCAATTGGCAGGCTTTTCATCCCCGAAGCGCGCGAGGGGATGGAGATGGCCTACGAGTTCGAGCAGCCCTTCGTGGTGGACAGCAGCAAATTTGAAGGCGCCTTCGGCATGCAGGCCACCCCGCTGCGGGAAGCCGTGCGCCGCACCGTGGGTTGGTACCGGGAGCATGCAGAGTTGAAGCGTTTAGAGCAAAAGATCTCACAACCACAGGCAATTGCTGATTAAGCTGCAAACGCCTGGGGCCTTCGCCAGGCCGGATGGAGGCTCAGGTAATACCCGACCGGCACCCTGCGTCAGGAGGCATTTCCCGTAGGGTGCCGGTCGGTTGCAAAAATCCAGCTGGACGGGCAATCATACAGACCGCACCATCTTTAGCGCTGGCCTGTGAGATGTGCAGGATTTGATGATGGACCCGGGCTGCCCTCCCGCTTGATGCTGGAACCACCCGGGTGATCGCCGACAGCATGCAAATTCTGATGGATAAGGGCGGGCTGCTTGCCGGAATAACCCGGTATTTACAATAAATCCCTTTAGATAATATTATCCGATAGACTAACTTGTTATCAAAGAATGCGGGAAGTGGGCTGCGAAGGCCCCGTGGGAAGACATCTGCTAGCAGGTGATGCCAGCCTTAGCAAGTGCTGTTGCACATCCGCATACATAATCAAACAACTCGTCCGGGTTAGATTCGATCTAATATCATGAGTATAATTATTATTGAGAAGGGTTTTCCCCATCTATCCGCAAATTGAGAAATCCTACCCCTATTTTTATAAAGGGATTGTCCTATAAAAATGCGAGTTTTAATCCAAGGAGGATACGATATGACTGGTTATGTTGGCAATATCGAAAAAGTTACTGAAACAAACAATTATTTTCGGCAGGTGCTGTTCACCGGCAAACATTTGCAGCTGGTGGTGATGTGCCTGCAGGGCGGGGAAGAAATTGGCAATGAGGTGCACCCGGATGTGGACCAGTTCTTCCGCATTGAAGAGGGTAAAGCCAGGTTTGTGTTTCACGATACCGAGGAACACCTGGTTGAAGCGGGCGGAGCCGTGGTTGTCCCGGCCGGCACCTATCATAACGTGATCAATGCATCCCCGGACGGGCATCTGAAACTTTATACAGTTTACACGCCACCCAACCACCCGGACGGGACGGTGCACAAGACCAAAGCCGAGGCCGAAGCCGGAGGACATCACTAAGCATAATCTTCGCGTTTTGCAGTCCATTTTATAAAACATCACTTATTCAGGGATTGCAAGTTTTACCTGCCTGTATAGTGGAAGAATATCTGTTTCAGCTTTTACCAGGATGGCGGTCAGCCAGGGTTATTCTCCCGGCTGTCCTGACCGGAACTAAAATCATCATGAAAGGAAGTTCCTCATGGCAAAAATTCTGATCCTGGGGGGGTATGGGTATACCGGCAGGCTGCTGAGCCGCCACCTGCTGCAGCAGTCCGATGCAGAAATCATCCTGGCAGGCAGGCACCTGGAAAAAGCTCAGGCCTATGCCGGCACGCTCAATGCAGCCTTCAACGGAGAGCGCGTCTCCGCCCTCCAGGTGGATGCCGCCTCTAAAGAGGACCTGGCACAAGCGCTTCAAGGGGTGGAACTACTGGTTGTGGCCGCCCCCACCACCCGCTGCGCCGAGACAGTCATCCGCACCGCCCTGGAGTGCGGGGTGGACTACCTGGATATCCAGCTGGATATCGGCAAACTGGCCATCCTGCAGTCGCTTGCCCCGCAGATCGAACAGGCCGGGCTGTGTTTCATCACCGAGGCCGGCTTCCACCCCGGGCTGCCATCCGCCATGGTGCGCGCCGCTGCTACCCGGCTGGACCGGATGGATTCCGCCGTGACGGCCGGCTACCTCAACATGGGCCAGTCTCTGCCGTACACGGAAGCGGTGGATGAGCTCATGGAGATGTTCCGTACTTACCAGGGGCAGGTCTTCAAGAACGGCGCCTGGACAAAGGCGTCCTCTTACGAGATGCGCCGGGTGGATTTTGGCGGCGAGATAGGCATGCGCGGCTGCTTTTCCATGTTCCTGGAGGAAATGCGCCCACTGCCGGAGATGTATCCATCCCTGCAGGAAGTGGGTTTCTTTATGTCCGAAACGCACTGGCTGGTGGATTGGGTGATTTACCCGCTGGTTTATGCCGGGCTGAAGATTGCTCCGCGCCAGGCCATGCGCCCACTTGGCAAGCTGCTGTGGTGGAGCATGCAGAACCTGCCCAAGCCACCCCACCTGGTACTGCTCAAGGTGGAGGCCTGCGGCGAGAAAGACGGTAAAAAAGCCAGGGTGGAGGCAGCCATCTCACACCGCGATGGCTACGAGCTCACCGCCATCCCGGTGGCTGCCTGCCTGCTGCAGGTGCTGGATGGAAAAGCACACAAGCCGGGAATGTGGATGATGGGACACCTGGTCGATGCGCAGCGCCTGTTCGATGATATGCAGCGCATGGGTGTGCAGGTGAACTGGCAAATTTCCTGAGCCGCGGTTTAATGCGTCTCCAGCTCTATCATTATTAAGCAAGGGTTACCGGCCTTTCAGGAGGAACTATGAAACATGCCTTGAAGATAAGTCTGGGGGTGGCTGCTGTCGGGCTGGCTGTGATAGGGTCGCAGCGCCTGAAGCTGCCGCGCCGAAGGGCCAACCTGGAAGGCCTGGAGGATAGCGGGGTGACGCAGGCCTACGACCGCATCAGCCGGATGCCACAGTTTGCCCTCATGCGCCACATCACAGCCGCCTACCTGGCCAGGTTCAACCCCTGCGGATCGCTGGTGGATATAGGCTGCGGCCCCGGGCTGCTTACCAGCCTGATAGCCAGGCGCTATCCCCAACTGCGGGTGACCGGTCTGGATACCTCCCAAGAGATGCTGCACACGGCGGCAATTAACGCAGCCGCCCAGGGGCTGGCACCGCGCCTGGATTTCCGCCTCGGGGATGCCGGCGCCCTGCAGGAAGCAGGGGCATCCTTTGATTTTGCGGTGAGCTCGCTCTCGCTGCACCACTGGAGCAATCCGCATCAGGCGCTGGATGAGATTTACCGCATCCTGGCGCCGGGCGGGCAGCTGCTGCTTTTCGATCTGCGCCGCGACTCCCGGCGGGTTTTCCTATGGCTGCTGATCTTTGTCCAGAATGTGGTGCTGCCCTCTGCCATCCGGCGTATCGGCGAGCCCACCGGTTCACTGCTGGCCAGCTACACCCTGGCCGAGCTGGGCGAACTGCTGGGGAAGTCGCAGTTTGAGGAATGGAAAGTGGAGGGCGGACCGGTTTACGCCTTTGCGTGGGCCAGGAAGTCTAGCCAATCGAGCACCCTGCCAGGGGTTTCCAGCCCTGACCTGTAACAATTACACCCTGTTTCATCATCACATATTCAGGAGTATTACCCGTGTCTGAAATCTTCAAAAAACTTAACCTGAAAGAACAAAAGGAAATCCTGGTGCTGAACGCACCTGATAGCTTTGAGCCCGAACTGCACAACGTGGCCCTGGAGGGCATCATCATTCGCCACAGCCTGGAAGAGGTGGAGGGGTTTGATTTCTCACTGGCGTTTGTAATCAGGCAGGAGGAACTGGACCAGATATCCGACGCAGTCACCCGCAAAGCCAGGGGCGATGCTGTGATCTGGTTTGCCTATCCCAAGGGTACTTCCAAAAGGTATCAATGCGAGTTCAACCGCGATTCTGGCTGGCACGTGCTGGGGGTAGCCGGCTTTGAGCCAGTACGCCAGGTGGCCATCGATGAGGACTGGTCGGCACTGCGCTTTCGCCGGGTGGCATTCATCAAGGACATGAAGCGCCGCTCCTCCATGGCACTCTCGGATGAGGGCAAAGCTAAAATAAAACCAGAGGGTTCTGGAGTTTAATTCTCTTCAAGCGGGTCGTGACATTTCGCAGTCTCTATCACAGGACAATAACCCATTCATTTGCTATCCATAGAATTTCATGGGGGTTATAATAATATACGGATATAAATAACCACCACAATTCCCTCCGCTCAACCATAAAGTGCTCACTGCAATCCCGGAAAATCATCAGAGGTAAATATGAAAAACGGTTACTGTTTAAAAATAGTTCTAATTATCCTCGCCGCAGCATTGGCTGTAGGTATCGCCCTTCAGCTACTTCCATTTGGAAAAAACCTGGATAATCCTCCCGTCACCGATGCAATGCAGTGGACCGATCCCCAGGCTGAAGAAATAGCCAGGCGCGCCTGTTACGATTGCCACAGCAATGAGTCCGTTTGGCCGTGGTATTCCAAGATTGCCCCGGGATCCTGGCTGATGCAAAAGGATGTGGATGATGGCCGGAGCGCCATGAATTTCTCTACCGGCCACCGCATCGAGGCGGATGAAATTGCTGAAGTTCTGGAAGGTGGCGAAATGCCCCCGCCCCAATATCTGCTTCTGCACCCCGAAGCCCGCCTGAGCCAGGAAGAGAAAGACAAATTGATCAACGGGGTTCCCTGATCTAAAATTTTTTGCAGGTTGGTGTGGCGTGCTGGGCACAGCCTTGCCCGCACGGTACCCAACATCCCCCGCTTAACCGCAGGGATTGCTTCGCATCGCCAGAATAATCCATGAGTTTGTCATCCTGAGGCGGGAACTTATTGTTGTCTTTACTGACCTGGGTACAGCCGAAGGATCTCACGCTAGACCTATTCAGAGCAAGATTCTTTCCAGAAGAGAAACCCCTCTTATTATTATTTTCGTAGGATTTGTAGGATACGGTCGAACAGTCTGGCTTGCCGGCCTTGGCAGCCGTAGGACCGCACCCTGCCAATACCAACTCGGCGTCAGCCACCTCCTTCAGGAAAGCAAGAACGTTGGTTTTGGTGTTGTGCCCATATAACAACACACTCCGCAAGAAAATGCGGGGTGTGTGATTCCTGCTTTTTGTCCCGCCTGAACTAGGGCCCGTCGGAATTTACCTCCAGTTCAAAATCGCCTAATGTGTAAAGGCACGCATTATACGAATCTGAAAAGGGCAGGCTGGTCATGGTGTTTAGAAAAAGGAAACCACTCTTTATGATCGTTGGGGTATCGGTTGGCTGCGTCCAGGAGCGTACTACTGTGGTCACATCGTATTCCCCGGATAATGCCACCGGGGGGTTTGCGATGACCGCACCGCTCATCCGGTCAACGAGCACAATACCGCATCCCTGGAAATATTGAGCCATACCGTTACCATCTGCGTGAGAATTTTTTAACTTCCAGCGCAGCACGGCACGTGTCACAGATTTTGGGATTTCCGTCAGGTTGAAATGTACCTGGGCATCGGAGTATCTGCTCAGAACATGGGTGCCAATGTCCTCCCATGTCCCATAATCATATCCCACATCGATATCCTTCTCTGGAAAATAGTAGTCGATCTCTGCACCCCCCTCGCCCTGCTCAGCTGATACATAGTCAATCTTCAGCGATGGGTCCTTGAGAATGACTGTGTACTTCGGGTAAAGGCCCTGGATATGCGGACTGTCCATGGATTCGTCACTGCCTTTATAGGCGCGTACAAAGAACTTGGGCGGGATGATCCCTCCCCCACTGGATTCTGGGGGGATCATGGCAATGTGTATCTTGGGATTGATAATCGATTGTACCAGGACGGGATCCATGCCGGGCGCGTCCCGGTAGACGTGATAGCCGCCAATATCTGCGACGTTGAATGGGCAAGGTTCAAACCAGCAGCCCGGGATCCAATCCCAAATCAAGGTGGTATAGCCATCCTTCATAAAATTACACACGGTTTCAGCGGTTGGCTGGGCAAGGATGCCGTCGAATCGTGCGAGACACACATTGAGATCGCGGGTGAATTCCAGGTTATAGGGCGGGGCAATTTCGGGTGACAAGCCGGTAAGTTTATCCCCGGCTAAAACTAAATCCGCCGCATTGCCGATCAGGGTAAAGTCTCCAGCGATTAATTCAATTTTACCTTTCTTGATGACCTGCTTCAGGTAGCCCAGATACTCCAGGGTATCCCCGCTCCAGCCCCAGCACTCCAGCTCCAGGGTCACATCTTCAGGCGGCGGGGGCGAGATGAGGCTGTCCAGGTACTTGCCAAAGTCAAACCCACCTGCAGTGGGGTAGATGAAGTTGTTGCTTCCTGGCGGGATGCGGTTCCACGGGCCCTGGTTAACCGACAGGTAGCAGTACACTTTGTCCACGTTCTTGCTGGTGGTGAGCACAGCGTCCTGCAGGCCAAAAGCCTGCGGGCTGGCTGCGGCACACTGCCCGTCGCTGATTTCCAGCTTGAGCAGGCTGCTGGGTGTTTCACTGTTCCCATCAAAGCTGCTGATATAGTAGATATATTTTCCCAGCCCGAGTCCCGGGTCGACGTAGGTGAAGTCCCCGGTTCCGGGATGCCCGTCGAGCTGAGCCGCAAGCGAGAAACCTGCACTGCCTGGATCCATGCGGTAAAGGAAAAAATTCTTCTCATCCTCGCTGTTGTCCTGGATGATCAGGTTGGCGTCACACTGCTTGACGACCCCCTGCAGTCCAGGCGCACCCGGTATCTCGGATGGAACAGCAGGCTCAGGCGCTGGTTCCTCTTCAGCTTGCGTCTCTCCCGGCGGTAGCTCCCCGCCCGCTCCCGCCTGCCCTCCAGGCGTCCCTCCGCCCTGTGCCGGGGGTTCCAATAGCGCAGGGATTTCATCTTCAGAAGGCGTATGGGGGGTGGGAATCGGTCCTGTCGACGAGGTATTAATATTCATGCCGGCAATTTCGTCAGCAAGCAGCACGGAAACCCGCACCACATTGGAAACGGTCACTGCATTATCCTCTCCAACGGCGCGCACCACCAGGCGGTAATCGCCGTCTTCCGCAGGCGTCCATAGCCAGGTTGCTTTGAAGGGGTTTTGTCCGACCGGCGAAACATCGGTTTTGGTCGAGACGAAGACCCCGTCCACCCACAATTCCAGGTCCTTTAAAGGCGTCCCGCTGACCGCCTCGGCATACACCCCGACCGCCTGCCCCGACGGAAGCTCCGCCCCATTCATCGGCAGGTTGATATTCACCAGGGTGGAGGTTATGCCAGCCGGCGCCTGCCCTTCGGGTTCAGCTTTGGTTAATCCGGGGATGACCAGGATTCCAACCAGGGCTCCCACCAGGACAGCTCCAAGTCCGAGAAA
>Ga0209254_10001248_pt1 | contig 22614 bp, 17 predicted proteins | sample FrelakmetDIP11DI_FD_187148 | JGI IMG/M metagenome (GOLD analysis project Ga0209254, IMG submission 187148) | Freshwater lake sediment microbial communities from the University of Notre Dame, USA, for methane emissions studies - DIP11 DI (SPAdes)... | ecosystem: Environmental > Aquatic >...
CGAAAAACGATTAAACGCACAAAAAAATAACCTCTCTTTGACATTTCCTTTAAATTGATTTAATTTCCCAATTCTTATGGAACCAATCAAAGACCAGGCAATTATCCGAAACTTTTCCATCATCGCCCATATTGACCACGGAAAGTCAACTTTGGCAGACCGTCTTTTAGAAATGACCGGCACTGTTTCCGCCCGGGAAATGACCCCCCAGTATCTCGATAAAATGGATCTGGAAAAGGAACGAGGCATTACCATAAAAGCACAAACCGTATCTCTGGACTATCAGGCTCTTGATGGGAAAAACTACCGTTTAAACCTGATTGATACTCCCGGGCACATGGATTTCAGCTATGAAGTTTCCCGAAGCCTGGCTGCTTGTGAGGGGGCATTATTAGTCGTGGATGCTACTCAGGGGATCGAAGCTCAAACTCTCGCTAATCTTGATTTGGCTTTAAAGAATAATCTGAAGATCATTCCTGTGATTAACAAAATTGATCTTCCTCAGGCTGATCCGAAACAAGTAAAAGGAGAAATTGAGCTGATTCTGGGATTAGATTCCTCTGGGGTTTTAGAAGTGAGCGCTAAATCCGGCACGAACGTTCACAACGTGCTCGAAGCAATAGTCAGTCGAATTCCGGCTCCTTCCGGCAAAAAAAACAATCCTCTTTCAGCCTTAATATTTGACTCCTGGTATGACACCTACCAAGGAGTTATCGTCCTCATCCGGGTTTTTGAGGGAAAAATTTTTCCCGGGATGCGCATTAAACTTTTTGCTTCCAATAAAGAATATGAAGTGAACCGCGTAGGAATATTTTCTCCGGCAGCAAAAGATACAGAAGTATTGAGCACCGGCGAAGTAGGATTTATTATTGCAGGAATAAAAAACTTACGGGACATCCAGGTTGGGGATACGATTACTGACGCATCCCAACCCACCACCACACCTTTTCCTGGTTTTCAAGAAGTAAAACCGATGGTCTTTTGTGGGGTTTATCCATCCTTTCCGGAACAATATAACCCTTTGCGCGAGGCATTGGAAAAACTGAGACTCAATGATTCTTCGTTTACCTTTGAACCCGAAAATTCCGTGGCTTTGGGTTTTGGGTTTCACTGTGGTTTTCTGGGTCTCTTGCACAAAGAGATAATTCAAGAACGATTAGAACGAGAATTTAATCTTGACCTCGTCAGCACTGCTCCTAATGTGGTTTATAACGTAACGACCCTAAAAGGAGACGTCATAAAAATTGAAAGCCCTGATCAGCTCCCCCCTCCTCAGGAAATCGCCCATATTGCCGAACCCTATATCCTCGCCTCGATTCCTACCCCCGTTGCGTATCTGGGAGAAATTTTAAAGCTCTGCGAAGAAAAACGAGGATTGCAACGCGACCTCATATATTTATCCCCCGAAAAGGTAGTGTTGAAATATGAAATTCCTTTAAACGAGGTGGTGTGGGATTTTAATGACCGCTTAAAGTCTTTGAGCCGGGGCTATGCTTCTTTTGATTATGAATTCCTTGACTTTCGAAATTCTTCCATGGTTAAATTGGACCTTCTTCTTAATGGATCAATAATTGACGCTCTTTCTCTCCTCGTCCCAAAAGCAAAAGCGTATTATATTGGGAAAGGACTTGTTGAAAAAATAAGAAAAATAATCCCCCGCCACCTCTTTGAGGTAGTTATTCAAGCCGCCATTGGCAGCAAAGTAATCGCCCGAGAATCTATTCCTCCTTTGAGAAAAAATGTTACGGCTAAATGTTATGGGGGGGATATTACGCGAAAAAGAAAGCTTCTGGAAAAACAGAAAGAGGGGAAAAAGAGGATGAAACAGGTAGGCAAAATATCCATCCCTCAAGAAGCTTTCTTATCTATTTTAAAAGTAAGTTAAGCGGTCAAGGGTTGAGGGTTAACCTCTAAAATAAAAACACCCGTTAACACAATGGATTGATTATGAAAAAAACCAAAACTAAATTCCAGGAAAATTTTGAGGCCATCGTTATTGCCATTCTCCTTGCCCTTTTTATCCGGACCTTTGTTGTCGAACCATTCAAAATCCCTTCAGGTTCAATGATCCCAACCCTTTTGGTGGGAGACCACATTTTGGTAAATAAATTTATTTATGGCATTCGAATACCTTTTACCAATAAAAAGGTTTTTGCTTTTAACAAACCAACACGGGGAGATGTAGTTGTTTTTGTCTACCCTCTCGATACAACGCTTGATTTTATCAAGCGGGTGATCGGAGTCGAAGGAGACACCATCGTGATGAAAGGAAAGAAGTTGTATATCAATGGTGAACTCTACTCTGACCCGTATGCTCATTATATTGATGATAATCCTGGAAATATTGAATTCCCACGAGGCGATTTTGGTCCCATAACGGTTCCTAAAAACTCCCTTTTTGTCCTTGGGGATAACCGCGATACGAGCCGCGACAGCCGATTCTGGGGATATGTCCCCCTCGAATCAGTAATTGGAAAAGCCTTTATCATTTATTGGTCTAATGGGAGTAATCATAATCGGTTTCAGTGGAACTACCCCATGAAACTTCTCGATGCCATCATCGATAATCGGTGGAGCCGGGCAGGAGATAGAATCCATTAGTCAAGGTAAAAAAACGGTAATTTTTTGAAATTTTAAAAAATTTTTCCAAGTCTTTGAAATAACACATTCATTAGACAAAAGACTTTAGAAAGAAATCCTTGACGAATGCAAAATATTTTGGTATTTTTTTGACAATTGAAGATGGTTTTACCCCAAACCTAAAAACCTTAATCCCCGAGAAGGGATAACGATATTGAAATTTTGCAGGAAACGTTGTCTGATACAACCTTCTTACTGAAAGGTAAGGAGGTTTTTTTTTGGAGTTTATAAGAGGGATTTTAAAGGTTGCTTGCGGACAAAATGAAACTTAAAGGCAAAGATTTGTTGGGGTTAGAAGAATTAACTTCTGAAGAAATTTCTTTAATTTTAGCTACCGCTAACTCGATGAAAGAAATTTTTCCCCAAAAAAAGAAAGAACCCCCTCCTTTAAAAGGAAAGCTCATCATCAACCTTTTTTATGAACCCAGCACCCGTACCCGGATTTCTTTTGAAATAGCAGGAAAAAGACTGGGAGCCGATACTATCAATTTTGATTTTTCAACCAGCAGTATGTCAAAAGGGGAGACCTTCAAGGATACGGTACTTAATCTTCACGCAATGAACCCGGATATTATAGTTATTCGTCATTCAGTCTCTGGTGCCCCACAATTCGTTGCCAATAATATTTCAGCCGCGGTCATAAATGCTGGCGATGGAGCTCATGAACACCCGACGCAGGCACTTTTAGACCTTTTCACCATAAAGGAAACTTTTGGAAGAATCGAAAAATTGCGAGTAGCCATTATTGGCGATATCAGCCATAGTCGAGTAGCGCGTTCTAATATTTGGGGGCTTACTAAGCTGGGAGCTCACGTAAGAGTAGCCGGCCCACCAACGCTTATCCCCTCCCATATAGAAGAGATGGGGATCGAAGTCTTTTATGACGTGGATGCAGCGATTAAAGATGTTGATGTTATCATGTGTCTTCGGATCCAGACGGAACGTCAAAATCAAAATCTGTTTCCTTCCTTAAAAGAGTACAGTCGGTTTTTTGGCATTAATCAGGCAAGGCTGAGCAAAGCGAAACCCGGGGCAATGGTCATGCACCCTGGCCCGATAAACCGGGGGGTGGAAATAACCTCTGACGTAGCTGATGGTGAAAAATCTCTCATCCTCAAACAGGTTGCTAATGGGATAGCAGTTCGCATGGCCTTGTTTTATCTTTTGGCCGGAGGGAATCATAAAAATGTTGCTCATTAAGAACGGGCGAGTAATTGACCCGGCTAACAACATCGACAATACGCTGGATATTTTTATCAATCAAGGGAAAATCATCCGTATCGGCAAGAATATTGATCCGGAAAGGGTAAGAAGTGATATTGGCAAATTTCGAATCATTGATGCTTCCGGGAAAATCATTGCCCCGGGATTCATTGACATGCATACTCATCTTCGGGAACCCGGCCAGGAAGGTAAAGAAACCATTGCCACGGGTTGCCAGGCTGCTGCTGTTGGGGGTTTTACCGCGCTTGCCTGCATGCCCAATACCAATCCTGTCAATGACAATAAGATTGTCACCAGCTATATAATAAATAAAGCCCTTAAGGAAGGTTGTGTCCGGGTTTATCCTATCGGGGCAATCACCCGGGGTTTAAAAGGAGAGAACCTCTCTGATATCGGAGAATTAAAAACTGCCGGGGTCGTTGCGCTGTCGGATGATGGCGAGCCGGTTATAAATGCTGAGGTTATGCGCCGAGCTTTAGAGTATGTTAAGAGTTTTAACCTCACGATAATTTCTCACTGTGAAGACAAAGACCTCTCTCGGTCTGGAGCAATGCATGAAGGTTTTGTCTCTACCCGCTTAGGTCTCCCTGGTATTCCGGCTGCCGCAGAAGAAGTGATGGTAGCGAGGGATCTGATTTTAGCGGAGCTGACTTCTTCTCACGTCCATATCGCCCATGTGAGCACTGCAGGTTCAGTAGATTTAATCCGCCGGGCAAAAGCAAAAGGCATTCGAGTAACCTGTGAAGTAACCCCCCACCACTTCACGTTAACCGATGAAGCAGTGACATCGTTTGACCCCAACACCAAGGTAAATCCTCCGTTGAGATCACAAGAGGATCGCGAGGCTTTGCGCGAAGGGTTAAGAGATGGGACCATTGATGCGATCGCCACCGACCATGCGCCTCACGATAGTCTGGCGAAAGATATAGAGTATACTTTGGCCGCTAACGGCATCGTTGGTTTAGAAACCGCAGTCTCGTTGACTTTAAACGAACTGGTCCATAACAATATCCTTACCATTAATCAGGCAATCGCCCGGCTCAGCACTAACCCTGCCCGTATTTTAGGGTTAAAAGGTGGCGCTCTTCACGAAGGTGAAGAGGCGGATATAACCGTCCTCGACGTGCAACGGGAATTTATTGTAAACCCGCAAACGTTTAAATCTAAGTCGCGCAATACCCCTTTTGCTCATTGGAAACTTAAAGGTGGCCCAGTCATGACAATTGTAGCCGGAAACGTTGTTTGGGAGGCTAAGTAAAAGATGACCATAACCAAAGCAATTCTTTGTTTAGAAGATGAGCGAACTTTCCTGGGTGAATCGTTTGGCGCCCAAGGAGAAACGACCGGAGAAGTGGTGTTTAACACCAGTTTGAGCGGCTACCAGGAAGTCCTCACTGACCCTTCGTATAAGGGCCAGATTGTTACCATGACGTACCCGCTGATCGGCAACTATGGCATCAACGAGGAAGATAGCGAGTCTGAAAGACCGCAGGTGGAAGGTTTTGTGGTAAGAGAATTAAGCTCACGCCCTTCTAACTGGAGAAGCCAGAAAACGCTTGATCAATATTTTAAAGAATATAGCATAGTGGGGATTCAGGGGATTGATACCCGGGCGCTAACGAAACATATCCGGGATGCGGGAGCGCAGTTGGGAATCATTTCCACCGTAGACTTTGACTGCCAAAGCCTGAGAAAAAAACTCGAAAAAGCCCCGCAGTATGGTGGTCGTGACTTGGTGAAAGAAGTTACCTGTCCTCAACCCTACGCGTGGGAACAAGGAACTTGGAGTTTTCCGAAAGGCCGTAGAAACTCCTCCAGACAAATTGGGGATAGGTTCAACGTTATCGTTTATGATTGTGGAGTAAAAAGAAATATCCTCCGTCATTTGGTTGATGAAGGATGTGAGGTAACGGTAGTACCAGCCTCTTTCCCCGCGGAAGAGGTTTTGGGGTTGCGCCCCCAGGGAGTCTGCCTCTCAAATGGACCGGGAGACCCGGCAGCAATTTCTTATGTTATTGACAATGTAAAAAAGCTTATTGGCAAACTGCCGATTATGGGTATCTGTCTGGGGCATCAAATTTTAGGACTTGCCCTAGGGGGTAAGACCTATAAGCTTAAATTTGGCCATCGGGGAGGTAACCAGCCGGTAAAAGACCTGGCCACGGGAAAAGTTGCGATCACCGCTCAAAACCACGGATTTTGTGTTGATCTCGAAACCCTTGATACCCGGGATGTGTTCTTAACGCATATCAACCTTAATGACCAGACCCTTGAGGGATTTCGGCATAAACAGCTACCACTTTTTTCGGTTCAGTACCACCCTGAAGCATCTCCCGGTCCCCATGATGCCTCTTACCTTTTTAAACAATTTCGTGAGCTGATGCAACATGCCCAAGCGAACTGACATAAAGAAAATTTTGGTTATCGGCTCAGGCCCGATTATCATCGGCCAAGCCTGTGAGTTTGACTATTCTGGAACCCAGGCATGTAAAGCCTTAAAAGAAGAAGGCTATAACGTCATCCTGGTCAATAGTAACCCGGCCACGATCATGACCGATCCCGAAATGGCGGATAGCACATATATTGAGCCGGTTAATGCCAGAGTGATCGCGGATATCATTGCCCAGGAAAATCCCGATAAAAAGCCTCATTACCTTGCTTTGCTTCCGACTATTGGTGGGCAGACTGGACTTAATGTGACGATCGCCCTCGGAAGAAGCGGCGTACTTGAAGAATATAACGTTGAGCTCATCGGGGCTAAGTTAGACGCCATCATGAAAGCCGAAGACCGGGAACTTTTTAAAAAGAGCATGGATCGCATTGGGCTCTCCATGCCCCAAGGAGAATATGTTTATAACCTTCGAGAAGCCTTGCGAGCGGCAGATCATTTAGGGTATCCGGTTATTCTCCGGCCGGCCTTTAATTTGGGCGGAACCGGAGGGGGAATTGCCTTTTCCCGCGTTGAACTTGAAGAAATCTTAAAGCCTTTTTTTAAAGATTCTCAGTTTAATCAGGTCTTGATCGAGAAATCAGTTATCGGATGGAAAGAATATGAACTTGAGGTAATGCGAGATTTAAACGACAATGTAGTCATCATCTGCTCCATTGAAAACTTTGATCCTATGGGAATTCATACCGGTGACAGCATCACCGTGGCTCCCGCCCAAACCTTAACGGATAAAGAGTATCAACTCATGCGCAATGCGGCTATTGCCATCATTCGGGAAATTGGCGTGGAGACGGGTGGTTCAAATATCCAGTTCGCGGTAAATCCGGAAAACGGAGACATGCTGGTGATCGAAATGAATCCAAGAGTATCCCGGAGCTCTGCCTTAGCTTCTAAAGCCACGGGATTCCCTATTGCCAAGATCGCCACTAAGCTGGCAATCGGTTATACTTTAGATGAAATTTCTAATGACATCACCCGTTATACCAAGGCTTCCTTTGAGCCGGTCATTGACTATGTGGTAACTAAAATACCCCGGTGGGCGTTTGATAAATTTCCGGAAACCGATCAGACCCTCAACACCCAGATGAAGTCCGTGGGAGAGGTGATGGCGATTGGTCGCACCTTTAAAGAATCATTTCAAAAAGCTATCCGATCCTTAGAAATCGGATATCATGGTTTGGAAAAAACCGAGAAAGATCAAAGTAACGACCCTCATAAGTCAAGAAAAACAGCGACAAAGGAATCCCTTAAAAAGATCCGGGAAAAGTTAAAGGTGCCAAACTGGGAGCGGATTTTTTATATTGCTCAGGCCTTGAGAATGGGGATGACTGTTGAAGAAATCAACGGTTTAAGCAAGATTGATCCATGGTTTTTATTCAATATAAAGGAGATTGTTGATTTAGAAATCGAGCTTAGTAAACATACCCTCCCATCGGCAACTCCTGAACAAATCCGCAAAGCAAAACAGTTTGGGTTTAGTGATATTAAATTGGCGGAAATCTTTCAGACCGATGAAATTTCCTTCCGCGCTTTCCGAAAGGCGCTCGGCATTGAGGCGGTGTTCAAGCTGGTCGATACCTGTTCCGCTGAGTTCGAAGCCTATACCCCGTACTATTATTCCACGTACGAAACTGAAGATGAAACCAAGCCGTCGGATAAACCCAAAGTCATGATTCTCGGAGGAGGCCCTAACCGCATCGGGCAAGGAATTGAGTTTGATTATTGCTGTGTCCATGCCGCGTTAGCCTTAAAAGAAGCGGGCTATGAAGTAATCATGGTGAATTGTAATCCCGAAACCGTATCTACTGATTATGATACCTCAGATCGCCTCTTTTTTGAACCCTTAACGCGAGAAGATATTTTAAATATCATTGATCGCGAAAAACCCATGGGGGTGATTGTCCAGTTCGGCGGCCAAACGCCCCTTAATTTAGCCCTACCCTTGAAGGAACAGGGGGTGCCCATATTAGGAACCGACCCGGAAAGTATCGATTTGGCTGAAGACCGGGAACGATTTAAAGCGGTCATTCATAAATTAAGTTTAGAGCAACCGAAAAATGGTTGCGCCCGTTCTTATGGTGAAGCAAAAGAAATTGCTAAAGACATCGGTTACCCGGTAGTGGTGAGACCTTCGTATGTCCTTGGCGGGAGGTCAATGGAGGTTGTGTATGACGAAGGTTCCCTCAATACTTATATGGATCAGGCAGTGAAAGTTTCCTTAAAGCGGCCGGTTTTGATTGATAAATTTTTAGAGGATGCGATTGAAGTAGATGTAGATGCTGTCGCTGATGGAGAAAGAGTGGTGATCGCCGGGATCATGGAGCATATTGAAGAGGCCGGCGTCCACTCCGGAGATAGTACCTGTGTGCTTCCCCCTTACACCATTACGGAAGATTTGATTAAGGTCCTCAAAGAACAAACCCATGTCTTGGGAAAAGACCTCAAGGTTAAGGGGCTTATGAACATTCAGTATGCCATAAAAAATGATATAGTGTATGTGTTAGAAGTAAATCCCCGTGCTTCCCGGACCATTCCGTTTGTGAGCAAAGCAACCGGAATCCCCTGGGCAAAGGTAGCTTCTTTAGTAATGGTGGGCTATTCCCTAAATGATCTTGGCATTACCGAAGAATGTGACGTTCATCATGTTTCGGTCAAGGAGTCGGTATTTCCTTTTAACAAATTTCCCGGCGTTGATTCCGTGCTCGGCCCTGAGATGAAGTCTACCGGAGAGGTGATGGGGATTGATGATGACTTTGGGATTGCGCTGAGCAAAGCTCAGATGGCTGCCGGCCAGGAGCTTCCGTTGGGCAAAAGGTTTGGGGGAACGGTTTTTATCAGTGTTAAAAATAAAGACAAACGGGTCATTGTTTTTATTGCTAAAAAGCTTCACGAACTGGGATTCAAAATTGTTGCTACTGAAGGGACAACCAAGGCTTTACGCAAACACGGTGTTCCGGTTTCAGAAGTTATTGGCAAAGTATACGAAAAGAGCCGAGGGGCAACCGTGGTGGATCGCATCCACCGGTTAGAGGTTGATTTGATCATCAATACCCCTCAGGGGAAAGGGCCTTATAGCGATAACTACATTATCCGGCAACAAGCAATCATTAATAAAGTTCCCTGTTTTACGACCATATCCGCAGCTGCGGCTGCGGTGAATGCTATTGAATCAGTGATGCGGCAGCGAGGATTATTTGCTGAAGGAGAAACCTTGCGCCAACGCATTGAAAAATCCCTTGCTCCGGCGCTTTTCATCAGTGTTGATTATAGCCATCACAATGAAAACCTCATTTCGTTAGTGCGAATTATCAGCAAGATAAAACCCACCATTTTAGCCACTAAGGGAACGGCAGCCTTTCTTGCTGCGCATGGGATTAAAGTCGAAAACGTCATCCCCCAAATCTCCGAGGGGGAGGGGCACACCATTATTGAGTATATGGAAAAAGGCAAGGTCGCTTTTATCCTCAATGTCATAGATAAGAAAGACGAGAATGCCATGAGTGATGGCTTCATTATCCGACGAGTTGCGGTTTCCCGATCAATCCCTTATCTTACCAACATCGAGGAATGCTTAGGCGAATTCCAGCAGAAAAAACAACTGGCTCTTTTTAAAAAAAGGATAAAAAATCTTCAGGATTATCATCACAATATTAACGTTCCTAAACCAAAAAATAAATTTAATTTAAAGCCATGTATTCTATCTTAGTTGCTGATGATGAAAAAGGGATCAGGGAATTTCTCGAAATTACCTTGAAAAAAGAAGGGTATGAGGTGTCCTTAGCCTCTAATGGGGCTGAGGCGATCTCCCTTTGCGAAAAAAAGAAGTTCGATATTATCCTTGCTGATATCAAAATGCCCCAGGGAGATGGCTATACAATTCTGAGGAAAGTAAAAAAGCTCCATCCTGATACCATAGTTATTATGATTACTGCGTACGGATCTCTTGAATCAGCAATTGAGGCGATGAAAGAAGGCGCCTTTGATTACATCTCCAAACCCTTTGATGTGAATGATGTAAAAGTTCTTATTCAAAGCGCATTAGCCAAACGGGATCTTAAATTGGAAATCCAGGGTAAAAAATCCCTTTTGGAAGAAAACCAATTTGATAACATCATCAGCAACAGTCCGGAGATGCATAAAATCTTTGCTCTGATCACCAGGGCCTCCAGTGCGAAAAGCAATGTCCTTATTATTGGAGAAAGTGGTACGGGTAAGGAACTGGTCGCTCGGGCAATTCATCAGCACAGCAACCGGAAAGACAAACCCTTTGTAACCATAAATTGCGGTGGAATCCCGGAAAACCTGCTGGAAAGCGAGCTTTTCGGTCATAAAAAAGGTTCTTTTACCGGCGCCCTGGCTAATAAGATTGGGCTTTTCGAAGCAGCGTCGGGCGGCACTATTTTTCTTGATGAGATCAGTGACCTTCCCCTTCTCCTCCAAGTCAAACTTCTCCGCGTGGTTCAGGATAAAGTCTTTACTCCCATTGGCGAGACCAAGGAAATAAATGTAGATGCAAGAATAATCTCGGCAACCAATCAGGACTTGGAACAAAATGTTATTGAACGAAAATTTCGCGAAGACCTTTATTACCGTTTAAATGTAATCCAAATCAGGATCCCTCCGCTTCGTGAGCGAAAAATGGATATTCCTCTTTTGGCGCAATACTTCCTGGACAAATATTCCCGGGGGATGGGAAAAGAAATTCAACAAATCTCCTCCTATGCGCTTGACACCTTACAAAACTACCACTTCCCGGGAAATGTAAGGGAATTGGAAAACATCATTGAACGAAGTGTTGCCCTCGAAACCACTAATATTATCCTTCCCGAGAGTTTGGCGCTCGCTACTCATAAGCTGGGGGGAAAAAAGTTGGGAGTGGTTGATATGAACCTGCCTTCTGAAGGAATAGATTTAGATGAGTTAATGAATCAGCTGGAAAAAAATCTATTGCTTAAGGCCCTGGGGGAAACTCAGGGAAGAAAGAACAAAGCTGCTGAGCTTCTCCGAATCTCCTTCCGTTCCTTCCGTTACCGCCTGGAAAAGCATGGTATCGATGCTCCGGGTGATGAGTAGGATAAGACCAGCCCTTCTAAGATTCCTGAGTCAATAACCCGCAAAGCCGAAAATTCAAAAACCTCCATCACTCCTATGGTAATAAGGATCCCCGGAATAATTAAATCCTCTCGTCCCTTTTGCAGTCCTGGTAGTGATAAGCGTTCCGCAGCAGTCTTAACAATTAACTCCTGGAAAATCTCTCTGATCCGTTTTATCTCTACGAGGTGATTAGTAACTTTTCCCCGGTCATATTGAGCTAACTGCAAATCAAGCGCGGCCAAGGTGGTTGGGGTTCCGGCTATTCCAATCAGAATTATCCGGTGATCACAACTAAAAGGATAAAGCGAAGCGATCTGAAACTGTTTTTTCACGTTTTGAATTTTTGTAGTGATGATTTTTTCTATTTTTGCCAGCTCTTCTGCCTGAGGAGGGTCATGATGAAGATATTTCTCCGTGAGGTGCACCACTCCCAGGTCAATGCTTTCCGCCCTTAAAACCTCAGTCTTCTGCGTGAGGATAAGCTCGGTGCTTCCTCCTCCAATGTCAAAAATAAAAGCCTGGTCATACTCGCAGTCAACCGGCAACACCGCTCCCCGGCACGCCAATTTAGCCTCAGTCTCCCCTGAGATGAGAATAATCTTTATCTCGGTTTGTTCTTGTACTTTATCAATAAAATCTTTTCCATTGTGAGCGTCTCGAACCACGCTTGTCGCCACCACAATAATTTTATTAGTTTTACGTTCAGTAATCGATTTTTTAAAATTCCTAAGCGCCTCAAGAGTCCGATCCATCGCCTCAGGTGACAACACCCCTCGGGAAGAAAATCCTTCCCCGAGCCGAGTGATTATTTCTTTGCGAAAGACCGGTGTAAAATTTTTGCCTCCCGCGTAGTCAGCTATTAAAAGCCGCGCGGTGTTTGTTCCCACATCTATTGCCGCGACCCTCATCAGTCCTCCGTTTTGATGCTAGTGTGAAGTAACAGGGGCTATCTCGATATTATTCCCGCGAAGGGGAAATCCACAATCTCCTAAATTCTGGGCAAAGCCAGGAATGACCTAAAAATAAAAACTTCTTCTCCCCAGAGATAGGTGGAGATGCTTTCTTGACAACTATACAGTATCCATGATAATTTTTCAACAAAAGTCTATAGGTGAAGTTTTTTTATTGACATGAGAAAATTAATACTTTTGGGTTAAAGAGAAAAACAAGGCGGAGAAATGAAAAAAACAACTTTTAACCTTGTTCTGACCGATTGAATAGTCAACGAAGCAAAAACATCGCCCTTGTCTCGTGTGACCTCAACGGCACCCTGGTCCATCAGCATACGATGATGGATATGATCAGGGTTTATTTTTCTGATCAGCCAGAACGATTTGAAAAGGCAAAAGAAGCTTTTAACAAGCAAACCTCTGGCCTTTTAAGCATGAAGAAAGCTTTTGCAATTGCCGGACCTCTTACCAGGGGTTTAACCCTTCGAAATGCCATCCGATATGAAGTAAACGAAATGAAGTTTCTGGAAGGCTTTGATTTTTTTATCTCCACTCTCTATGAAAAGGGGATCTATTTTGTTATAAACTCTACCGGATACAGCATAACTACTGAGGTTATCAAAGCTCTTTATGGGCCGGAAAAAATTTATGCGGTGGTCTGCAATCAGCTCATTTTTGGATGGGGAGGAGACAATCATAAAGTGATTGAGGAGACTGAATTGTCTCAGCTGGTGAAAAACTATTTTCGCGGCGGAAAAAAAGAAGAGCGCTACGATGAAATCCTTGCCACGGGAGCGGTAAAGCTCGGAATCCAGGATGAAGGAGAGAAGGCTAACCTGCTCTTTGCGATTGCGGAAACACTAAAAATACCGAGGCAAGCGATCGCCCATGTCGGAGATACCATGGGAGATAGTGCCGGGATAGGCGAGGTTGCCCGAAATGGAGGTCTGGGTATTGCCTTTAACTATAACCAGGCTCTCAAAAACTATCTGGAGGAAATTCTTAAAAATGAAAAATTTCCGGGAGCGATTATCCTGGCTGGGCCTAAAAAAGAGGCGTCCAGCCTAAAACTTCTTTTGGATATTATACTATCCTATTCATCATAAAGAGCCTCACGCATGCAAGAAGAAACTTTGGATATCCTGAGAAAAAATTTGCACGACCTGCCGGCAAAGGGAGAAATAATTTTCCAGGAAGGAGAACACAACTTTTTTTCCCAGGCTCTGAAAGAGTTTGCCCAGGCGGTTTCCGAAGCTGCAGGGGGAAAAATTTCTGTTAGCATGAAAAAGAGTGGTTCTTCTCCGCCAGGATTACCCGCCCTAACCATATCTGGTGAGCATTCTCACAACATCCATTATTTGGCTCTTCCCGAAGGTTATGAGCTTCATCCCTTCATCCAGGCCATTAAATTTCTGACCCCAGGCTATGCGCCTCTTTCCGACAAGGCAAAAGAAGCGATCGCCACGATCACAACTCCAGTTGAAGTACGCGTTTTTATCTCTCACTATTGCACCAACTGCCCCCAGGTTGTCGAAACAGTAATCAAATTAGCTTCCGTCAATCCTCTGGTTTCCGCCTTTATTATCGATGTTCATAACTTCAAGGAATTGGCTGATGAATATCACCTCAAATCGGTTCCTGCTACTGTTATAAATAATGAACTTGTCCTTTTCGGGTCAATAACTGAGGAGAAATTAGCAGAGCTTCTGGCACAAAAGGATACGCCCCTTTATGGCCGTGAGCTGATGCGCTCTTTGATTGAAAGCGGGCTCACGTTAAAAGCAGCTGACCTGATCTGCCATGAAAAAGGGAGGGAAGTAATTTTAGAACTCTTTCGAGAAGGAGATTTTTTCACCCGGTTGGGTATATTAGTCACGTTTGAAGAGGCGTTAGAAAAAGACCCAGGGGCAATCCGAGGAATGGTTCCCCAGCTTATTGAGCTGCTCTCCCATCAAGACCACCGCATTCGAGGTGATATTGCTGACCTTTTGGGAAAGATCGGGGATCCGAACGCCATCCCTCATCTGCAAAAGTTGACCAGCGATCCCCACCCCGAGGTGGCTGAAGCCTCGGCTGAGGCGCTGGAAGTGCTTCTTAGCCATCTCGACGAACCTCCAAAAATTTAGCTATGAACCTGTTACTTTTTGAGATTAATCCGTTTATTCCCCCGTCAGTTCCGATATCCCTGGCTTATATCGGAGCCTATGCTCAAGCCCATGGTTTCGGAGTAAAGATCATTACTATTGGTGAAGGGACACCCTTTTGCTTTCGCCATTTACAAACACTCATCGAAGAATATAAACCCCGTCTGGTGGGTTTCTCAACCTACCAGCGGAATATCTTCTATGTATTAGGATTGGCAAAAGCAATAAAAAAGATCAATCCTGAGATAAAGACGGTAATCGGCGGTCCCCAGGCAACGTTCCTTCCTTCTCTCAGCCTTGCACAAGGCCCGATTGATTTTATCTGCCGGGAAGAAGGAGAGCTCGCTTTTTTTACTATTGCCAAAACACTGCAAGAGGACAGCGCGATCCGTCTCGTTTCGGGTTGTTCCTGTAAATTAGAAGACGGACGGTTCTCTGATGGTCCTCCTCTTCTTGGTTACAAAAATCTCGATCATCTTCCCTCTCCTTATTTGACTGACGGTCTTATTGACTTTGAAAAAATAGATGAAGCCATCCTCCTTACCTCCCGCGGATGCCCCTACCACTGTATTTTTTGCTATACTCCCAATGCCTTCAAACAAAAAGTGCTTTTCCATTCTATCGAAAGAGCAATGGAGGAGATTGAGCGAATCGTAAAAAAGGGGATCAAAAAAATTTGGTTTGCTGACCCGAGTTTTTCTTTCCATTTAGAGCGGGTTGATCAGCTGATGGAAAAAATTCTCGAAAAAAATTTTAAAGTCGAGATCTGGCTCGAGACCAGAGCTGACCTGATTAATACGGAGGTGCTCAAAAAAATGAACCGTGCAGGAGTAAAGCAGGTTGCCTATGGACTTGAGTCAGCATCAGAGAAGGTGCTTTCGAGTCTTAAAAAGAAAATTTCCCTTGACCAGATTCGAAGAGCCATCGAACTCACGCACCAACAAGGAATCGACGTCGAGCTTTTTACCCAATTCGGGCTTCCTCTTGAGACCTTTGAAGATGCCATGATGACCTTGGAATTTCTCAAAGATAACCAGGTTCCGATCCGGGGAAACTCCAATTCTCAGCAGACCCAAATTTATTTTGGCACTGAGCTTCAGCATCATCATAAAAAATACGGGGTTTTCCCTCTCGAAAATCAAACGCCTCCTTACCTTTCCATCGGCGACCAGTATGAAACATCCTGTCTATCATCGGGTGAGATCAAAAAAATTAAAGTTATCTGGGAAAAAGAATCCTTAGATGGTGGAAAAAGAAAGGTATCGTGACCGTGGTGATCTCGATTAAAAACGTGATAGTCCTTCTCAATGGGGAAAATCGCTCCCGAGGCCATAAGGACTCTCTCCCCCCGATTTTTCCTTTGCTTGACCTCTACTCCGATATTTATGTGGTCTCTGAAAATTTTTTGAACGACTTTTCCCGGTTTATGGAGACAGTGCGGCAAGTTACTCAGTTCCTTACTGCACATCAATTTTATCGGATCAACCTCCGCCCCCTTCACCCGTTCACGTCCACCGCCTCACTCATAGAAATTTACACCACCCTCAATTATACGCTCTTGCCTTTTATGGAGGAGGCGTATCGCCACCAAAGCATATCCCGTTTAATGATCTTTCCCGTGATACAATTAAAAGATGCGAGCGATGGAAAAAATGTTTTGTCGTTTTTAGAATTTCTGAGAGAGCGGGACTTAGTTCCCAGCCTGTATCTTCAAAACTTTTCTTCCTTCTCCATCCAGAATCTTATCAACACCCAAAAAGAAAGGGTCTATACAGAACGTGGCGAAGGGCCACCAGAGGAAAAGACTGTGCGAACGCTTTATTGTCACCTTCAGTGCGATGACCTTCTTGCCTGGGTTAATACTTCCGTAAGGAGCAGGTTGCCAGAGGACCGGACGCTTATTTTTTCAGAAAAAGATCAAATTTTTTTTGCGGGATTAAAAAACTTTCTTGCCGGGAATTCTTTAGACGCGCTTTCCGGGACATTAGTTTCGGAAATTGAAAAGACGTTTTTAAAAAGTTACGATGACCCCCTTCTCAACAACCTTGCGGTTCTCCCCCAATTAAAAGAAACCTTGCAGATAAACAACCGGGAACGAGAGGCCGCAAATATTTTCTTCAGCCTTGGGTTAGAATTGGTAAAAAGAGAAGACTATGCAAAGGGACTTGAGCAGTTTGAGGAAGCCCTCGCCATGCCCAGCGGTATTGATGATCGCCGTGCTGTCTTGCTTTCTAAGGCCCTCTGCCATCTCCGGCTTCATGATTTTAAATCAGCTCAGGCGGCTCTGGATGAGGTTGAGAAAGAAGACCCGACGAATGCTATGGTGCATTATTATCAGGGGCATTTAGAGTTTGGACTTAAGGATTATATTGAGGCAATTGACCGGTTTAAAAAAGCGCTCGAAATTGATGCCCGCCAAATTCCCGCGGGAGATGCTTATTATTATACGGCTCTCTCCCACATCAATATTTTAGAATATGATGATGGCTTGACGTGCTTAGCTGAGGCGGAAAAACTTTTTTCTCGGGATAAGCTTAGCCCCATTTTTTATTATCAGGGGATCTGCTTTCTGGGAAAAAATAACCTGGATACCGCGTACCAATTCTTTCAGAAAGCATTGTGCTCTCATCCCGCTCAGGATGATTTAAGCAGTATCTATCTCCACCGCGGAATCTGCCACAAGGAAAAAGGAGGCTACCTTAGCGCTCTTGATGATCTTAAAAAAGCACGAGAAGCTGAAGAGGGCCGATTGGACGTTCATAACCTTATGGGATTCTGCTATTTCAAACTTAAAGACCATGATCAGGCAATCGCATGCTTTTTAAGAGCAGTCGAGATAAACCCTCATTCCGCGATTGACTGGGCTAATCTGGGCGTAAACGTGCGGGCAAAAGGCGAAGATGAAAAAGCCATCATCTTGTTCAAAAAAGCATTGGGCTTAGATCCTACTATTGGTTTTGCCCAAAAACACCTGCAGGAGTTGTTGGAGAAAAAAAACCGATGAATCCCCAAAAAGCAAAGATGCTTTATTCCCTCATCCTGCCTCAAGGATTGGTCTTAGGGGCGATTATTTTTTATCTCCATTTTTTTGCCACCCCAAAACCCGTGCTCCTGGTCGCCCCTATTTATTCTTCGGTGGTATTAGTGGCGGGGATGTTGCTGGGTTGGCGTTTTAATAGGAGCCGGCTCGTGTTTTCTCTTCTGGTCTTGGCTCTGTCAGAAAGGGGGCTTTTTTACCTTTTCCACATCCAGGGCATTGATGAGGTTGTGAAACACACTGCCTTTGCTACTATGGCAGTGCTCTTGCCCGTAAACTTCATTTTTTTCTCCATGATGCGCGAGCGGGGCATATTCACGTTCACAGGCCTTTGGCGAGCGAGCGTAATCCTCCTCCAAGTTCCTTTGGTTGCTTTAATTGCCTACTACCACCCCGAAAAGGTAGTCGTTTTTTTCAATTATAATCTGCTGAGTCCACGCGCTCTGCAATGCACGCCAATTCCCCAGGGCGCTTTGATCGTAATCGGATTAGGATTTACCTTTTTTTTGATTCATTTTATGTATAACCGAAAGCCCATGGAAAGCGGCTTCTTTTGGGCTCTCCTTACCGCGGTTATTGCTTTAAGTCAAACCAAAGAGCACTTCGTTACTGTTTACTTTGCCACTGCCGGCCTTATCCTCGTTATTTCCCTTATCGAGACTGCTTACGCCATGGCTTACCAGGATGAATTGACAAGTCTTCCGGCAAGGCGGGCATTAAAAGAATATCTGCTTAAACTGGGTAATGAGTATACCATTGCCATGCTTGATATCGATCATTTTAAAAAATTTAACGACACGCACGGACATGATGTGGGAGATCAGGTGTTACGAATGGTAGCGTCAAAACTCGCCGCGGTTTCCGGCGGGGGAAAAGCTTTTCGGTATGGCGGGGAAGAATTTACTCTGGTATTCTCGGAAAAATCTCTTGGAGAAACAACTCCTCACCTGGAAGAACTCCGGGAAACAATTGCATCATCACGCTTTACCCTTCGAGGGAGCAAACGCCCCCGAAAAAAGCCAAGAACTATTATTCCCGGGGGCGGAGAACGAAAAAAGCTCTCGGTTACCGTAAGTATTGGCGTAGCTGAGCAGAAAAATAATCAAAAGTCAGCCCAGGTAATCAAAGCTGCGGATAAAGCACTTTATCGTGCTAAAACATCAGGACGCAACCAGGTGAGTACATAGAAAAATTACAAAGAAGACTCGCGCTAAACGAAAAGAAGATCGCTCAAGCCCTAAAAACACAACCGAAGAATTGTTTTTTTTAAGGTTAGCAATAACTCGTGAAACCAATCGACCTGAGAAGAAGGTCAGTTGTCGCTTGTGGCAGTAGCTTTAGAATTAGGCTGCGGAAGGTTTAATCGGTTTAAATTATTTTTTTCCTGAAACAATTCTTTATCGTGTTTCAGCACAAACGGCTGGAGTTTCTTTTGTTCCTCGGTTATGGATAAAGAGTAAGCATATTTTCCCTTGCCCACTGTGCCCTTCAAGCTACCTTCCTTAATTGCGTTTTCAATCATCTTGGCATTCAGAAGAGAAATTGCCAATGATTCACCTTCCGTTGAGTATTTAATCAAGAGATATCCTTTCGGCTCATCGGCCGGCCGAACCCATTTCAAATTCAAATACTTGTTATTACCCAATGAGGATGTGTGTCCATTAAACTCGGAAACATCTATGGTGCCATCCTTGTCATGTTCGATCATAATTACCTGAAGCAGCTTCGACTCTTTATTCAGGCCTATGTGGACAAAACCCGAGTCACTTTCTTCGTTCCAAAACCAGGTTCCTAATATTGCCGCATCTATTTTTTCACTGTTCGGGTCAGTAAGAGGATTATCTGAATAAGGAACACACCCTCCTAAAAAAATTACCATAAACAGTATTGCTAAGTAGCGCATAGTATCTCCCTTGTCTCAATGGTTATTGCTATTTTTATACTAAGATTAATATCGTAGGAAAAATAATCTCAATTTATTTTTAAATATCAAAAACCTATTGGAAATACAAACAAAAAGAAAATGAAAACCAAGCCTTAGAAAATTCGGAGGCGGGTTTAAAAGATATTCGAAAACTATTCTCTTTATTGACAATCGTGCGATTTTATCCCATACTACGTGAACTAATTCCGTTAAACTTTATCTATAAACCAAAAACCCATTAAGGCGCAAATAAAGATGAACCAGCTAAAGCTCATGATTTTGTTATTCCTTATTTTCTTGCTCGGGTGCTCCCTTGCATTTAGATCACCCATCGTTATTAAACGAACACCCAAGGAGGAAGAGAAAGCACCTCGTCCTAAAAAAATAGTTCCTCCTCCACCCCTTGCCAGTCCTAAGGCGGCTGAGAAATCCAAGGAAACGACCACTATAAAAAAAGAACCTGCCCCAACCGAAGAGCCAATGATTCCTGAGGAAGTTTCTGGAGAAACGCCAGAAGTTGGCATAGAATCAGAGACCTTGGAGACAACAGCGCCCAAAGACAAAACTTCCATTTCTTCGGCAAAAAATATCGTCATTCTTGCTTCCGAGTATCTAAAGAACACAGAGTATAAAGTTTTAGAAAAAATCATTGTGAAAGATGTTTCTCAAGCTGGATTTAATCAACAGGAAGCCAGAGAAGCCCTCCAGTTTGAGACTTTTCGCCGTTTTGGCTCTCAAGCTAAAGGCATAACAAATATTACCTATGGCGAGAAAACTGGTTTTATTCCCGGCTCAAAAAGGGTTTCCGAAGTAAGCGGCGAAGTAATTACCTGGGAAGGGAAAACACCTCCCCAAAAGAAAGTCATCGAAAAGGAAAAAGAGACAAAACCCGAGCCGGCAAAAGAACCAGAACCATCGCCTCCTGCTCCTGAGACCAAAACCGAACCAAAGGTATCTGCTCCTTCCTCTGACACCAAAACCGACATAAAGGCATCTGCCCACGATGCTGCTCTTGATGTTAAAACAAAAACAGAATCGCCTGCTCCAAATCCTCAAGCGAAACCAGAACCACCTCCTCCTTCCGCGCCTACTATTAACGAGCAGCAATTAGAACAATAACGTAACCCGAAACTTCTCAAAGCCGACTTTTCCGGGTCGGCTTTTTTAACCCATTAAAAGTTTTCACTCATCATAACAAAACCTTCAAAGCTTTAAGGAAGCAAAACCGTGAGTAATAAATCAGAACTTCTTTTTGAAGAAGCAAAAAAATATATCCCCGGTGGAGTTAATAGTCCGGTCAGGGCTTTTAAGGCCGTGGGGGGAACTCCCCCTTTTATTACTTCAGCATTAGGGTCAAAAATTTATGATGTTGATGGAAAAGAATACATTGACTATGTAAGTTCCTGGGGTCCTATGATTGTGGGACATCGACATCCTCGGGTAATAGAGGCTTTGCAAAAGGCGTTAACAAAAGGATTAAGCTATGGCGCGCCTACTGAGGCAGAGATCGAGCTTGCCCGGATGATTGTTGAGGCTGTTCCTTCGATCGAAATGGTTCGCATGGTAAACTCCGGCACTGAGGCGACAATGAGCGCTATTCGGCTTGCCCGCGGCTATACCGGGCGGGATAAAATAATTAAGTTTAGCGGATGTTATCATGGCCATGGAGATTTCCTTTTAGTAAAAGCCGGCTCAGGAGCAACCACGCTTGGTATCCCTGATAGCAAGGGCGTGCCTGATGATTTTGTCCGCACCACCATCACCCTGCCTTTTAATAACCTGGATGCAGTTAAAAAGGCAGTAAAGGCTGAAGCGCCTAAAATCGCCGCGATTATTTTAGAGCCAGTCCCCGGCAATATGGGGGTGGTTCTTCCTCAGGAGGGATTCTTGCGCGGACTTCAAGAACTTTGCCATGAAACAGGTATTGTGCTTATTTTTGATGAGGTGATGAGCGGATTTCGAGTCGCGTGGGGAGGAGCCCAGTCGTTATACGGAGTCATTCCTGATATGACCTGTCTGGGAAAGGTTATTGGGGGAGGTCTGCCGGTAGGAGCTTTTGGAGGAAAAAAGGAAATTATGGAAAACCTCGCTCCCTTAGGTCCAGTTTATCAGGCAGGAACCTTATCGGGAAATCCCTTGGCAGTTACCGCAGGACTGGAAACCCTAAAAATTCTTGCCCAACCCGGAACCTATGAGACACTGGGAAAAAGCTCAGCCTACCTTGTGGAAGAGGCTAAAAAACTCGCTCAAAAAACTGGCGTGAAAACGCATATCAGCCGGGTTGGTTCTATGTTTACCCTGTTCTTTGCCTCACAGGAAGTGATCGATTATGATACCGCGCTAAAAAGCGATACTGTGGCCTTCAGCCGCTATTTTCATTTAATGTTAAAAGGGGGAATCTATCTTGCCCCTTCTCAGTTTGAAGCAAGCTTTATCTCTTTAGCCCACTCTCAGGAAAACCTCGATAAAACCCTTGAGGTTATGACCAAGACTTTCAAGGAACTATAACTTTGATGAAGCCGTAAAAAGTCGAAAATCAGACGGCACAGTAAAAAGCTGCAGATGCAAGGCGCGCAAATCCGACGGAATGCGGCGTACTTACCTGTACGCCGCAATGACTGAGGATGCAGCGCAACGCCGCAGATGGACTTCTTACGAAGCCGTCAACTTTTATTTTTTCCGAAAGGCAATGCAGCGCACCTCTCCCTCTTGGTCTAACGTGGAAATTGTATAACGGCCATTTTTGTCAGGTGGTTTATCCCAAAAAATCGAACGAGTATAATCCTGGGCTTCGTGCAGCAATTCAAGGACATGGGAGCACCCTCGCTCTCCTCCAACCGTCTTTAATAACCTCCGCCGGAAATGAGGGTGCTGCAGGGAGAGACCCATGAGCTTCTCCACGTTTTTTATGCAGTCTAAACAATGCTCTTCTGGATGACGCGGCATTTCGAGTTCTATCCTGACAATGGAGTACTGAGAGTCTTCCACCCAGATCCGGAGAATAATGTGGTGATATTCATCCTCCATCTCAGCGGTTATCTTTTTTAATGTATCCTCATCGGTTTCAGCTAAAAACTTTTGTGTTCTCATTTTACCATCCGTAATAAAAAGTTTGATCTCAAAGTCCCCGCCTTATCGCAGTGGCGATTTAC
>Ga0209254_10001249_pt1 | contig 22587 bp, 17 predicted proteins | sample FrelakmetDIP11DI_FD_187148 | JGI IMG/M metagenome (GOLD analysis project Ga0209254, IMG submission 187148) | Freshwater lake sediment microbial communities from the University of Notre Dame, USA, for methane emissions studies - DIP11 DI (SPAdes)... | ecosystem: Environmental > Aquatic >...
GAGGGAATCCTGGGAGCCTATCGCAAGGTTCATCTCGCACCTTGGCCCCGCTTCACGGAGAGCCTGTGTTTTTCACCCGGAGGTGAGGTTCCGGTCTGGGAAACCCGGCATGGCACCATTGGAGTCTTGATTTGCTATGATTTCTATTTCTACCCTGAACTGGCGAGGATCATGGCGTTGAAAGGGGCAACCCTGCTGATTAATACCACGGCCAGCGTCGCCGGCCCGGGCAAGCCCTATTACATTGTTCAGCAGACCGGATGCCGGGCGACGGAAAATCTGGTTTACGCGGCCAGTGCCAACCTCGTCGGAAAAGAGCGCACCAAAACCTATTATGGCCACAGCGTGATCGCAGGCCCGCATGACCCCAAGCCCGCTTTTGTTTTCGCTGAAGGCGGTGAAACCGAGGAAATTGTCAGTGCGACCTTGAGTTTTACGAGACTGCGGTCCTACACGGAAAAGCTCGATTGGAGAAAGAACCGGCAATCGCAATTGATTAGTCAGGAAATGAGTAAATTCGACCTCACCTAGAAGAAAGTTGTTCCGACTGCTTACGCCAGCGATGCGTTTTTCTAATCCACAAGCTCGGATAGAAAATGTGATTTCGGGGAGATTGGAACTACATTGAACAAAAGCGCAGGCAATTTGGGTATGCTCAATAAAGTTGTAAGTTTAGCGCAAGCCATTAAAGACAACATAAGGCCGGGCATGACCCTGCACCTTGGCCTTCAGGCAGGGGCGGCCGCCTGCGAGCTTGCCAGGCAGTTTTGGGGCCAAAAGCCAGACTTTACCCTGATTATGAATATGATCGGCGGCCACCACGCATTGAGTTTGGTTCATGGCGGATTGATTAAGAAATTGATTTTTGCAACCTGCGCCGATATCTACCCACGCCCCTACCCAAATCCGATCATTCAGCGGGCTTTTAGGGATAAGAAATGCGAGCTTGAAAACTGGTCCATGCTGTCTCTAACCATGGCCCTGATGGCAGGTGCTCTTAATCTTCCGTTCATACCGACGCGTTCCGTGGTCGGCAGTAGCCTGGCGGAAGACAACAAGCATGCCTTTAAAATGGTTGATGACGTGTTTGGCGGCGGGGAAAAAATAGGCTTAATTAAATCCCTTTGCCCGGATGTCTCGATTATTCACGGCTGGGCTGCTGACCCCATGGGCAATGTCATCCTTCCTGGCCCCTCTCGCGATAGCTGGGGGGCCAAGGCCAGCAAAAGCGGCATCATCGTTTGTGCCGAAAAAATCGTCAGTGAAGATTTTATCAGGCAGCACTCATTGCTGGTGAAGATACCCGGCAGTTTGGTAAACGCAGTCTGCCTGACACCTTTAGGGTCCCACCCCCAAAACATGAGTGCCCAGAGTCTACCTGAGTTCGAAGGGTATGGTTTAGACCACGCGTTCCTCAAAACGCTTCGTAAAGCAACCGAAGATTCAGAAGCATATGGTCAGTGGGTAAAGGAATGGATACTGGATTGTCACTCCCATGAGGACTATTTGAATAAACTCGGGGAAGAATGCATCGAGGCCTTGAAGCGAGACAGCAATCCAACTGCCTCAGTGGCAAAAGAAGCGCAACCACAGGATGAATCAGACCAGGAAATAGAGGCTACACCAGCGGAATATGCGATCATCAACGGCGCGCGCATCATCAAAGATATCGTTCTTAAACGCCGCTATAAGACCATGTTTGCCGGAATAGGCTTGTCCGGACTGGCCGGCTGGTGCGCGTATCACTTTTTAAAAGAAAATGGCTACCATGTGGATCTGATTGCCGCCGGCATCGGGTATGAACCATGCCCGGGTGATCCCCTTTTGATTAGTGATGCTAACATGGCGACCGCAAAAATGATTTCAGACAGCCTGGATTCCCATGGCGTAGGTGTCGGCGGGATAAACAGCAGTTGTCTGGGAATCCTTGGAGCCGGGCAAATAGACAAATACGGAAACATCAATTCAACCCTTATGCAATCACGCAAGGGGAATGAAAGTTACCTGGCAGGCGCAGGGGGTGGCAACGATATCGCCAGTTCAGCGCGCGAGGTAGTGGTCGTAGCCGTGTATCGACCCAATCGCATGGTTGAAAAGGTAGGATATATCACCTGTCCGGGTACTCGCGTGAGCACCCTGGCCACCGATGAAGGGACCTATGTGAAAGACGATTCCGGGTTTGCTCTCAAGGCCTATTTCCAAAAGCCCGGGCTATCCGACGAAAAGAAAAGGATTGAAGAAATTTCAAGCCATTGTGGATGGGAGCCTCACCTCTCACCGCCGCTACAAACCCTGCTTCCCCCGACACGAGAGGAATTGCGGTTGTTACGGTCATTTGATCCTGACGGTGTTTTCCTCAGGTAGGGGATCTGCTTTTGGCTAATCACAATGTTAGGAGGACTGTATGTCTAAGAAACACTTCCCGCACTTGTTTACAGAAGGACAAATTGGAAATTTTAAGACGAAAAATCGTATCGTCATGCTTCCCATGGCACGGCAGTTTCAGGGCGTTAATGGTGAAGTCACCCCAAGAACGATCGATTACTTTGCTGAGAGGGCCAAGGGAGGTGTTGGATTAATCATCATCGGCTCCACGCGCGTATTCCCTCCCGGGCACAAGTTTTTTACCCCTGCATCCTTGAATCTGAGTGACAATCGGTATCTCCCAGGGCATTGCGATCTGGTTCAAGCCGTACATGCCTGGGGGTGTAGAATTGCCATTCAGTTCGGACATATTGGAGGGCAAATAAGCGCTCCGAACGTAGCCGCTTCAGATGTACAGCAGTTCTTCTGTGACGGAACCCCTTACCATAAACCCAAGCCGGTCACGAGGGGCGAGATCTACGATATCATCGAGATGTTCGGAAACGGTGCCCTTATGGCCAGGACAGCCGGCTACGATATGGCCGAAATACATGGAGCTCATGATTATCTCTTCGGCGGCTTTTTGTCCCCAAAACTTAATCGCCGAACGGATGAATTTGGCGGCACCTTGGAGAACCGCACGAGGATTTTGGTCGAGATAATAAAACAGATGAAAAGAATGGCAGGTAGAGATTTCCCTGTCAGTGTACGGATCAGCGCTGTCGACTACTTAGAAGATAGCATCGATTTGCGTGAATCTCCAAAGACGGCCAGGATACTTGAAAAAGCTGGGGCCGATGTGATCAATGTTTCTGCTGGTAGCCATGAGACACAACACCTTTCCAATGACATCATGAGATTGGAGGAAGGTTTCAAACGGCCCCTATTCGAGGCGATCAAGAAAGCAGTCAATATTCCCATCATTGTGGGTGGGGGCTACAGGAATCCTGGGAAAGCGGAGGAAATCTTAGGTGATGGTGTCGCTGATTTTCTGGGAATGGCCAGGACGCTTCTGGCTGATCCGCAATGGCCTATAAAGGCAGAAGAAGGTAGGATTGAAGACATTCGAAGGTGCATTTCATGTGGTGAATGCCTTTACCAGATGGGTGGTAAATTCACTTGGCCTCAAGGGTGTACGGTGAATCCCGTTTTTTCCAGAGAGCGAGAATGGAGCGAGGTAAAACCCGCCGATGTAAAGAAGAAAGTGATGATTATTGGGGCCGGACCGGGGGGAATGGAAGCGGCGAGAATCGCTGCCATGAGGGGGCATCAGGTAAGCCTTTACGAGAAAGGGAAACAGGTAGGAGGGCAGCTCCTCGTTGCGGCCAAGCCCCCAGGAAAGGATAGACTGCTATGGATTCGCGACTATGAAGAAACGCAACTGAAAAAACTCGGCGTTAATGTGCGGCTTGGTATTGAAGTGACCCCAGAGTCTGTAAAAAGAGAAAAGCCGGACGCTGTTATTCTGGCAACCGGTGCCGAGCCGGCCATCCCTGACATTGATGGCATTAAGGCTGGTCATGTAGTAACGGCCGTGGATATCCTTACAGGCAAAGTTGAACCGAAGAATCAGAGAATTGCGATTGCCGGCGGTGGACTGGTGGGCACCGAAGTCGGCGAATTTCTGTTGGAGAGAGGGAATGAGGTGACCATTGTCGAGATGCTTCCCGTCATTGCCGGTGACATGGAACCGACCAACAGGAGGGGGTTGTTGGATGCGCTCCAGGCATATGGAAACAAGTTGAAGCTGTTGCCGGATCACAAGGTGGCAGGGATTACAAAAGATGGACTCCAGGTGCTCAGAGGAGGGACGGGGAAGAAAACAACAATCCAGGCGGATACCATCGTTTTGGCATTGGGCTCGAAACCGGTGCACAAACTGGCTGACGCACTGAAAGAGAGGGGAATCCCCTTTTCCTCTATTGGAGACTGTCAAAACCCGAAGAACATCAGGCAGGCAATTTATGAAGGCGCTCTCATCGGCCGACAACTCTAAGGAGTGAATAATGGGAAACTTGCCGCTAGAAGGATACCGGGTGGTTGACTTCGGCTGGGCAGCCGCTGCGCCTCGATCCACATGCATTCTGGCAGACATGGGGGCCGAGGTCATTAAAGTGGAAACCCGAAAACGACCGGATCCGGTCAGATTCGGCCCTGATAATCTGAACAGGGATCCGGAGATGGATCCGCTTTTTCACAGTATCAACAGGAACAAACTGGGCATCCTATTGGATTTGACAACCGCCAAGGGGACTGACCTTATCAAGCAGCTGATTCGCATCAGTGACGTCGTGGTAGAAAATTTTTCGTCTGGCGTAATGGAACGGTTTACTTTGGGCTATGAGGAAATAAAAAAATTTAAACCGGACATCATCATGGTTTCCTTTCCCGGCGTCGGTCGTGAGGGACCCTTGGCGGATGTAGTGACCTATGGTCCTTCCCTGGCAGGGTTGGCCGGTCTGGATAGTATGGTAGGGTACGAAGGAGAGCGTGTCTTAGGTATGCAACAGGCCTATGCCGACATAAACGCGGCCCTTTTTGGGGCCTTTGCAATCCAAATGGGCTTGTATCATCGCCAAAGATACGGCGAAGGCCAATACATAGAGGTCGCTCAAATTGAAGCCTTGCTGAGTACGATGCCTGAGCCGATCATGGAAGCCAGTTTACACAAACGCAACTTCGGCACCGTGGGTAATGTCCATCCGCTTATGGCGGTGCACAACAACTACCCATGCAAGGGAGACGATAAATGGATATCGATTGCCATTATGACCGATGAGGAATGGAATGGATTCTGCAAAACCATCGGCGATCCCGAATGGACGAAAAGAAAGGATTTTGCCGACAGCCATAAGAGATGGCTAAACCGCAAGGAGCTCGACAGACTTATTGCCGAGTGGACGTTTGATAAAACCGCGCAGGAAATTATGGAGACGCTCCAGGGTGCCGGAGTCGCTGCGGTGCCGTGTGCCGATACGGAAGATCGCTATTTCGATCCCCACTTTCAGGAGCGGGAAATTATTGTCAATATCGAACATCCGGTCACTGGAACGGATTTTGTGCCCAAGGTGGTGTGTAACCTGAGTGAAACACCCGGAAAAATCCGACGCCCGGCACCGATGCTGGGGGAACATAATAACTATGTCTTTGGCGAACTGCTCGGCCTTTCAAACGATGAGATCGAGGAACTTGTCCAGGGAAAAGTGATCTTTTAATCGGTTGATGGTCGCCTGAATGGACAGCCGGGAGAATTCAATGCCAGTGGATACCGTGATAACCAATTGCAAACTTGTCAGGCACGATGAAATCTTGAATGCCGGCCTGGCTATTGACAAAGGCAAAGTGGTTGCGATTGCCGAGGATGATGCGCTGCCTGCTGCCGCTAAAACCATCGACGCTAAAGGGAATTATGTTATTCCCGGTGTTGTGGATGCTCATGTACATCTGGAATATCCTCCCGGCGTTGATCCCCAGTCGAATATCGAAAGTGAGACCTGGGCATGTGCGGCTGCCGGATGCACGACAATTGTTCACCTACTAGCCCCGGCAGACAACATCCTGAACAAAGCCGAAGAATTTGTCGGATTCTATGAAAAACATGGATTTGTCGACCTCGCCCTCAGCGCCCGCATTTACACCCGGGAAAATATTTCACAAATCAAGAGCCTGCATGATTATGGAATTATTAACGTCAAACTGCTGCTGCCGTACAAGGGCGGTGAGGCGGTCTGGAAAGGTCGCGTCGGCGGAATAGATGACGGCATCGTTTATCTTACCTTCAAAGAAGTCGGCCGGCTGGCGCAGGAAGGCTATAAGATATTTGTTCGGGTTCACTGCGAGAATGCTGAAATTTTCTTTAAGATGAAAGAGGAATTTCTGGAAAAGGGCATCGAACCGTCTTCCTGGAATGAAGTGAGACCGCGCGTATGCGAGGCCGAAGCCATGCGGAAATGCCTCTATCTCGCTGCCGTTACAGGGTGTCCCATCTATATCGTGCACATGACGATTAAGGAGGGAGTCGAACTGATCAACAAAGCCCGGGCAAAAGGCGTGAACGTCGTGGCCGAGACATGTGTTCAGTATTTAACGCTTAACACCGCTAATGCCGACAGGGTGCTTTGCAAAGTCAACCCGCCAATTAGGGAGCCCGAAGACAATCACGCCCTCTGGGAAGCGTTAAGAGACGGCACTATCAATATCGTTGCAACCGACCATGCCCCGGTTCCCAAAGCCATGAAGAGTAATTTTTGGGATGCGACCGTCGGCATTCCCTGTGCCGAAATGTTTTTACCCGTCATGTTGACTGAGGGCGTGAACAAGGGCAGAATATCCATGGAGAAACTCGTGGAGGTGTGCTGTTATACGCCGGCCAAGCAATTCGGTCTAACGCCTCGGAAGGGGACTCTGTCGGTAGGATCCGATGCAGACCTGGTAGTCATTGATTTGGACAAAGAAGCCGAAGCGCCGCCGGAACCGTTTTACTCCGATGCCGACTATTCTGTATTTGCCGGTCGCAAGATAAAAGGGTGGCCGATAATGACCATGTTGCGAGGGCGTATTGTCGCCCGGAATGGAAAGGTGATCGCCAAAACCGGTAACGGAAAATATATACCCGGCCGCTGAATCGGCTGTCACTGCGATCATCGGCCGGGTCAGGTGCCCTTATACTATTAGAAGAAAAAATAAGAAAGGTTGAATCACTAGGGAGGAAGGTAATGAGCACAGAGACACTGATTTATGAGAAGGAAGATTATGCGGAAGGTTCGGTTGTCACCCTGACGATGAACAAGCCGGAAACGTTAAATACTTTAAATATCGAATTCAGCCGTGAAATCGACGACGCCCTGACCAGGGTTGAGCAGGATGACGACGTTAAGGTGGTGATCATCAAGGGGTCGGGCAAGGCATTTTCCGCCGGATATGATCTTGGGCGGGTATACTTTGTATACGGCGGGGGTACCGGAAAAAAGGAAGACAAGGCCCGGCGCCCCAGTCAGCGATCGCGGCTGGCCTATGACCGTTGGCGTTCGGATAGTCTGCGGAGGATATTTCTTTTGGAAAAAATAACCATTGCGCAGGTACACGGCTATTGTATCGGTGGTGGACTGTATATGTCACTGTGCTGCGACATGACGATTGCGGCTGAAGATGCGAAGATCGGGCATTCGGAGCAAAGGCTCGGCTTTTCCGGTGCCATGTATGTATTTCCGATTGAAGTCATGCTGATCGGACAGAAAAAGGCCCGGGAGCTGCTTTTAACGGGAAAGCTGATAGACGGCAAGGAGGCCGAGCGAATCGGATTGGTGAACCAGGCCGTTCCGGCGGACAAATTGGAAGAGGAAACCCGCAAGCTGGCGCAGTCGATGACGCTGCTGCCGAGAGACGGGATTGCCATCGGCAAAGCCACTGCGCGGCTGGCCTATGACTCTTTGGGAATGAGCTCCGCTTTTGGACAAGGCTATCTAGGTCATACCATGTTTACGAATTTAAGATTCGAGCCGGGAGAGTTCAATTTCATAAAGCGCAGAAGAGATGTCGGTGTCAGAGAGGCGGTTAAGGAAAGAGACGCGAGATATAAGGGACTCATCGAATAAAGTTCTCAACGAGTAGGCGGTGGCACTGATAAGAAAGTTTTGATTAGCAGCAAGAAGGTTATGAGCAGACACAAAACAAACACAAAAGAGGAGGTAATCTTATGAGAAACAAGAAATCAGTGTTTTTGCTATTAGGAATCTATTGCACTCTATTTGCCGCATTCATCCTCACAATAGCCTCTTTAGAGACTGCTCTGGCAGACGATAAGGTATTCAAATGGCGAGCTCAGAGCTTCCTGGCAAGCAACCAGGAGTCGTATAAGGAATTCGTGAAATTTTGCGATAAGCTAAAGGTAGCAAGCAATGGAAGACTCGAAATCAAGCCATTCCAAACTGGAGCGATAGTGCCTCCTGCCGAACAGTGGGACGCGGTGAAGAAAGGCGTGATCGAGATGGGGTTGTCTTATGGAGCCTTTTGGGTAGGAAAGACCCCGGTGGCGGGGTTTTCTGTTGGAATCCCTTTCACTTTGCGCGACATTCAGGACCAATATGTTCTTTTTCAAAATTTGGGGCTAGAGGATTTAGTCCGAGCGAATTATGCCAAACAGAACATCTATTTTCTTCGCCAGCTCCCATGCCTTTCCGCTGTCATGACGTCGAGAAAGCCTGTTGAAAGTGTGGCCGATCTCAAAGGGATTAAAGTTAGGGCGACCGGTATGGTGGGAGAAATGCTGGCTGCGGCGGGAGCTGCAGTGGCGTTCTTCCCTGGACCAGAAATCTATGGGGCACTGGAAAAAGGCATTGTTGACGCTGCCGTTTATGGTCCTCTTTCAACCCAATATGAAATGGGATTCCATGAGGTTACAAAATATGTTGTCATGCCTCCACTTGCGGTTGAAGGTGACGAAGCCATTGTAAATATGGATGCGTGGAAGGCATTACCGGATGATTTAAAGATGCTTCTTTACCTCAGCATGGCTGAGCACAGTGAAAGAATCGCTGCCATTTACCGCTATGAGAGTGAAAAAGCCCTTAAAGCCTTTTTAGAGAAAGGCGCTCGCATCTCCTTACTACCGGAACCTGAGAGATTGAAACTTACTGAGCTTGGGTGGACGGTCGTTGATAAGTACGCAGCGAAAGACCCTGAGTTTGCCAAAGGAGCGGCAATACTGAAAGATTATCTCAAACTTATCGGGACTGCGAAGTAAGACATCCCTAGGGGAGGGAAGAGCATACGGCCACACAATGGGTATTGGGCTATGGAGGCCAATGCCCATTGAGATGATTTCGGGGAATCACAGGTGTGAATATGAAGAGATTAAGGGTCTTCCTCACAGCGGTTGATGCCATTAGTGAATGGTCGGGAAAAGGGTGTGCGTACCTGGTTTTAGTTGGGATGGTCATTTTGGTGTGGGAAGTGGTGTCGAGGTACGCGTTCAGTCACCCCACGATGTGGGCTCATGGAATCAGTCAACGCCTTTTCGCTGTTTATTATATCCTTGCTGGAGCCTATGTCCTTCGGTACAACCGACACGTTTCAGTAGACACCCTCTACAATCGTTTCTCCTTGAGAACGAAAGCAATATTAAGCCTTGTGGGCAGTATATTTTTCTTCGCTTTTTGTGGAGTCCTGCTATGGACGGGGATTGATTTCGCCTGGACATCGTTGAGCCAATTGGAACCCGATGAAACGCCCTGGCGAGCGCCTGTTTATCCCGTGAAGATTATTCTCGCCCTGGGAGCGTTTCTAATTTTGATGCAAGGGCTGGCCAAATTTTGTCGTGACCTGGTGAGCGCGGTCACGGGAAAGGAGGAGATATGACTATTGAGCTCATTATCTTGCTCATGTTTGGTTCTCTGCTCCTTCTATTGCTATTGGGGGTGCCCATTGGCTTTGCCCTCGGTTCCGTTGCCGTTGGGGCTATCTATTTCCAGCAGGGGTCTAACGCGCTCATTACCATTGCCTACAGCACGTTTGCGTTGATGTGGCAGATCCTGTTCATGACCGTTCCTCTGTTTGTTTTTATGGGAGCGGTTCTGCAACGATCTGGGATTGCAGGTGGACTTTATGAGGCGGCATACCGCTGGGCAGGTTCCACAAAAGGGGGGTTGGCCCTTGGGACGGTAATCGTTGGTGTCTTCTTTGCGGCTATGACGGGGATCACCGGCGCCTCGACAATTACGATGGGAATCATAGCCATTCCATCCATGCTGAGCCGCGGGTACGATAAAAAGCTGGCCGTAGGTTGTGTCGCTGGATCGGGCTCTTTAGCGATTCTCATTCCCCCGAGTGTACCAATGGTTTTGCTCGCCTTATTTACTAGACAATCGGTGGGAAAGATGCTGATGGGAGGGATTCTCCCTGGGCTTCTCATCGCCTTCCTGTTTGTCTGTTATATTATGATCAACGGGTTCTTGAGACCAAAGACGTGCCCTGCTCATCCACAGGGATTTACGCTTAAAGAGAAAATCGTCTTTAGCATCGGATTTATTCTTCCCTTGGGTCTTATTGGGTTGGTCCTGGGATCGATGTTTTTTGGGGTGGCTACTCCCACAGAGGCCGCTGCTCTTGGGGCACTGGGCACTGTTGGTTGTTGCATCCTCCAAAAAAAATTCAGCTGGCGACTAATCAGAGAGGCGACCCTTGACACTTTCATGCTTACGGGTGTTGTGATGTGGATTGGATTTGGCGCTCAATGCTTCAGCACAACCTTTACCAGTATAGGGGGTATAGACTTTATTTCAGAGCTAATGCTCGGCCTCCAGGTCAATCGTTGGTTGGTCCTTACAATAATAACGTTGATACTTCTGGTCTTGGGATGTTTCCTCGACCCAACATCCATCATCATGATCGCTGGGCCGATCAGTTTTTCTATCCTGATCCCCCTTGGCTTCGATCCTATTTGGTGGGGGGTTGTCTTTGTCATTCTTCTTGAGTGTGGTTACCTGACGCCTCCTTTTGGTTTCAACCTTTTTTATCTGAAGTCCATTGTTCCACCGGATATAACTATGGGAGACATTATCAATTCTATCTGGCCTTGGTTCTTCATGTTATTGTTGGGGGTGGTCATCCTTTCAATCTTTCCTCAAGTGGTTCTTTTTATTCCCAATGCGATGACACGATGAAGATATAGATCTTTAATCAGTATAAGGAACGAGATTTGGATGATGAAAATTACTTGCAAAAAGTTTTTCAGCATAGCGGCATACAGGATTTAGGGAGGCAATTTATGAAATCCTTTCATTACATCAGGCCAAACAGCATGGGTGAAGCGCTCAATGCTTTGCAGGCATACGATAATCCGTATTTGCTCGCCGGAGGAACGGATCTGCTTGTTGGAATGAAGACAAATGCCATTAGGCCGAAATGCGTGATCGATATGAAAGGAATTCACAATATGAATTCCATCAAATACAATGACGGTTTTAAAATTGGAGCCCTGACCACCGTTCGCGATATCGAAACTTCGCCGCTCTTACGTGAAAAGATACCCACCTTAAGTATGGCTGCCGGTACTCTGGGTTCAGTTCAGATAAGAAACCGTGCCACGATTGGGGGTAATTTGTGTCACGGTTCACCAGCTGCTGATATGGCGGCCATTTTACTGGGAATGAATTGCGCGGTAAGAATTGTTTCACCTAACGGGGAAAAAAACCTGGCAATCGATCGGTTTTTTACGGGGCCCCAAAAAACAGCCCTTGGCAAGGACGAGCTGGTGTCGGAGATCATCATACCAAAAGATATCGAAAGGTATAAGGGCATATATCTGAAACATGGACCCCGCAAAGCTATGGACATCGGCATTGTCAACATCGCAATCCTTTTGGATGCCGACTTTAAAAGCCGCTTATGCAGTCAGATTATGATTGCGCTGGGGGCAGTGGCACCAACGCCCATAAGAGCCAAGAAAGCAGAAGCGCTGGTGAAGGAAAAGATCCTAACATCCGAACTGATCCGCGAGGTGGCGGAGACGGCATCCAACGAGGCTAGGCCCATTTCCGATTTCCGGGCTTCTGCGGATTACCGCAGGGAGTTGGTAAAGAGCTTAGTCGTCAAAGGGATTCATCAGTTAATAGAGCACAACGCCAAGTTATAGTCTGATGGCAAAGGGATTCTCTACTGATTGTTGCACTTTAGAATGGCAGGCCAGGCAACGCATGACATCGAGAGGGTAATATGGAAAGTAGACATCGAATTCAACTCACAGTAAACGAAAGAGAATATGATCTCCTTGTTCAGGCGAACCGGACCCTGCTGGACCTCTTAAGGTATGATCTCGGTTTAACCGGCACTAAAAAAGGCTGTGATGAAGGTGACTGTGGGGCCTGCACGGTTATCGTTAACGGTAAGGTTGTGAACTCCTGTCTTGTCTTGGCCGTAGAAATGGAAGAAGCCTCCATCCTGACCATTGAAGGACTACAACAGGGCGAAGGCCTGCATCCGATACAACAGGCCTTTGTAGACAGCGGTGCCGTTCAATGCGGATTCTGTACACCGGGTATGATTCTGACAACAAAAGCACTACTGGATGAAAACCCTAATCCCTCGGAAGAAGAGATTAAGCATTACCTGGAGGGCAACTTGTGCCGGTGCACTGGTTATATAAAAATTCTCGATGCCGTCAGCCGAGCGGTTCAACTTTTAAAATGAGGAAATCAAGAAGGGAGTATCCAAAGTGGACAATTTTTCCGTAGTTGGTAAACGAATCCCTCTCCGTGATGCCGTAGAAAAAGTGAAAGGCGGTGTTGTTTTTACCTCTGACATCAGTTCGAAAGGCATGCTCTATGGCAAAATATTAAGAAGTCCTGTACCCCATGCCAGAATACGCCATATCGATATTTCAAAAGCTCTAAAACTCAGAGGCGTAAAGGCTGTGATCACCGCCAAAGACACTCCGTTGATAAAATTCAGCATCTCGCCGACATGGGCCGATAAGTTGATTCTAGCGGACAAAATCGTGCGATACATCGGGGACGAAATCGCAGCGGTCGCGGCCGTGGATGAAGAGATTGCCGAAGAGGCATTGGAATTGATTGAGGTGGACCTAGAAGAACTGCCGGCCGTCTTTGACCCCATCGAGGCGATGAAATCGGGTGCACCGCTGGTGCATGAAGGAGTGGAGAGTAATATTTCTAGAGTCCTGTCCATGGAATGCGGCAGTGTTCATGATGGATTTGCGGAGGCGGATACTATCTTGGAAGACACTTTTTCCACCCAGGCGCAATCCCACTGCAGTATCGAGACCCACTGTTGCATTGCGACTTGCAGCCCCACCGATGATGTTCACCTGTGGGTAAATTCGCAGGCGCCGCATCCCCTGCGGCAAAAACTGTCGGGCACTTTAAATATCGATGCCGCCAAAATTCACATTTCTACACCTCATATCGGCGGGGGGTTCGGCAGCAAGATCGATCTGGAACCGGCCCAGGCGATAAGTATTCTCCTGGCTAAAAAGACCGGCAAGCCGGTCAAAATAGAAAACACCCGGAAGGAGCAGTTCATTGCCACCCGGATGCGTCATCCCACAATAGCCAAGTTGAAATTCGGCGTAAAGCGCGATGGAACCATCGTGGCCAAACAGGCCGAGGTCGTCATGGATAATGGTGCTTACAACAGCCATGGTCCTGCGGTACTGGCCTACCATAATGTTATGTTTTCCACTCTTTACCGCGTCAAGAATATAAAATACGATGGCCGCCTGGTGTACACCAACAAGAATTGGGGCGGCGCGTGCCGCGGATATGGCGATCCTCAGGCTTCTTTTGCCCAGGAAGTCATGATGGATATGATCGCCGAGAAGCTCAATATGGACCCTATCGACTTGAGGCTGAAAAATGCCAATGGCCCCAATGAAGTGACGGCCAATGCGGTAAAAATTACCAGCTGTGGGCTCAGGGAATGTCTAACCCAGGCCAGGGAGGCATCAGGATGGGATGCGAAAAAAACTGCCAAGAAAAAATTTAGAGGGCTGGGGGTCGCTGCCATGATTTACACCGGCGGCGGCAGCATCGGATCCGGTTTTAATTATTCCGGAGCGACGCTGCAGATGAATGCCGACGGTACGCTGCACCTCTTAATGGGAGCGGTCGACATAGGACAGGGATCGGACACGATTTTGACCCAGATGGCGGCTGAAATTATGGGTGTGGCGCCGGAGACCATCCGCCTGACGACAGCAGACACGGACACGACGTTGCCCTGTATGGGCACGTTTGGATCGCGAGTTACTTTTTGTGCGGGCAGTGCCGTGACCCAAGCGGCCCAGGGTCTGAAGCAGCGGCTGCTGGAAAACGCGGCCGATATGCTGGAGGCTAACATTGACGATTTGGAGATGAAAGACAAACAAATCTATGTCAAAGGAAGTCCTAAAAAAGCTCTTTCTTTTACTCAAATAGGTGCAGCCGCTTATTACAAGAAGAAAGAACCGCTGGTTGCCCATGGATATTATAATGGTCCGGAAGTCTCGCCGGAGTTTACCCCGGTGACCTACCGAGGGTATCCTTCACCGGCGCTGGTGTTTGGCACTCATCTCGCGGAGGTCGAAGTCGACCCGGCAACCGGCAAGGTTGAGGTGCTGAATTTTGTGGCGGCCCATGATTTGGGCAAAGCAATCAACCCTCTGCTCGCGGAGGGTCAGATTGAAGGAGGAGCCGTTCAAGGCATTGGTTGGTCCTTGATGGAAGATCTTCAGTTTGATAACGGCAAGATCCTTAATCCAAATTTTCATGATTATAAGATATTGACCATCAAAGATGTCCCCAAGATTACATCGTTGCTGATTGAAACGAACGATCCCAATGGACCATTTGGTGCCAAGGGAATTGGAGAGTGTGCCATGGTACCCACAGCTCCAGCTATTGTGAATGCCATTTATGATGCGGTGGGTGTTCGAATCAAAGACCTGCCCGCCTCTCCTGAAAAAGTATTTATAGGCCTGAAAGAAAAAGGATTCAAGTGAGATTGACATGGCAGGTGACGGAGAGAGAAAAACGACCACCAGCAGGAGAAACCATCATGAACACGACGCTTGATGGAATTAGGGTCATCGAGCTCGCCCAGTACGTTTCAGGGCCATATTGCGGAATGCTGCTTGCCGGACATGGTGCCGAGGTAACTAAGATCGAAGATCCCCTGGTAGGGGACGTATCGCGGCGGTGCGGTCCGTTTCCCCATGACATACCCCACACCGATAGAAGCGGTCTGTTCCACTATCTGAATCGCAACAAACGGGGCATTACACTGGATATTCGCAAAGCGACGGGCCGTGAAATATTCTTGAGGTTGATCCGGGAAGCCGATGTGCTCATCGAAGATCTGCGCCCCCAATCAGCTGCGGATTTGAAGCTCGATTTTGCTCATCTAAAAGAAGTCAACCCCAAACTGATTGTTGTTTCCATTACACCCTTTGGTCTGACAGGCCCATATAAAGACTACAAGGCCTATGCCATCAACGCAAGTGCTCTTGGCGGTATGAGCACCATTCTGGGCGACCCGCAGCGTGAACCTTTAACGCCTCCATTTTCATTGGGCCATTTCCAAACCGGCATCATTGCAGCCAACGCCATCATGTCTGCATTGATGGCTAAACGGGGGGATGGGAAGGGGCAGCATATTGACATCTCCGAGGCCGAGTCATGGGCTATTTTCCATACCGGAAACGTGGTCTCGTCATTTATTTACAGCGGCCGAAAGCGGACCCGCACGGGGCATAGGACCTATGGCCCTTACCCCTATACGCTATTGCCATGTAAAGATGGGTATCTTTCCATGATTGCCTTGCGTGGTTCGGAATGGAAGCGATTTCTCGAGATTGTCGGGGATGGTAAAGTGCCTGAATGGTATGCATCGGATAATCGATTTAAGGATCGTGCGAAGGCAGGCCTCGAATATGCCGATGTGCTTGACAATCTTCTAGCACCGTGGCTGATGGCTCATACCAGAGAGGAAATCTTTAGTCGCTGCCGTGAAAAACATGTTCCCTTTGCCCCGGTGAGGAATATGAACGAGGTGGTCAATTGTGGGCACCTGGATGCAAGACAATACTTTGAAGAGATACGATGCCCTGAGACCAAACCCTATAAATGCCCGGGTGCTCCCGTTCGATTCTCCGAAACGTCGTGGAATCTGAACCAAACGGCACCGAATTTGTCTGAGCATAACTATGGCGTTTATTGTGAGTCGCTTGGCTACTCAAAAGAACAATTGCTGCAATGGCATCGGATGGGTATTGTCTAAGCGGGTTTAATCGTATGACTTGCCTCCAAGAGCTGTACCAACGTTTAAGTTAGTCTTTGGACACTCTGCCTTTCTATTTCTTTGCTTATCTGAGACGAGGACGACTCGACTTGGAACGTGACTGTTCATTCCGTTCCTCATAAGCTGCTACCCAAAGTAAGAATTGCATCGTGATCACGCAGAGGGAAAATAGGCCCAGCGCCACTCTACAGCCGCCAAAGATGGTGCTCATCAACGCCAACATTGTCACAATGGACCCGTCATGTCCTTTGGCAGAATGGGTGGCCATATCCCGTGGGACCATTCGAGCGCTCGGGACGTCGAGAGACTATTACGAACTCGTATCCGACAACGCTGAGCTTATCGATTGTGGAGGGCGGAGCGTCCTTCCTGGATTCATCGACACGCATCTCCACCTGCGCGCTTTTGCAGAAAGTTGTGTCTCTCTGGACCTATCATGGACCCTCGGTTTCAAGTCCATAGCAGATTTCCAAAGCGCAATCAAAACTCGGTGCAAAGAGGATCCACCTGGAACCTGGATAAGAGGAAGGGGCTATGACGAATTCCACCTTATTGAAAAACGTCATCCTACTCGATGGGATCTCGACGAAGTTGCGCCTGATCGTCCGGTTAAGCTAACGCATCGATCTGGACACGCACATGTGTTGAATAGCCTTGGACTGTTGTTCGTCGGTATCACCGGCGAAACAGGAGATCCGCCGGGGGGGCTCATTGATCGAAACGTCACTACCGGAGAACCGACCGGCTTGCTCTACGAGATGGGCGAATTTCTTTCCGAACGCATACCCCTCTTGGATAAGCGAGAACTGATAAGAGGCCTTAACGTTGCAAATCACAGGCTACTTTCCTCGGGCATAACATCTGTGCAAGATGCCTCTCATCTCAACGACCTTAAACGATGGAAAGAAATCTGTTCATGGAAGGAAGAGGGGGTTTTCAAACCCAGGATAAACTTTATGCTCGGCCGAAAGGGGTTCGAGCAATTTGGGACAACAGACTTCTCGGATTTTTCAGGCTCTGTTTCAGGAGACCAACTCCGCATTAGGGGAGTAAAAGTGATGCTTGATGAAACCACGGGACAGCTTCATCCTCCTCAGAGGGCACTCAATGAGATGGTCCTGGAGATCCATCGAGCAGGGTTTCAAGTTGCTATTCACGCTATTGAGGAGAATACCGTTGAATCCGCTTGTTCTGCCATAAAGCATGCTCTTGATAGAATTCCCAGGTCGGATCACAGGCACCGAATTGAGCACTGCTCAGTGTGCACCCCAGATCTTCTAAGTCGTTTAGCGTCTCTCGGGATCGTCGTGGTCACCCAGCCCTCATTTATTTTCTTCAATGGGGACCGATATCTCGAAACCATTCCTGCTCAGAAGCTGCAGCACCTCTATCGCATAGGATCTCTTTTCAAGGCCGGAATTCCCGTTGCTGGAAGCTCGGATTGCCCCATTGTGCCACCGAATCCCTTGATTGGTATTTACTCTGCCGTCTCCAGGAAGTCCCAAACCGGCAAAATTATCGGGCATGCAGAGGACATAGAACCTCTCGACGCATTGCGATTGTACACAAGTCATGCGGCAAGAGCCACGTTCGAAGAAAACATCAAAGGCACCATTACTCCTGGTAAGTTAGCTGATCTGGTGGTCGTCACCGGCGATCCTACAAAGATGCCCGCGGACGAGATAAAGGACCTGGAGGTCGAAATGACCATCCTCAATGGTGAGGTAATGTGGAGCAAAAAGTCTAGCTGATCACGCCCTTCTTGATGTAGGCGCGAAATTCAGCTTCGGTGAGGCCCAGCAATTCCTGATAAACATAACGATTATCGCTGCCCAACAAAGGTGCGGGTGTCCACTCTCCTGCAGAAATGCCCTCCATCCTGATCGGTGAGCTGTCTATGGCTTTTTTTCCCAGCGATGGATGTTCCAGGTCGACAAAAAACTCCCTCGCTCGGAGCTGTGGATCTATTGCCAGGTCTTCTGCGTTCTGAACCACGCCCGCGGGCACCCTAGCCGACTGGAGAAGATCCATTACCTCTTCGGCCTTGACTTTAGATGTCCATGCTTCAATCAATGCATCAAGCTGACCTGCATGTTCCTTTCGCATTGCCAGGGTAGAAAATCTCTTATCGCTTGCCCACGCCGGGTGGCCGGAAGCTCGACACAGAGCACGCCATTCGGTCTCGTCATGCACTGCGATCACACACCACCTATCTTTTCCGAGGCATTTGTAACAACCATAGGGACCCGCAGGGATATGGGACGCCTGGTTACCTTGCGGAAGCACTTGATTCGAATCCGTGGCTACAGCGAGAAGAGCAGGCCCTATTAATGAACACACAGCTTCGTACTCGGAAAGGTCAATATGCTGGCCGTGACCCGTTTGGCTACTGTCTTCGAGAGCGGCCAGAACGGCTGTGGCACCGTAAATCCCAGAAACGACATCCGCATAAGAATAGCCCAATCCCATCGGAGACTCCTTATTGTAAGAAGTAAGATAGGTGAGCCCGCCCACTGATTGAACAGTAGGCCCAAAGGCAACAAAATTCTTCCAGGGACCCGTCTGCCCCATTCCAGACATACTTAACATGATAAGGTCTTCCCTGGCCTCTTTCAATTTGTCGTAGTTCAACCCCCAGTTTGACATTACGCGAGGCGAGAAGTTCTCCACAACAACGTCGCTTATAGAGACAAGTTTTAGGGCGATTTCTCTGGCTTCCGGGTGATTCATGTCTAAAGTCATACTTCGCTTATTGCGATTCCAGGCGCTGAAGTAGGGACCACCATTGTCTTCAGCGCCAGTGGCTGTTTTCCCGGATTGAATTTTGATCACCTCAGCACCGAAATCCGCCAGGATTCTGGTCGCATAAGGCCCAGCCAGCACCCGGGAGAAATCCATTACCCTGATACCGGTTAGTATGTTTTCTACCTTTGAGCGAGCCTCTTGATTCCTAGCACGCATAGGCGCCATTTTGTTTGTTGCTTGTTCAAGCCACTGCCCACCCTGGCGAAGATGCAAATTATGTTCACCGGTCAGAGGAGCTCGCATACGGGGCGTCGCATGGTCACGACTGAACCTATAGGGCACTCCGGGATATAGCACTGCACAACCTAACTCCGGATGTTCATAGTCTGCGAAAAACCCTCGCGCTTTCAACTGGGGGCTTCGCAATATTTCCTGAGGTGAATGCACTGGGGCCCACGGAAATCTCATGAGCTGTCCAAGTTCGAAAAGTTCATTGACGTTATGCACCCCGGTCCACCCCCTAAGTACTGCGATCACATGATCAACATTCAGTGCACGATATTCTTCATCTTTCCATTTTTCGCCCTTCAGATCTTCTGCTATCCCCTCGCTGTCAAGCAAGTCGACAACTGTTTCCCATCCCAGAAGTGGTGTAATATGAATGAACCCGTCTTTGCATGGCAAAATACAAAAAAAATCGTTCCAATGGCGATCCCCCCGTCTCTTAGGTACCACCTGCTCGTGAAAATACCGAACCATAACATAATCTAGGGTAGAGGCCACAGCCTCCTGTAGCGAGATATCAATGTGCTCGCCCTTTCCAGACTTTGCTCTTTTCCTAAGGCCCAAGAGAGCTCCAACGGCAGCATATAGGCTGGCTACGCTATAGGATTGCTCTCCGTAGGCCTTGATCGGAGGCAATGAAGGGGACCCAGAGATGTACATCTGCCCTCCCAAAGCGGAGGCTACCAAATCGCAAGACTTGAAGCCCCTCCGAGGTCCGCTCTGTCCGAAACCGGTGACGGAGACCATGACGAGTCCGGGATTTAGCTCAGTCAATGATTTGAAGCCCAGGCCAAGACCATCGAGATACCCCGGCATAAATGTTTCCACAACAACGTCGCAATTTTCAATTCTCCTGAGGAAGATCTGCCTATCGTCCCTTTGCTCCAAGTCGAGGGTAATTCCTAACTTATTGGTGTTGTTGTACCAAAAGAACAAGCTTCTTTCCGGGTGAGGGGAGTTCTGCCAAAAAGGTCCAATCCTTCTGGACAAGTCACCCCCGGGGCTCTCCACCTTGATGACCAAAGCGCCCAGATCCGCCAAGATCTTCGAGCACAAGCTCGCCTTCTCGTCGGCTAAATCCAGGACCCCAATATCTGCTAACGGTCGTTTTCTAGCTGTCCCTCTGCTCATCGCGGCTCCACCTGGACATCAATCTCTTTACGCTGGTGCATCAAATGTCAACTTTCTCAGAACTTCCCGATATCCCAGAGCAAGCCTTTTTATGCCTAAGGCTTCAGAAATTATCTCCTTGATGAGTCCAGCTGAGGCGCCACAATAGGCTTCACCATTCACCAAATCACAAATCCTGGTTCCTTTCATTTTGTCGGCTCAGTTTTAGGTCCGTATGATCAGACCGATTTACCCCTTCATCGCTATCCGATCAAGCAAAACAGCTCTGTTGAGCTTGGCCTTCTCATATCCCTGATAGGCGTTCAGTGCCAAATCATAATTTTTTAAGGCTTGCCCAAATTCCCCTTTATTGAAAAACTCCGTACCGGCGCTTTGATAAATATCAGCGACCAGTTCCTTCTCCCCCCACTCCACCCGGTATGGATTCTCCTTGTGCCCTCCATAATCAAAACCATCAGGCAGAATATTCTCAATATCTATCGCCGTATTTTCAATTCTTACGAGAGTCAGCACGTGGGGTCCGATCTCGAAGGCTTTCTCCAGGTACAATGCCTGAGCCTGAATTCCCATCCTGCTGAGAAGGCAGTTGTAGAGAAGCGTCAGGCCCAGACAGTTTCCGACTGGTCGATTCGCCCGGTCGATCTGAGCATCAATAACCTCGTTGAATCTGAATTGCCCTTGCTTAATGTATCGATTTGGTCTATCAGCCCAAAGAGAATCAAAGACCATTCTTGCCTTTGCTAGGGGAGGGGGGTCGGGGTGTTCTCTCGAGATGTATTTGTTAGAAAGAAAATCAAGTTTTCCAAGATAACCGCGAATTCTATCTTCATCTCCAAGACCTGAAGCAATTAATGCCTCTCTTTCCAGATCGAACAAAAGAACCCCCTGTGTTTTCAAGTAGGTAATAGCAAGATACTACTCTGAGTTCAGGAAATCCCTCGCAAACGCCATGAACTCCTCTGGGTTCTCTTGCACCGGCATGTGCGTCGAATGACTGATCTCCCTAAAAACCCCTCTTGGAAAGTATTCAACAATTTTCTTCGCATCCTCTTTAGACAAGAAGGGACTTCTTTCTCCCCGGACTATCAGTGTAGGGCAGGATATGCTACTTACAAAAGACCAAAGATTTTCAGCAGAATAGCTCGATCTTTGGCACTGTAGGCTAATCCTGGTATCATACTTTGGGATATATTTCCCATCTTCGCTTTGCCTATAGCCATACCTCGCTATATGGTAAGCGGACTCCAGGGGCAGAAGAGGATAAAGCTTTCTTATCGATTCAACCACTTCCTCCAGCATGTCTGCTTGAAGCGGGAAATGCATGAGCAACTGCATCAATGCGTAGGAAGACGGCTCGCTGTCCCAAGGCCGCGAATCAACAAGGATTAGGCGGTCGATTTTTTCTGGAAAGCACGCCGCATAGAATAAAGCGTTCCTTCCACCCATCGAATGACCAATCAAGATCACGCGATCCAGAGCAAGGATCTCCACAAATCTGGAAATGTCTGAAAAGTGGTCATCGATACTGTAGGCTAACTCCTCAGACCACTCGCTTTCGCCGTGCCCGCGCTGATCCAAAGAAACTACATGGTAGTGGTTTCTGAACTCAAGAGCAAACGTATCCCACACATGCGCATGGCCCATTAAACCGTGCAGGAGCAACATCGGTTGCTTACCATGGCCACCCCAGTCAAGATAATGCAATCGTAATTCATTGATATCAAGATATTTATCTTCTGGTTCGACTTTCTTCATTTCGCAAAAAGCGGCACCACTGAAATAGCCTCCCGCATGATGATCCCCGTTACCTGTGAACACAAAGGCCTTTTTGAGTTCACCCGATCAAACTTTCAGGGCTGCCAGATAGGTTCCTGCGGCAGAAAACACGACCCCTTCATAAGCTCCGGCCGTCTTAACCCTCTCAGTCTGAGGACGGCAATGGCCTAGGTTCCTGAATTTTCATTTCCTTATCGCAGCAGACTGGGGTGCCTTCCCCTGGTTTCGTGCATAGCACCTCAGTGCCACATCCCTCACAACGATAACGCTTCCCAAGCTGGCTCACTTTTATCTGACCTCCACAGTTGGTAGAAAATAACGACCATAAAGGACCTTACTTTTTTAGCTCCATGGGCTGGCCGCAGCAATGGAGTGTCCCCTTGCCCCCACGAGTTACGATAAACTCAGCTTTGCACTTCTGGCACACATACCTCTTTCCCACATCGTTCGCCATGAATCAATCCTCCTTCAAACTTCGATCCCTGTCAGTTCTAG
>Ga0209254_10001250_pt1 | contig 22564 bp, 17 predicted proteins | sample FrelakmetDIP11DI_FD_187148 | JGI IMG/M metagenome (GOLD analysis project Ga0209254, IMG submission 187148) | Freshwater lake sediment microbial communities from the University of Notre Dame, USA, for methane emissions studies - DIP11 DI (SPAdes)... | ecosystem: Environmental > Aquatic >...
CATGTGAAATCGGACAAGTGCTGATGATGAGCAACAATATTTCGGGAGTCATCCTTGTCGGGGGTGATAATAAACGATTCGGGGGAATAACAAAGGCAAATGTTGTTTTTGGAGGTGCATCTGTTATTTCCAGAATAATTTCTGTATTGGAAGACCTGTTTCCTGAACTAATTATTGCTGCCAACAAACCTGAAGAATTCCAAAAATATAATTATCATAAAATAGTTGCAGATGAATACTTAAAGGCAGGTCCTCTTGGCGGAATACATGCAGCACTGAAGTCATCGTCCGAAGATGCAATTTTCGTTATTGCCGGCGACATGCCGTTCCCTGATATAAAAATCATCAGTGAACAAATTACTGAATTCAGCAAAGGGAAACATGATGTAATAATCCCGATGGTTGATCAATATATTGAACCTCTGCATGCTATTTACAGCAAATCAATTCTGCCTGATCTCGAAAAGTTCCTTTCCGGGAAACAAAACAGAGCAGTCAGGGATTTCCTTAAAAAAGTTAATGTCGGTTATTTAAAGATATCTGATACAGATCGAAGCAGAAAAGCTTTTACAAATATTAATACAGCTTCAGATTTTGCCAATATCAATTTATGATTTTAACAAATAGTCGTCTGGGTTACTCCGAAGAAACCCATTATTAATACATTTATGATAATATTGTAAGCTTATGCAAAGCCTTTTAATTTCTGCACTTAAGGTTTCAGGGAAAAGACTGCTTGAGTATTTTAACAGACCAATTAAAATACAACAAAAAGAATCTCAAAGCAGTATAGTCACTGAAGCAGATATCGTAAGTGAGAAAATAATCATGACCTTAATAAAAGAAAAATTCCCTTCACATAACATAATATCGGAGGAAAGCGGATTTATCAATAATAATTCAGAATATACATGGATTATTGATCCATTGGACGGGACTTCCAATTTTGCCTGCGGAATCCCCTGGTTCGGAGTATTGGTTTCGCTTTTAAAGAATGACATTCCTGTTATGGGAGGAGCATATCTACCTGTTCAGGATCTGTTATATTTTGCAGAAGCAGGAAAAGGGGCATTCAGAAATGGGGAAGCTCTTCCACCTCTTAAGAATAAGCCGTTAAAGGATTCATTGTTTGCTTTTTGCGTAGATTACACCGAGGATACGGAATTTTTAAACAGGGGGATGGAAATCTATAAATATATCGTCAAAAGTTCACGGAATATCAGATCGACAAATTCCCTTATCGATTTTATTTATGTAGCCGAAGGTAAGTTCGGAGGAGTTTTAAATTTATATACAAAGGTCTGGGATATCTCAGGACTTGGATTGATAATATCAGAAGCCGGTGGTATAATGAAAAATATAGATGGCAATGATATTCAATATTCTGTTCGTGAGGAACTTATTAAGGAAAATTTTCCTGTTATTGCCGGTTCACCGGAAATCATAGAATCTCTGAAAAAGATAATGTAATAATTCAATCATGAATATTCCAAACAAAAAGGGTGTGGAAATTGCTGTAAAGAAGGTATTTAAACATTTATTTCCCTTTGATGACAGGTTAACACAATTGGAATTTGAACAACCCGGAAAAACAGTTACGGATCACCTTGATCTTATGTTCAAAGGATTGACCTCTGAAAGTGAAAGCTATACACAACTATTTATCAACACATTACCCCCGATAAAAAAAACACTTCTAAATGATGCCGGTTTTATATATGAATCCGATCCTGCAGCAAAGGATATTAGTGAAGTTATAGCCATTTATCCCGGATTCTTTGCAGTCTATTGTTATCGTATTGCCAATGCTATTAATAAGTTGTCAGTACCTGTTTTGCCACGGATGATTACAGAATATGCGCATAAGGTAACAGGTATTGATATACATCCCGGGGCGACTATTGGCAGTCCGTTTTCCATCGACCATGGAACAGGTATTGTTATAGGAGAGACTACTGTTATCGGTAATTATGTGAAATTATATCAGGGTGTAACCCTTGGAGCTTTGAGTGTTGATAAAAGCAAGGCTTCAAAGAAAAGACACCCGACTATAGAAGACAATGTCATTTTATATGCCGGTAGTACAATTCTGGGAGGAGAAACAGTAGTTGGGAGAAACAGCATTATCGGTGGAAATGTCTGGCTGACAGAAAGTGTTGCGCCATTTTCGGTTGTTTATCATAAAAGCGAAATAATTATCAGAAATCAAAATGGTTTCCAGGAACCTATAAATTTTATAATCTGAATCTATCTTATAAAATTCTTAGACTTTGTGAATCCTTCGTGTATCCCGATAGCTATCGGGACTTTGTGAGACTTTGTGGTAAAAAAGAATTTAACCTCAAAGGCTGTCACTAAGTACAACAAAGGAATACAATATATTAAGAATATTTATGAATTAAACAAACTAATCTATAACTCGATAATTATGAAGGCAAATTCAATTCTTGAAACAATAGGTAACACACCTCATGTTAAAATCAACCGACTCTTTAATCCTGATTATAATGTCTGGATAAAACTTGAAAGAGCCAATCCGGGTGCCAGCATAAAAGACCGGATCGCATTATCGATGGTTGATGATGCCGAAAAAAAGGGAATTCTCAAACCCCATAGTGTAATCATAGAACCAACTTCCGGTAATACAGGTATTGGATTAGCAATGGTAGCAGCAGTAAAAGGTTACAGAATTATTCTTGTAATGCCTGAATCAATGTCAGTTGAAAGAAGAAAGATAATGAGTGCTTTTGGTGCTGAATTCGATCTGACTCCAAGAGAGAAAGGTATGAAAGGAGCTATTGAACGTGCGAATCAATTACATTCTGAAATTCCTGATTCATGGGTCCCCATGCAGTTTGACAATCCGGCCAATACTGAAGCTCATAGAAATTTTACAGCAAAGGAGATTATTGATGATTTTCCTGAGGGACTCGATTATCTGATAACAGGTGTAGGAACAGGGGGACATATAACCGGTTGTGCCGAAGCATTAAAGAAGGAATTTCCAAACCTTAAAGTTTATGCAGTTGAGCCTGAATTATCTCCGGTTTTAAGCGGAGGGTCTCCAGCACCACACCCGTTGCAGGGGATTGGTGCCGGGTTTATTCCCTCAATATTGAACACAAAGATTTTAGACGGAATTATTAAAGTAAGTAAAGAAGAAGCATTTGCTTTTACAAAAAGAGCAGCTAAAGAAGAAGGATTATTTATCGGAATATCTTCAGGAGCGTCCCTGGCTGCAGTAAATCAAAAAATAAATGAGTTTCCTGAAGGATCAAAAATTCTTACATTTTGTTACGACACAGGAGAGAGATATTTATCAATAGAGGGATTATTTTGAAAATGTGTTTTAATGGATAACAAATCAGCCAGGAACCATTCCGCAGACTCCACAACAGCCGGGTATGTAAATTCCAAAACAGGTTAGCGATGTTTATACTTTGCAATTTTTAAATTCATATATTTACAAGGATTTGAAATACTTTCTGTTATGACAGTTAAAGCAGGGATTTATTTTGTGACCCTCCTGGTGATTCTCCTTATGGCTTCCTTACAATCGTGCGTAAACAATAATGAAGAGGACCTGTACGGCATAGAACCATGCGATATAACAAATGTAACATGGGCTTCAAAGATTGCCGAGATCATGAAGAAGAACTGTGTTGTTTGCCATGGTCCTGAATTAGCATACAAGGGCGTCAGGCACGACACTTACGAATATGAAATGATTGTTGTAAATGACGGGAGATTAAGAGGTGTTGTCAATCATCTGCCCGGCTATTCAAAAATGCCGAAAGACAGAGGGAAACTACCCGAATGTGAATTGAAGCTTATAAATATCTGGCTTGATAACGGTGCTCCTGAATTCTGATCGATATGAAAAAAATAATCTTTATACCGGTTGTTTTTTTTGCTTTTTCCGGTTTCACCCTGCCAGCCCAGGACCTTGATAAGCTCCTCGTAACCATCTCTGCCGACTCAATACCCAACTATGTGTACGCGACCTTTAAAGGGACAACCATTATTAATGGGCAATCGGTCGAGGTCCCGGGGAACAATGACCTGTATTTTATAATCTCTCACCGCTTTGGAGCTGTTAATTCAGGACTTTATAATTTGTTCGGCCTCGACCAGGGAACAACACGATTGGGACTTGAATACGGTATAAAAGACATTTTATCACTTTCATTCGGACGTAGCAGTTATGAAAAGACCTATGACGGGGCCGTAAAGGTTAAGATTTTACGACAGCAAACAGGAATAAAAAATATACCACTGACTGTTACATTATATTCTGGTATTTTTGTAGAAACCATTAAATGGGAAGATCCTGAACGTGAAAATCTTTTATCGTCAAGATTGTCATATTCAACCCAAATGCTTTTTGCCCGGAAATTTGGCAGGAAACTATCACTTCAGTTAAGCCCGTCGTATGTTCACATAAACCTGGTTCCAACCTCAGGCGACCAGAACAATATTTTTGCCATAGGTCTTGGTGGCAGATATAAGCTGACACCAAAATTCTCATTAAATGGTGAGTATTATTATCTTCTGCCGGGTCAGGCAGCAGATGATTATGCCAATTCACTCTCATTTGGTGTCGATATAGAAACAGGGGGCCATGTTTTTCAGCTTCATTTTACCAACTCCCAGCTTATGTTTGCTCCGGGTTATATTGCACATACTGAAAGCAAATGGTCAGATGGAGACATATTTATCGGGTTCAATATATTCAGGACCTTCTCAATTGGCAGGAAAGGCAGAAACATATAATGACCTACATAAATAAATGATAAAAAGTATAGTTATAATCTTTATTTTATTAACAGCCTCGACTGGTGCTTTTTTACAGGATAGGGACCAGTTATATATCTGCAGGAATGGATCTGTAGACTTTATTTCCGATGCTCCCCTGGAACTGATAAAAGCTTCAAATGATAAGCTGTCAGGGGTGCTCAACATGATTGACAGGTCATTCTCATTCCAGATTCCCACAAAAGCCTTCGAGGGATTTAACAGCGGCCTTCAAAAAGTCCATTTTAATGAAGATTATATGGAAACCGAGTTATTCCCGAATTCAACTTTCAAGGGAAAGATAATTGAGGAGGTTGACCTGACTGTCCCTGGCGACTATAAAATCAGAGCAAAAGGGAAACTAAATATTCATGGTGTTGAGATAGATAGAATTGTAAGATGTGACCTCAGGGTAACCGATAACAAAATAAATGTAAATGCAACCTTTACGGTTTTTATTGCGGATCATGATATCAGTATCCCATCAATTCTGAATCAGAAAATTGCGACTGAGATTAAAGTGGATATCCGATTTACTTTTGAACCAACAGAATTGCAATCTGGCAAATGAAAATGAAAAAGGAATATTACCTGATCCTTTTTATCACATTCATGCTGACAACACTCGCAGTTAAAGGCCAAACGCCTTTTTTGAAGTATCACAGCCTCTTCCGTGGGAAAGAAGAATACAATGTCAACATAGTTTATCAGGATAGCAGAGGTTGGATATGGTTTGGCACTGACCGTGGCTTATTCAGATTCGATGGAGTCAATAATATATTATTCACAACAGCCGATAGTCTGGCAAGCAATAATATTACTTCGCTTTGTTTTACCAGTGACGAAAAACTATGGATTGGTCATATGAACGGAGAGATTACATGGTATGATGGAAATTCCTTTCATCCGTTTATTCCTGAAGAAGGACTTGGGGAAATAACTGTTTCCGACATTGTGTCTGACAGTACCGGGGTAATTTGGTACTCAACTCTTGGAGAGGGTGTTTTCAGATGGGACGGGAAATATCTGTCAAACATTAATACTGATGACGGAATGTCTGATAATTATATTTATGATATTGAATTAGACAGGGACGGAGTTTTCTGGTTTGCCACTGATAATGGAATTACCAGATATTCCGATGGAAAATGTGAAGTAATTTCGATGAAGGACGGACTGGTTGATAATATTGTAAGAATAATAAAAACATCGCCTGACAACAGGCTTTGGATTGGCATGGACGAAAAGGGTATGACGGTGTATAATCCGGATGATAAATCATTCCTTAATATTCCCGGATGGGATTTTGGTCCTGTTACAGGATTGGCAATAACCCGTGAAGATGAAATCTGGGCCAGTACCGAAAAGGATGGAATAATACAGCTTAAGCTTCCCGGGAATTTTTATTTCTCATACAGGAAAATAAAGGTTACCCAGGGATCGGAATCAGTCAGGATAAATTCAGTAATTAAAGATATTGAAGAAAATATTTGGATCGGGGGGAAGAGTTCTGTTACCCAGGTCTTGCCTCCAATATTTGAATTCCTCAATCCATCAACCGGCTTGCCATTTGAAATTTGTTACAGTCTCATTTTTGACAACTCAGATCATATATGGGTGTGCAGCGAGAAAGGTCTTTTCAGGGGAATTCCCGGCAAACTCGGGGATTTAGAATGGAGCAATCTAAGTGAAAGACTCAATTCAAAAAACACAAATTTTATCTCACTTTACCTTGACCACACAGGGCAGGTTTGGGCAGGCACCTATGATGAGGGACTTTACCGGATTAATCCGTCTGATCTTAGTTATAAAAGGTTTACAAAAAAGAACGGACTAGGAGATAATAATGTAATTTCGATTTCGGGGAGAGACAATTTTATCTGGTTTTCGACTCTCGGAGGCGGAGTTACACGCTTCAATACCGATAACTCTCAGCTCCTGAGCTTCGACTACGCTGATCTTAAAGGTTCATATGTTTATGAAACCAGGTCTGATAAAACAGGTAAAACATGGATTGCCGGCTCGCTTAAATTTCCTACATATATTTATAAGGACAGATTCTACCCGGTAAATTTTACCGGACAAAGGGTACTTCAGTTCTACAGTGTTGCACTTGACACATCCGGAATACCCTGGTTCAATACAGGTGATAAAGGGATTCTGAGGGTGGACGGAGATAGTATAAAGTTAATGGGTAAGGATGAAGGGATTGCTTTCGATAAAATCCAGGCGATAGAATTCGATAAAATGAATAACCTGCTGGTAATATCAAATCTCGGATTAATATTTTATAAACCAGGATCAGGAGTCATCTTTGAATTTGGAGAGAATTCATGGCTTTCGTACCAGTATCCTGTCCTGAATTCAGTTTTTACTGACAAAGAGGGTAAAATCTGGATCGGGACAGAGACAGGTATCATAAAGTACAATCCTGATTATCTGCAATATATTGGGAAGAATCCGCAGATATTCTTATCTGTTAAGAATTTATTCTATGACCCCATTATAAATGGCAAAAAGAAGTTCAGTTACAGTGATAACAACTTTACATTCGGCTATACCGGTATATGGTTTAGTAATCCGGACGGATTAAGTTACAGATATATGCTCGAAGGCAATGATCGTGCCTGGATTTATTCCAACCGTAATCAAACCCTTACTTATTCCAATCTGCCTCCCGGGAAATATAAGTTTATCTCAGAAACGAGTCTTGATGAGAGAAACTGGTACAGCACATCCGATTCAGTTTATTCTTTTACAATATCCCCACCTTTCTGGCGGCGGATCTGGTTTATAACAGGGATGATTATCCTGATATTTCTGGCTGTATATTTCTATTTAAGGAGAAGGGTTAATACGCTTAAAAGAGACAAGAAGCTTCTTGAAGAAGAGGTGCTTAAAAGAACTGATGAGATCAGAAATCAGAACCGGGTGCTTGAAGATCAAAAGAAAGAGATTATCTGTCAGAGGGATCTTGCACAGGAACAGCGTAATCAAATTGAAGCGCAGAAAGAAGAAATTCAGTCAAGTATTCGTTATGCTCAACGGATTCAGTCAGCCACACTTCCTCCAAAAAAGAAACTTGATTCAATATTAAAAGAGTATTTTATTCTATATAAACCTTGTGAAATTGTAAGTGGCGATTTCTACTGGGTAGCACAGAGAAATACCCATATTTTCTTTGCGGCAGGCGATTGTACCGGCCATGGGGTACCTGGGTCATTTATGAGCATGCTTGGATTAAGCGCCCTTAATGATATTGTAAAATCACTCTCTTTAATAAAGGCATCAGTGATTCTTGATCAGCTTGGCAACAGGATAAAGGAAGCGCTTCACCAGGACGAAGGAAAAGAAATGGATTCACATGATGGTATGGACATATCATTATGCATTCTGGAATTGGAAACATGTATTCTGCAATTCGCAGGTGCCCGCAATCCCATGTATTTTATAAGGAATAATATATTAAGTGAAATCCCTGGGGATAACATTGACATTGGGAGTCAATCGACAGAAATTCAGGAATTTACCAATCATGAAATAAAATACGAAAAAGGGGATCAGATATACCTTTTCACAGACGGATTTGCAGATCAGTTTGGCGGCATGGACAGAAAGAAATATAAAAGTCAGAAATTCAAAGATTTTCTGTTGTCAATTCATAATGAAACGCCGGATAGGCAAAAATCGATGCTTGATTCAGAAATAGAAAAGTGGCGGGGCGACTTTCAACAGGTTGACGATATTCTGGTTATGGGTATTAATATTTCGCTGTTAGAACAGACTTGAAACCTACGGCTCAGGTATGCTTCTATTCAGGTTTGTTAAAACCTTTTTCCACATATTCAAAAGGTATCTTAGCCATTCTCGACATCTCCTTTCCAGCTTCCAGTATGTCGACATCATCGGCTTCATAGTGCCATCTTACTTTCACATTGTCCCGCTTTGAATGAAGAACTGCTATCTTTTTGCAAAAGTCAAGAATATATCTGGCAGATGATGAATTGAAATAGTTAAGATCTAGGTTAAATTCAACAATGTCTTCTCTTTCATTAAGACCCGACAAATAAACAGAATACTCATCCACCCATCTTATAAGCTCATCATAAAAGGCATAGACATTTGATGGCCTTGATTCTCCCTTAATTTCAAACCTGTTATTATCCGGATCAAAGTGAACCTCCGGCGAATTTAAACTCCTGTCAATGATAAGTTTTCTCATGTAACGTATACTTTTACTGAAATGGTTAACTCCAAATAACTGAAGCTTCCTTCCAATCTGGCAATATTGCATGCAATCTCATTCCCTGATTTTAATTTCATCAATATGAGACCCAGCCCGGCCCCGCTTTCATCCTGCTCAATTAGTTTATTTATCTGCTTCTCGAACAAATCTTTCAATCCATTATTACGCAGATTGTTTATTTCATCAATCTGTAAAATTATTTTGTCGGCCTTATCTGCTTCAATTGTATTGCCGGCTTTAATTACAATTATACCCTTCTGCCTTGCAACAGAGATTGATGACTCTGTATGCTGGACCCCCACAGCTGGTTTTGCGGAGTATTTAACTATATTCTCAAGGCATTCAACCACCAGACCGTAAACCCTGTTGCCTGTAACCTTATCAAGATTCATAAATCCCGCTGAATGCTTCAAATCATTTAAAAGATGATTGATTTTAGCATAATCAACCGGTCCTGTGTAATTCAAAAATCCCTGCGATTTCGTCATGCGACTTTTGATTTCCTTCTTTTCTGAGATAAATTTCCTCAGGAAACAGAAAAACTTGAATTTTATCCGGCTCCTGAAGTATTTGCCTGTATTTTAATAATCATAAACTTGAATTACCTTTAACAAAGATAAATTATATGATCTAACAGGGTATGTCATCTTTAGGTTTTTTGACATTTATTTTCACATCTGAAGTTACATGAGCGAACCGATTTTAAAAGCACTTATTCAGCTCTTCGCATTAATAAGTGATATCCATTCCGATACTGTTATTACCAGCAAGGGCAGAGATGTTGTAAAGCTGTTCCTTACACGGCACCTGAATATTGAACAGGTTGACATTTATATGAGGATGTTTGAAGAGTACCTTGAGCAATTCAAATCCGAAAGAATAACAAAAGGAAGCATAAAGGACAGGAAACGTACATCACTAAACGCCATGAGGATACTGGCAATCTGCGAAAAGATAAATGAAGAGCTCCAGCAGAAACAAAAGATTTATGTCCTGGTGAAATTAATGGATTATATCTCTTTTGGTGAAGAAATCACTGAAAACGAACTTGATATTCTGCAGACGGTGGCTGATGCATTTTTTGTCAGTGGACCAGAATACCAGAATATTTCAGGATTTATTCTGGGAGATGAAAAAGCAATGCCGGAAAAAAAGAGATTTTTAGTAATCAATAATAAGAAAACCCATGATTATCCGGATGTAAAGCATGTATATGATGATAACCTCAGCGGAACAATCTGCTTTCTGCAAATATTAAGCACCAATACATATTTTCTGCGGTATTCGGGCAGTGACGATCTCTACCTGAGCGGACAAAAAATCTCCTCGGGAGAAACCTATGTTTTCGACCATGGCTCATCAATCCGTGGTTTTGGCATTAATCCGGTTTATTACTCGGAAGTGGTAGGAATCATTTCTGAGGCTTCATTTGCCAGCAATATATTGATAAATGCGCACGACATTTCATACAGATTTAAAAACAGTGAAAATGGCATACAGAGTCTTAACTTCTTTGAAGAATCAGGAAAGCTTGTAGGCATAATGGGCAGTAGCGGAGCAGGGAAATCGACTGCAATGAGCATTCTCAACGGTACGCTCAGGCCACAAAATGGAGAGGTACTGATAAATGGTTATAATTTATACGATAACAATGATAAGAAATTTTTGAAAGGCATTATTGGATATGTGCCTCAGGATGATCTTCTGATAGAGGATCTGACAGTCTTTCAGAACCTTTATTATAATGCAAAAATGTGCCTCAGCAATCTGCCTGAGAATGAGCTTCTGGAAGTGGTGAATAAAACTCTTACCGATCTTGATCTTGAAGAGACCCGCGATCTGAAAGTAGGAAATCCTCTCAACACAATTATAAGCGGAGGACAGAGGAAGAGAGTCAATATTGGACTGGAACTGCTTCGCGAACCAACAATGCTTTTCGTCGACGAACCTACTTCGGGTCTTTCATCAGTTGACTCTGAAATTGTTATGAGCCTGCTTAAGGAACAGGCATATAAAGGCAAACTGGTAATTGTAAATATCCATCAGCCCAACTCCGATCTTTATAAGATGTTTGATAAGATTATGGTCATCGATAAAGGCGGATACCAGATATATTACGGATACCCTACTGATGCAATTATATACTTCAGGTCGCACACCAACCGTGCAAACCCCGATGAAGATCAATGCATAAAATGCGGCAATATAAATACTGATCAGTTACTTCAGATAATTGAAACAAAGGTTGTCAATGAACAAGGGAAAGCTACGAGGACCAGAAAAATTTCTCCTGCAGAGTGGGCCGACAAGTTTAAGGCAAACGGCCCGCCATTCAAACAAAAAAATGACAGGGAAAAGAGACCCTTGCCTGAAAACAATTACAACATTCCGGGTCTTCTGAAACAAACAAGGATTTTCTCAACCCGCGATCTGTTATCAAAGCTGACTGACAGGCAATACATTCTGATGAGTCTGCTTGGTTCTCCGGTCCTGGCACTATTACTTGCCTATTTTACGAGGCATTCGGACAGCCAATCATATATTTTCAGGCAAAATGATAACATTCCTGCATACCTGTTTATGTGCGTGATTACTTCCATGTTTTTTGGACTGATGATGAGTTCAGAGGAGATTGTGAAAGACAGGAAAATACTTAAAAGAGAGTTATTTCTCAACCTGAGCTGGTTAAGCTACCTTAATTCCAAGATTCTGATAATGTTCCTTATTTCTGCTATCCAGTCCGTTTCATTTGCCCTGATTGGTAACCTGGTACTGGGTATAAAAGGTATGACTTTAAGCTACTGGCTGGTATTGTTCACCACCTCCTGTTTTGCCAACCTTTTGGGACTTAATCTGTCTTCTGCCTTCAATTCGGTAATTACCATTTATATAATTATCCCTTTTATCATTATACCACAATTGTTGTTCAGCGGCGTTCTTGTCAAATTTGACAAGCTGAATATGAGCAGGGAATCTTCTCTTGAATATGTACCTGTCATAGGTGATCTTATGACTGCCCGTTGGTCATTTGAAGCCCTTGCTGTTGAACAGTTTAAGAATAACTTATATAACAGGAATTTTATTAATAATGATATTGAAGCAAATCCCCCCGACTATTACGCTAAATTCCTGATTGATGAACTTGCAGCTGATCTGCAGGAATGCATGAAATATAAAGATTTGCCTGAGAGGAGAAAAATGGTGGAAAATAATTTCGGCAGGCTCAATCTTTACATTAATATGTTATCATCCCGGGCAAATCTGGCACCCCCCGGGGTATGGATCAAAGCACTGAATATCGAAACCTTTGATGCTGAGACAGAGAAGGAAACCAGGATGTATCTTGATACCCTTAAGAGAAAATTCATATCTCTCACAAATCAGATTCTGAACAGGAAGGAGTTAGTGGTAGATTCTCTTATTAAAACGATAGGGACTGAGGGATTAATTAACCTTCGGGATAATTACGAAAATGAAAAGCTGAATTTTATAATTCTCGATGAGGAAAACACGAAGCTGACAATCGAAAAGGGCGCCAGATTTATTCAGAAATACAAACCTGGTCACACGAAAGCCACTTCTAAATATGGCAGGGCCCATTTTTTTGCTCCGGTTAAAAGACTTGGCAATCTGGAAATTGACACCTACTGGTTCAATGTAATTGTTCTGTGGATTATTTCACTGGGTCTGTTTGCGGCATTATATTTTGAACTATTAAAAAAGGCGATCAATAATTTTGAACGTATCAGCTTTTTCCATTTCCCCGGTTTAAAATATTAATTATATCTCTCCGGAAATATTTTATCCCTGTTTTACCTGAGATTGCCTCTGCGTAATTAAAAAAACAGTAACTTATATCCAATTTTTAAAAAAACATAATAAGAATAACTAATATCAATCAAAATGAAACCATTAATCAGGCTTTATCTTCTATCAGTTTTCATTCTGTCAATTAGTGTATTGACGAGTCAGGCTCAGGACTGGCCTCAATGGAGAGGTATAAACCGTGATGGCAAAGTTGCAGGATTCAAAGCTCCTCAGACATGGCCCCAGCAACTTATTCAAACATGGAAAGTCACCGTCGGCCTTGGCGATGCAACTCCTGCTCTGCTGAATAACAAACTATATGTTTTTACGCGCCAGGGTGATAATGAGTTACTTCAGTGCCTCGATGCTGCGACAGGGAAGCAGTTATGGCAATCAGCAGGTTATCCTGCAGTAGCGGTTTCTGGTCCGGCGGCATCTCATCCTGGGCCTAGAAGCTCGGTTACAGTAGCAGTCGGGAAGGTGGTTACTGTAGGAGTTGGAGGAGATATCGCCTGCTTTGATGCCTCATCCGGCAAGTTTCTTTGGAGAAATGAAGATTATAAAAATGCAGTTCCTCAGTTTTTTACGGGCATGTCACCTCTGATATCATCAGGGATCTGCTATGCTCATCTTGGTGGTCCCAAAGCAGGCCAGTTTATAGCATTTGATCTTTCCAATGGTGCTGTTAAATGGAAAGTTGAAGGTGAAGGTCCGGCATACGGATCACCTGTTTTGATGACAATAGATGGTTCAAAGCAGATAGTGTTTCAGGCACAGACAAAGCTCGTCAGCTTGAACCCTGGCGACGGCAAACAATTATGGGAATTCGCCACTCCGGTCGGGACCGGAAGGGTGCAGAATGCAACAAGTCCGGTTGCAGATCAGAACAGGATCTACTTTACAGGCTTAAACAACGGATTTAATGCTATAGAAATCAAAAAAGACGGAAACTCATTTGTTGTTAATAAACTCTGGACGAATCCCGACTTAACCACAAGTTACAGTACCCCTTTGCTGAAAGACGGATTCTTATACGGACTCTCAAACCAAAGCAGGCTCTTCTGTATTAATGCCAGTTCAGGTCAGACAGCATGGTTGGACAATACTGCTCTTCAGAATTTCGGATCGATAGTTGATGCAGGATCTGTAATAGTTGCCTTGACAAGCAATTCAAATTTTGTTGTCCTGGAGCCCGACGGGCAGAAATATAAACCGGTAGCCCTTATAAAGCTTACAGAAACCCCGGTTTATGCACACCCTTTACTTTCGGGCAACAGGATCTATATAAAAGACAATGAATCACTAACCTTATTTACAGTTAATTAATCATACATCTGTCAGAAATACAACTGGGTCATGTCCATATTCATTTTGCTGTAACTAATAGCTCGCCTGTTGTCAAACCCACTACCAATGATAAAATGAAGTACTTTAAACCAATAATAATTCTGTTCATTGCCTTATTTTTCAATCCGCTTTATTCACAGCAACAAGTTAATACAAGGGAAATAGAATCAAAGATGCAGTGGTTTGCCGATGCCAGGCTGGGTATTTTCATCCACTGGGGAATTTACTCACTGGGCAATACGTCAGAGTCGTGGGCATTTCATAATAAGCAGATAAGCCATGCTGATTATATGGCTCAGATAAGCAGGTTCACCGCTAAGAATTATAAACCGGAATACTGGGCTGAACTGATCAGAAAAAGCGGAGCAAGATATTCTGTTATAACTTCAAAGCATCATGATGGGGTGGCTCTCTGGGATACCAGAATGAATGATCTGAGCATTGTAAAAAAATCACCTGCCGCGAAGGATGTACTCACACCATTTGTCGATGCCCTTCGAAGTCAGGGGATTAAAGTCGGATTATATTATTCATTAATAGACTGGTCTTTCACCGATTATCCGGGATTCTTAAAAGACTCAGGCAGATATGATTCTGCTCTTGATCCTGTTCGCTGGGGTAAATTCCTTAAATTCTGCCATGGGCAGATTGATGAAATAACCAGCAGATTCGATCCCGACCTGATATGGTTTGACGGCGACTGGGAACACAGTGCAGGGGAATGGCGGGCAGATTACATCCGGAGCTTGATACTTAAAAAAAATCCCAAAGCTGTTATAAACGGCCGGCTGCAGGGTTATGGTGATTATGATACACCCGAACAGAACTTCCCGGTGTCGCGTCCTGATCTGAAGTACTGGGAACTGTGCATGACAATGAACGAATCGTGGGGCTATTTTAAGGAGGACAACAATTATAAAACTCCGTATGAAATCATTACAATCTTCGCCGATGTAATAAGTATGGGTGGCAATCTGCTCCTGGACATCGGGCCGAAAGAAGATGGCACAATACCCGAAGAACAAATACAAATCCTTACTGAATTAGGCAAATGGACCAGCAAGCACAATGAAGCAATATTCGGAACAACAGGAGGTATACGGCAGGGACACTTTTACGGTCCCACAACACTATCGAAAGACTCTTTAAACCTTTATCTGTTCATCCCGGGGAAAGTCATTGGTGATGTGGTTGTCAAAGGTCTTGATAACAAGATTAAAAGCGTCACGGTACTTGGTAATGCGACAAAAATTACCCCGAAGATAGTGGGTAAAATCTCATGGAGCAGGGTTCCGGGACTGGTTTACATAAATGTACCAGTGGAAGTTCAGGATTCTTACATGACTGTACTCAGGCTCGAGCTCGATAAAGCCATCAAATTGTTCGGGGACAAGGAGAGGGCCCAATTATAATTTATCAATCTTGGATGCAAGGATAAAATCGTTCTCCGACAATCCGTTAATGGCATGTGTCCATAATTCAACCACAACTCTGGCATAAAATACATGCATGACAGGATGATGGCCTTCTTCGTCGGCAAGCTTTGCTACTTTGTTTACAAAATCCATTGTATGACTGTAGCTTACGAATAAATATTCTCTGGTTATTCTTTTATTCTCCTCCACTTTCCAGTCATCCTTAATATATTTCCTGTATTCTGCAATTCCGGCCACATCAAGAGGTGGTATACCTCCCTCACAGGGGATGCATTTCTTTTTGCTTAAGTCCATTGTTATATTTTTCTTGATTATTCACAACTGGTGATTCTTTTCAGAATACTATTTTAATATTAAACGCCCCATTGTTTTTAGCTCCAAAGATCCGCAGCCACAAAGGAAGATACATTTCTGTTCCCCTGGCAGAACTGATATCCCCAAGGTCAAGGATATTCGAATCTTGCCATCCAAACGATTTGAGTATTTCCTTAACTTTCTCCTTTGAGCCGGAATCGTTCCCGCTTATGAATACAGTATGATCACCTCCGCCTATCATTCCAGGATTTACCATCAGCCCGGCCCACATTGTATTAAGAGTTTTTACAACTTTTACATCAGGAAATGTTTTCTGAATTTCTTCACCCAGTGAATTGGTATTCGACAGCTCCGGCAGCAGTGTGGGGGGCATGCCTTTGCTAAAATCCAGAGGATTGGAAATATCGATAAGTATTTTCCCGTTTAAATTATTTATGTCTGCCATTTTTAGAGCATTTATAGAATTGCTTCCCTTTGTGGCGTTCAGAATGATCTCTCCAAAAGCAACTGCCTCCTTAAATGTCCCCAGTTTGACTCTTAGGTTTGATGAGTGCCATTCACTGAAAAGAGGACTCCCGTAGGCATCTTTTAAGTTATCAGCTAATTTCTCCGATACGTTTCGGGTGCCTATCATTACGTCGTAATCAAGTGCAATGAATTTTGCAGCGTAAGTCCGGCCAACGTTTCCGGTTCCAAGGATTGCAATTTTTTTCATAATAATAATTTTATAAGATATTTAATAATAATTAACTAAAGTTGCTGGGTGCTGGTTAATTTGCTGATTAATAGCATAATATGTTATACTTATAATAATTTTTCAAATAACACATAAAATCAAAATACTCATTCTCAAACAACTAGCAACAAGCACCAAGTTTTATCAGCCGTAGCTTCAGCGAAGGCTGGTAACCAGCAACCTAAATCAATTTTAAATATTTAATAATAACAACCGGCGTTGTAAAATGTTTGAAAAATTCAACCTCCGTCCGGCAGTAGGATTACAGCCAGACTGAATTTTTTTTACTTATTTTGTACCAATTCCGGATGAATATTCTGAAATATCAGGTTTTAAATTATTTTTATGTTTTTTTCAGGATAACAAAATATAAACCATAAACTGTGTGTCTAAAATCCGGGTATTAATTCAACTTGAACTTTTTAAATCAAAGCAATCAGAAAAGAAATGGAAAACAATTTAACGAAGGGCCAGTTAACCTGGCTGGTGGTGTTGCGAATATTTATAGGTTGGCATTTCCTGTATGAGGGAATGATCAAATTACTTAATCCTAACTGGACCGCCATGGCTTATCTTCTGGATTCGAAAGGGTGGTTTGGTCAAATGTTTATCAACATGGCCGGAAATCCCGGAATAATGAACAGTGTCGATTTTCTTAACAAATGGGCACTGGTTTTTATTGGATTGGGATTGTTAATCGGATGTTTTACCCGTTTATCATGCATCGGCGGGATTCTTCTGTTATTACTATATACAATGTCGCATCCGGCACTGATCGGAGCTGAGTATCAGTTGCCTTTTGAAGGCTCATATTTTCTAATTGATAAAAACCTGGTCGAGCTTGCAGCACTGGGAGTTTTATTCGTACTTCCCTCAGCAAGGGCAATCGGTATAGACAGATATCTTATTAAGATATTGCCTGCCGGATTTAACAAATTTATAATTTGAATACATGGAAAAAGATAATAAAAAAAGTAATCCGGAAAGCGCACAGGGAAACAAGCCAAGGAATATAGGAAGACGGGAATTATTGAAGACCCTGGCTACTGTTCCTCTTCTGGGTGTTATGGCCTACGGAGTTGCCAGGACAAGAAAAACAAAGCTGCTTAACCGCGACATTTCAGATGTCTTTAAACTCAGCAGTACCAATGCTGTTTATCTTCAGCCCCAGGCAGGCGGCAGGCAGATCAGGATAGGTCTGATCGGATTCGGGATACGCGGCAACCAGCTTATGAGAGCCATAGGTTTTGTTCAACCTTCGTATATAGACACGCTTATCGAAGCTGGAAAGAAAAATCCGGATGATACAAGATATGACGAATTTAAGGAGCAGGATGATCTGAATGTTGTGATCACCGGAGTCTGTGATATTTTTGATGTTTATTCAGAAGCTGCAATGCTTGCCGGATCAAATATTCACAAAGAAGGGACCACAGGTAAATTCGGGCCTGCTCCCAAACAGTACAGGACATATCAGGAATTACTGGCAGCTGATGATATAGATGCTGTGATAATTGCTACCCCCGATCACTGGCACGGGACAATAGCAATGGCGGCAGCGAGGGCAGGGAAGCATGTTTATTGCGAAAAACCCGTCACATGGACCGTACCGGAAACATATCTTCTCCGGGATACAATCAGAGATACCGGTGTGGTATTCCAGCTTGGACACCAGGGCCGCCAGACAGCCTCATACCAGAAGGCAGCAGAGATTATAAAAAACAACCTTCTCGGACATGTATCCCTTATAGAGGTATGCACTAACAGGAATACACCCAACGGAGCATGGGTTTATCCTATTATTGAAGGATCGAATCCCCAGACAATCGACTGGAAACAATTTGAGGGTGATGCGGCACGCATTAAAGAGTACGAGGATTACATGAAATCTTCAAAGCTCGAGCGTTATATGGGTCCTGACGAACGCAGTAAGTTCAGCCTTGAGCGCTTTTTCCGCTGGCGCTGCTGGTGGGATTACAGCACAGGACTTTCGGGTGATCTTCTGACCCATGAGTTTGATGCTGTTAACCAGATCATGCAGCTTGGAATACCTGCATCAGCAACTTCATCAGGTGGTGTTTACTTTTTCAAGGACGGCCGGACAGTCCCCGATGTGCTTCAGACCACTTTTGAATGGCCCGATAATAATATCACAATGCTGTATAGTGCCACGCTTGCAAGCTCCCGCAACAGAGGTAAAGTGTTTATGGGACACGACGCTTCCATGGAAGTATCAGATATTCTTACCCTCACAGCTGACAGAGATTCAGAACGGTATGCTGAAAAAATCAACCAGGGAATTATTCCTACAGATCAACCTTTTTTCACTTATGTACCCGGGCAAAGTAAAGTCGATGCAGTAACTTCGGCAACCGAGCTTTATTTTGCTCAGCGCGGTCTTCTGTACACTTACATAAACGGGAAAAGGTACGACACAACTCATCTCCACATGAGGGAATGGCTGGAATGTATCCGTCAGGAAAAGACTCCGTCGTGCAACATCGACCAGGCTTTCGAGGAAGCCATGGCTGCTCACATGGGAACAAGAGCATATCTGGAAGGACGTACAATGTACTGGGACAAAACGAAAGAGGAGATTGTTAAAGGATAGAGAAGGGAGAAGGGGAGAATTGGAGATGGCGAGATGGGAAATTATGATTCCGAAAAAATGATTAATTTTGTTGGTATGAAGAAATCTTTGTTTTACATAATGTCAGGGGCTCTTCTATTATTCCTCATTTCCGGTTGTAAAAAAGACCCGGTTGAAGATCCTGGTGAAGATCCTGTTGTGATACCTGCGGAAACAATCGCAACCAATAAATGGATATATGATAATATGAGTCAGTACTATTTCTGGAATACCCAGATACCAACCGGGATAGACAATACGAAAGAAATTGACCCGGAAGCCTATTTTTACAAGCTGGTGTACAAAGGAAAAGATTATTGGTCGTATATAACCGAGGATTATGCTTCGCTGGCATCCGAATTAAACGGAGATCCTGTTACAATGGGATATTATCCTGCTTTTTACCTGGTAGGCAGTAATAATGTCATGATAGTAGTGTGTTATGTTTATCCGGAATCTCCGGCTGCGGAAGCCGGACTTGAACGTGGTGACTTAATCCTTTCAATTGACAATACATTGCTTGATACAACAAATTATTATACTAAATATTCAGGGACAAGCTATTCGGTTCAACTGGGAGCTATCACAAACAATACACTTGGATTTACAGGAGAGTCGCTTAGTATGACTGCCCGTGTGGTCAGCACTGATCCTGCTGTTCATCATGAGGTCCTGGATATTGAAGGGCATAAAATCGGTTACCTTTCTTATGTTGAGTTTATTACAGGTGAAAATGATGCATTCCTCCTGGAAATGGATAATATTTTCAATGAATTTAAAACAGCAGGCATATCTGACCTGATTGTTGATCTGCGATATAATCCAGGCGGGGAAATTGATGCGGCTTTGCACCTGGCTTCTGAAATCGCTCCATCGACCGTGACCACAAGTCAGTCAATAATGGTGAACCTGTTATACAATAATGATCTTCAGACATATCTGCAAAATAATAATTATGATAGTTATCTGCACTATAAATTCAAAATAACTCCGGCCAATATTAACATGACCCGGGTCTATTTTCTGACCACTTCACGTTCGGCGTCGGCAAGCGAATTGCTAATAACGGGACTGGATCCATATATGCAGGTTGTGCAGATAGGGGAACCGACTTACGGCAAGTATGTAGGTTCGTGGGTAATGGCCGACGACAATGAAGAATGGGCCATGATGCCAATAGTAATGAAATATTCAAACATAGCCGGATATACTGATTTTATCGACGGGGTTCCTCCTGACTATGAAGTTGAAGATGATCTGGTTGATGCCGTTCCCTTTGGCGATCCGACAGATCCGATGATAGCAAAAGCCATTGAGCTGGCTACGGGTAAGAGTGCCTCTGGCAGGAAAGCAATGAGTAGAGCTGCCATGAATTTCAGGCAAATTGTTCCAAAGGAAATGAATGCCAGAAAAAACCTTTACATAAACGGGATGGATCCTATTACGAAAAAGCTTCCTTTTTAGCGATTATATAAAAGCAGAAGGACTATTTGACATCCAGGATCTTTTTAATTGCAGCAATATTCATTTGATTCAAAATACTCTTTGCCTCAGGGGTATACAGGTAGTTTATTTTATCCTTATGATATTCAACGATCTTACCCCTGACCATTTTACCGGTTGAGTTGATAAGAGTATTATTCTGGGTAAATGGCTCATCAATTATTGCAATTGCAGAGGGGAGCCACCTGGATGGAAACAGGTTCCCATATATTCCACCCTGCCTGTACTGGTCGATAACGGACTCAATCACAAGCAAAACCGCCTCCTGTCCTTTCACATCCGAGAGATTGACATTCTTATTCTTTGCCCATAATAATAGTGCTTCCTTATTTGGGACCAGGATGGCCGATGTGTATTTATTCTGGTTATTATACAGCATGAACTGGTCAATAAATTTTGACCTGTCTGTAATTGTCTCTTCAATTCCTTCGGGACTGTATTTTTCACCATCATCGCCTATGAGCAGGCTTTTAAATCTGCCGAGAACATAAAGGAACCCATCGCTGTCGACATATCCTATATCTCCTGTATGCAGCCAACCATCGCGCAGGGTCTCCTTTGTTGTCTTTTCGTTTTTCCAGTAGCCTTTCATGATATTCTCGCCCCGAACAACTATTTCACCTTTTTGTCCGACTGGCAATTCAATTCCCTCATCACTGCAGATCCTGAGGTCGAGCATACCGACTATAATTCCGGATGAACCAAGCTTATGTTTTTTTTCGGTATTCCCTGAGATAACAGGGGATGCTTCTGAAATTCCGTAACCCTGAAACATCGGTATCCCGATGGCATAAAAAAATCGCTGTAGTTCTATATCCAGAAGAGCGGCTCCGCCAAAGAAGAATTTAAGCCTTCCCCCAAAATTTGCCCGGATCTTTTTAAACAGGATTATATCATACAATTTATATAGCGGTTTAAGAAGTATTTTAAGCCCCTTTCCTCTGTCAAATCCGATTCCATTATAGCGATAGGCGATCTTCATTGCATGGTCAAAAAGCTTCTCAGTTGCTGCACCTTTATCCCTTATCCCTTTTTCAATACTTTTGCGAAGGTTTTTTGCAAGAGCCGGAGCGCTCAGCATAAATACCGGTTTAATCTCCTTAATGTTTCCCCCGATATTCTTTAAACTGTCAAGGTAGGATTTACCCTGTACGGCTGCAAAACTGGCCCCTACCGCCATCATAATATATATTCCGACGGTATGTGCAAAAGAGTGATCCCATGGCAGGACAAGAAGAGTGGTCCACCAATCAGGCACATCCATCAGAGTCAGGGTCTGTTCTATATTAGCAGTGTAATTCCTGTGAGTCAAAATGATCCCTTTCGGATCGGCGGTTGTTCCCGAAGTATAACAAATATTGACAATATCGTCAGGGCCTGCCGAATTGATTATTTCAAGGAACTTTTCATGATTATTTTTAAGATATTCTTCACCTTTTTCTTTCAGATCACCAAAATAAATTTCATCATCTTCATATTTCTCCCTGGGATCAAGGAGAATTATTTTTTTAATGTTTTTAAGCTCTTTCTTTATAGAGTTTATTTTATTTATCTGATTACCTGAAATGATCACCCAGCTTGTTTCCGAGTGTTCAAGTCTGAATTTCAGGTCCGCTCCTTCCTTCAGCATAATGGAAAGCGGAACACATATTGCTCCGGTATGCAATACCCCCAGTTCACTGATTACCCAGTCGGTACGCGATTCTGATATCAGTGCAACCCGGTCGGCCTTCCTGACTCCCAGAGTTAAA
>Ga0209254_10001251_pt1 | contig 22550 bp, 12 predicted proteins | sample FrelakmetDIP11DI_FD_187148 | JGI IMG/M metagenome (GOLD analysis project Ga0209254, IMG submission 187148) | Freshwater lake sediment microbial communities from the University of Notre Dame, USA, for methane emissions studies - DIP11 DI (SPAdes)... | ecosystem: Environmental > Aquatic >...
ACAGATAATACCAGATAAAAAAGCAAGGTTTTTTTCATAACATAATTTAAGTAGAATATAATATCCAGGAATAAACAAGATACGTAAACTTTCAAAAAAATCTCCTTGTTGCTTACTTTCACTTAGCCAAATTTTTCATTTTTTAAACCCATACCCTAATGAACTCTTCAGCTTCCATCTTAGCTTGCATTTAATGTTTGTAAAACTTTTTTCTTTTTTTTGGTTCCCGCCACTTTCCCTGTACTGGTATAATTGGACTCACAAAAGCTGGCTCAAATGAATGAATGAAAACCATACATTTTAGCATCATTAGCATTTGCCCTGAAGCTCATTTGAGCAGGCGTTTCCGGATTCCAAAAAGTATTAATTGGGGTGTTTCGGATAATTTCAGCTAAACATTACAATTACAAATAAGATATCAGGAATTGGTTTTATATAATTTTAATAGGATTAAGTATTTAGAACGCAAAGCCTTATTGCAAAGCAATTTTTCTTTATTGACTTTATGTGAAAAAGTAACAAAAAAAATTATCCCGCATGTGCGGGAGTTAAAGCGACAAACAATCCTCCCCCTAAAACCTGAGTATGTAATAAGCTCGAAATTCACCCCCGCCAGCGGGGGATAATACTTCTCCATAACCTTCTTATAAAAATTCAACGATCACTTGTATCAAAAAAACATTGCCGGGAAGGGCTGTTTTATCCCCCTCATTGGAGGGGGTGAACCTCGGAGGCATTGTACTTTGGTGCTTTAGGGGGAGGACAATCCTTATTAAAATTATACAATAGATCACATGTATAAACACCAACCCTTTAGCCAAATTACAAATGAGACTTAAATGGATAATCCTAATTTTTAAATTTATTGAAGCGGGAATTCCACCCCTTGAAATATTGTTGAAAGAATAGCAATGTCTTTTATCTTTTTAGTTTCTACTTTAAATGGATTTTCAGCCAGCAAAACAAAATCAGCTTTCTTACCCACAGCAATGGTGCCAATCTCCTTTTCCATCCGGATACTTTTTGCTGCTTCAATAGTAACGGCTTTCATAGCCGTAAATAAACTCACTTTTTCCTCAGGTGCCAGCACATCACCATTACTGTTGATGCGGTTTACAGCAGACCAAACTAAAACAAGGGGTTCTGCAGGCGCCATAAAATAATCGGAATGAAAGGAAAGCGGCACTTTTAGTTTTTCCAATGAACCTATTGAAGAAATCTTTGAAGCCCTTGCCAATCCTAAACCATCTTTTGAATAAGGACCAGATAGCTCGTAATAATAATAGGGATTATTGGAAACCCAGATGCCGGCGGAGGCAACTTTTTCATGCTGATCCTGGCGGGCATAACCATAATGTTCCAAAATGATCTTTGAGGCAGAATTTGGTGATTTTTGTTTTGCCCTTTCAATAATGGCCAGCAATGTATCCAATCCGCCGTCTCCATTTACATGAATATGTATATCCCAGCCTGCTTTCCAAAACGCATTGAATACTTCTTCCTGTTCATTTGGCTGCATCATCCACGCCCCGTGATGATTATCTTCGTAGGGCTTTGCCATAATCATCAACTGGCTGAAGATGGCACCATCCACATAAAACTTAATAGCCTTTACATAGTCGATTTTTATGGTACCAGTTTTTATCAATGAATCACAGTAGGAAAGCAGTTTGTCGCCATTCTTAAATTTTGGATACAGGGTCATAGCATTGGGCACCATTACAAAACGGTATGGTGTTGATACTTTATTTATTTCATCACCATTCATTTTCAATTCAAGACCAAGATCAATCTGCGGGAATCCTTGTTCGCAAACGGTAGTTAATCCCCCTTTATGAATCACATCTGTCATCATTTCCAACCCTTTCTTAAATGTGGCAGGACTGCCGATATAATCCAGTATTGATTTGGTTACAACAAACAAGCCTGCTTCAAACACATGACCTTTTTTGTAATTGGCATATGCGGGCATTTTTTTAAAGTCAGCTTCCGTAATGTTAAAATAATGTAATGCTGCATCATTTAAAAAGAATTCATGGCAGGATCGTTGCCATATAACAATCGGTCTTGTTTTGGAAATCGTATTAAGTTCAGCTTTTGAAATTTCGCCATGATAGGGCTTGAAGTATCCCCAGGTGAAAAGTGGTTGAGTAGGGTCACTTAAATTTTTATCCAATTCCTTCAGGCGGTTGATAAAGGATGCATGATCTTTTACAACAATGGATTTCCCTTTAGGTGTATTCCATTCCATGGCGGAAACAATTTCCATCGGTAAAATACTGGCAGCAATGGAGGGGTGGATATGCGGATCTATAAAGCCGGGCAACATGGTCCTACCTTGCAGGTCATAACTAACAGTGCTATCGCCTTTCATTGTTTCAGCATCAGCCCGGCTGCCTGCGAAAGCTATCATTCCATCTTTCACAACAACTGCCTCAACATAGTTGGCCCTATCCCCTTCCATTGTAATGATATCACCACCGAAGTACATGGTTGCAGCTGAACCTTCCTTATTACTTTGGTCAGATTTTTCTTTTCCACCATTGCAAGCTGCAAATGAAAACAAAATAAGAATAGTAAATAGTCTTATTGTTAGTGTTATGGTTTTTTCATTCATCATTTGACAAATATTTTGCAGCTGTAATTTTCATTTTCAAAAAACATTCTTTCCCCTTAATTCTGAATAGAAATTATTCTTTATATAGAAAATCTGCTTTTGAATTCTCCTTATTTAGGAAATACCAAAATGATTGCGGCTCTAATACCATAATTTGGTCTGGTTTCCGGAGCAAAGTGAATACGGGGACCAATGGCAAAACTTACCGTTTGAGAACCGAATTTGGTTACTGCACTTATTATAGGCATCACAACGAAAACGTCAACATCGTTTTCCCAGTCGTGCGTGTATTCCGAATTTAATGTAACCCCTGCGCCTGATTTCCAGTTATATGTGACAAAAGGATTTATAAATGTTGCATTGATATCGCTTCGGTTTTCATCACCAGCAACAGAAAATAAATGATTAGCAACACCACCAATTGTCCATCCGTTTTTTTGAGTTAAAGCAACTATCGAAGGACCGATTCCAAATTTCTTTCCGCCCAGATATTTGTTTGTGGCTGTTGGCAGGATAAATGCAGGGCCAACACCCCATGTTAACTTGCTTTGAGAAGGACTTAAAAAACCCGTGATAACAGCATCTCCCAGTCCGGCCTGACTTGTACCTTCTCCTGTAATATCATACTGTGAAACGATTGGCAATATCCAACGAGTGATGAGGTTTAGTTTTGGACTGATTGCAATGGGAATAACCGGCTGTACATAGAGTGTCATTTTAGATCCATTATAGCTACCGATGCCCATATCAAAATTGCTTTGGAAAGGCACACTGATCAGGTTGGCTATGGGGTTGGCCAGCTTCTTTGCCAAGTCCGCCGTGCTTAAAGGCGCTTTTTCCTGTGCAAATACAGAAAAGGAAAAAATTGTGGTTGAAATTAAAACTGAAAGTTTAAATACGCTCATTCTATTACATTTGGTTTAAGTAAAAAAAGATGGCAATTACTCACTTTAGGGCTTTTCTTCATTTATAAAATAAACACAAATATCTTTAAGAATTAATTCCCGGGCGTTTTTTTAATCATAATGATCAGATCATCCACTTTAGGAGAAAAACTCGGTTGCCTGGGCGGATAATCTTTGAAGGATTGTACAAACTCATTCAACTGCATCATCGCGGGTCCAAATAACCAGGAACGGTTCTCCGCATATTCATCATAACCCCTGGCTTTGATAAACCGCTCAAAAGGATCTGCTTTTAAATTAATGATGTAGGGAGAAGTGAGTTCATCCTGTGTACTCCTGAACCATTCTTCCTGGTCCTTATATAATAATTTCCAGTTACCATATCGCAGTCCATGAAAAGTAGTTTCGGTAAAATAATAAAAATCCTTTCGCTTTGTTTTGCCCTGTCGTAATAACAAATCGCTTTGATCGTATCCATCGAGATGCACTTTATAATTCATGGGACCTAATTGTTTGCCGGTCAGTAATTCCTGTTTAATATTTGGCTGGCCAACCCAAGACATTAATGTGGGCAGCCAGTCTTCCATGGTCATAAATTCTCCTGTTGCCGTACCTGCCGGGATATGGTCTTTCCATTTTACGAGCACCGGAACCCTGAAGCCGCCTTCCCAGCCGCCGGCTCCTTTTTCACCGTAAAATGGCTGGTTACCACCGTCGGGCCAGCTGTTGGAAGCTGCGCCATTATCTGTCGCAAACATGACGATGGTATTGTCTGCAATCCCCAGGTCGTCGAGCTGTTTCATTAAAGCACCCACAATGTCATCCATTTCCATCATGCCATCAGCATATACCCCCAGCCCGGATTTCCCGGCATATTTAGGAGAAAGGTTCGTGCGGTAATGCATACGGGTGGTATTGTGCCATATAAAAAAAGGCTTATTTGCCTGGGCAGATTCCTTCATAAAGCGAAGGGATTCTTTCAGCACTTCATCTTCCAGAGTACGCTGGCGCTCCTGTCCAAAGGGCCCGAGGTCCCTGATCTCCTGGCTGCCATCGGATTTAGCTTTTGAATGGGTGACGCCTCTTTGTTTGTCAAATCCAAATTTTTTAACCTCATCACCGGTCTTTGGATAATCTTCCTGCTCAGGATATTCCCCGGCATTCAGGTGATACAGAATGCCAAAAAATTCATCAAATCCATGATTGGTGGGCAGGTATTTATCCAGGTCGCCCAGGTGATTCTTGCCAAACTGACCGGTTGCATAGCCCAGCGGCTTGAGGAGTTCTGCCAGTGTGGGGTCCTCTTTCTGCAGGCCCTGGGGTGCGCCAGGAAGTCCCACGGTACTCATGCCTGTACGCATGGGATATTGGCCGGTTATAAAGGCTGCGCGCCCGGCGGTACAGGAAGATTGGGCATAATGATCCATAAAGATCATGCCTTCCCTGCCTATACGATCAATATTGGGTGTGTTTCCACCCATCATCCCCCTGTGGTAGGCGCTGATATTCCACATGCCTACATCATCTCCCCAGATGATCAGAATATTCGGTTTTTGGGTTGGTGTAACTTTACCAGCTGTTGCAGCAGGCTTATCTGTTTTTTTTGTGGTCTTGTTTTGCGCATCAGTTTCGCAGATAATGCCAAATAAGAGGACGATGCCCAATCCCCAATGCATAATTGATTGCCTCATCTCAAAAAATAGTTTAGTTTGTAAGATCAGTTATAAGATTCTTTGGGCAGACTGGATTTTGATTGTTCAATATCCATCGTTCATTGGCAGTGCATATTAAGAGCAAAAAGCAGCTTTTTGCATTTAGTTATGTACGGAATCATTGAAATTGAATATTTCAGTACGTAAAATGAGTATTTACATACTGACCAGTTTCAATTTAATCCTCTAATTAAAGAGTGTACATTTCTTAAAAGTTAAACCAACTGTAAATGGGTAATCTTACAGTCTGTTCTTTGCATTCAGAAAGGTGTTTATCACGCAATGGCCGGGCCCCTTGTACCGAAAAATTCAGAAGGAGTTTTCCCGGTTTTCTTTTTAACGGCCGTGAAAAAGGAATTCCGGGAATTGAAACCCGCCTCTTTGGCAAGGGCTTCCAGGGTATATTGTAACTTATCCGGGGATTCTTTTAATTGGCCTGCCATGAAATCAACCCGGTAATCATTGATCAGTTCGTTGAAATTTTTACCATATTCCTGGTTGATAAATGCTGAGAGCTGGTATGAAGGGATTTTCAATTCTTCAGACAGGTCGCGAATCTTGTAACCTGATTTACGGTAGGGAAGATTTTCCAGGAAGTGATTTTCCATAGCTTCTTTATATAGCCTTCCCTGTTCAATTGTCAGAGATGGTTTTTTTTCTTCGCCCGAGAAAATTTTTACTTCTGTAGCAACACTTTTCATACCTGATGCCGGTTCCTGAATCCATCCCTGTATACCATACAAAATAGAAGGACGTACGAGCAGGTAAAGGCTTATAAATAATATCATTCCGGAAATGGTAAAGAAAATAAGGGTGGTCAGGTCTATTAGTTTACTTAAGTGGAATATATGCTCCCCGATGAGTATAATATACATGAATGATAAGAAGGCTGTGAACATAACCAACCAGCGATAAGTTGTTTCATTCTGATTCACTGTATGACCTGATACAATGATCTTCCTCCGCATTTTGATCAGCATTTTAAACTGCACCATCAACAGTGAAATGCCTAATATGAGCCTGGCCATTACACCCCATCCCTCAGGAAGTAAACCCTCCGGCTCCCTTGCAATCAAGGTTTTGTCAGACATAAAACAGGAAACCACATCAAGTTTATCTTTTGTTGAGCTCAGATAATATGGCAGCAGATTCAGGGTATATAAAAATGCCGGGATAAATAATAACCAGTCCCATTTTTGCAATCGAAAGGACTGTTGCAAAACAGAACGGACATATAAATAGGCGATCACCGGTGCACAAAAAGTGGCCCAGGATGTGGATCGCCATAAATGCGGAAACTTAAGGTAAAAAGAAGAGAATGTGAGACCGATATGCAGGGAAGTTAAAGCAAGCATGATAAGGTAGCTGGCCAGCAAACGAGGGGAAAAAGATTCATTTCGGTTCATGAAAAAGAGGATAGCTGCCACGACTATTCCAAGGATGCCGGAGAAGAAAATCAGGGCAAAGAACCATTCATTGGTTTGATTCATAAGCTAAGGTGGAAAGTGCGATAAAGTAACCTGCTAATTTTTTTGAAGACAATGGCGAAAATATCAAAATTACAGGTGAACGCCATGCATTTGTCTATCATAAGAATATGATAATAACATGAAACGACGGGGGTAAGTGGGTAAAATTCGCTATAAAGTAAAGAGTAAGCACTGCTTTGATAAAGGAATCTGATATATCATGTTCCCTTTACAATGTGTTCTATTTGGATACAATGATCATTGCCAGGCCGGCAATATATAAAATCAACATGATATTCAGAATCGGTTTTGTTCCTTTTGGCGCCTTATCAAATTCCTTCCAGACATATATTCCCCAAAGCGCAGCTACAACAGTTGCACCCTGGCCTAATCCATACGAAACGGCAGGTCCGGCTTTACCTGAAGCTATAATACTTAAAGACATCCCTACACACCATATGGCACCACCTAAAATCCCAATAAGGTGATCCTTAGTCCGTCCTTTGAAATAGTCATTAAAAGTTACGGAAACTCCCATAAAAGGCATTTTCATCTGTATCGTATTGAAAAGTAAACTGCTGATAACAATCCCAACAGCGAAAAAAACCAATGCCGTATATGGAGTGAGCTTTCCGGTTTCAGGTACATTGAAGTTTGAAACCATTGAATCGGCAACATATTTATAAAATAAACCCATTAAACAACCGCTCATTACAGACAGGATCAATCCTTTTTTCGAAACTCCTCCCATACTATTTGTCTGCAATTTTTGATAGGCCCTTGCATTCAGAATTATAGCTAATGTAATTAAAGCAACACCGCCAAATATCAGTGCCGGGTTTCCCTGAGGATTTGACATATAATTCACCAGAACGCCCAGAACTAATGCTATACCAATGCCTACAGGAAAAGCTACGGACATCCCTGCAATTCCTATAGCCGCAACCAATAAGATATTAGCCAAATTAAAAATCACACCACCTGAAAATGAAGACAACAGGTTTCCGTTATCAGCCTGGTTAACATCATTAATGAATGATCTGCCTTCACTTCCGGTACTTCCAAGTGTAAAGGCCAATAGCAATGTGGTGAGCAGTATACCAAAACCATAATCCCAGTAAAAAAGTTCAAAACGCCATGTTTTACTTGTAAGTTTGGTGGTATTTGCCCATGAACCCCAGCAGAGCATAGTTACAACACAAAGCAATATGGCTAACCCGTAATTTTCTACGATAAACATAAAGCAGCATTTTAATGTTGATGACAATTATGAACTATTTCATTACGATAAGGAACTGAGGACTGAGCCCCCATTCTTGTAACAGAAATGGAAGAAGCTTCAACGGAGAATTTTAAAGCATCTTCCCAATCCATCTTTTCCTCAAGGGCAACCGCAATTGCCCCGTTGAAAGTATCTCCTGCGGCCGTTGTATCTATTGCCTGCACTACCGGTGCATTCACCTTCAATTTCAGGTTGCAGTTTTGAAAATATGCGCCCTGCCTTCCTAAGGTGATGATTACATTCTCTACACCTTTGTGTAGAAACACCTCCGCTGCTTGTGATGCAGTTGTGGCATCCGTTACTGTGATGCCAGTGAGTAATTTGGCTTCTGTTTCATTAGGTGTTATCAGAAATAAACCATTCAGAAGTTCATCCGATAACGGTTGCGCAGGTGCAGGATTGATAATTAATTTCTGGAGAACTGACTTGGCTTTTTTTGCGACAGTTTCAATTGTTTCCATTGGAATTTCCAACTGCATCAAAATAATTTCAGCATCAGCAAGATTTTTAATATGCGTAATATCGGCCGGCAGGAGGTTTGCATTTGCGCCGGGAGCAACCACAATACAATTTTCCCCTGCATCATTTACCATTATTAATGCAGTTCCCGATGGATTTTTTTCATCAACAAAAACATACTCAGTATTGATGTTTTCATTCTTCAAACGCTCTATTATTTGTATCCCAAAAATGTCATTACCTACTTTGGAAACAAACACAACATTTCCACCCAGCCTTGCGGCGGCAACAGCCTGGTTTGCCCCCTTACCGCCGGCATTCATTAAAAATATGCCGCCCAATATTGTCTCACCCGGAAGTGGAAGTTTCCCGGACTTTACTACCATGTCCGTATTGGAACTTCCGATTACAACAATTTTATTAGTGTTCATATAATTCAAATTATACTAAATCCACTTATCTTTTATATTACTCAAAAGAATACTTGTAGAGGTCGCTTTTCTTAGGTGCTGTTTTATAGATGATCGCTTCCGTTATATATACATTTGAATGCAGCGATTCTGCATGCTTATCTCCTTTCACAACTAATTTTACCGTATGCTTACCTGGCTTGAGTTGAAACATATGCCAGATGCTGATATTATGATGCTCCTGGCCGTTGTAATTATAATAAGTGTCTATGCTTCTGTGTTTTTTGCCATCGAGATAAATATCAGCTTTGCCACCGTCTTTCACCCAATTTCCCATCAAAGAAACGCCTGTACCATCAAATGAAAATTCGAGCTCATCCCCCGGGGAATTTGAATACATTGACTGATTATTTTCAATTTTTTTATCCCATGATTTTACTTTTAATATTTTCCAATCCCCTTTGAATTTCCAATTGTCTTTTGTGAAGATTGACATCTTATGATCAAATACCACTTTAGGATATGACTCTTCAAATTTGGCAGGCTTAAATTGCTGCATGGGCAAACTGATTTGATCTCCCACAATTTTTCCTCCATGTTGCTGTATTTGTTTTAAAGCATAATTATACGTAGTTTCTACGGCAGAATTGAATGAATAAGTGGTATTGACAAAAACAGAATCGCCCACATCTCTCACTCCTTCCTGCATTTCTGCAGGCAGTTTGCTGAACCCCTTAATAACACCCAGTAAACCCATTGCATTTGAAGGATTGCAATCAGAATCTGCACCACAACGGGTAGTAATTTCAAGTGTTTTATAATCCAGCCCATCACCGTATAACAAACCCATCACAATAAAAGCCCCGTTAAGTTTTGCATCAATATTAAAAGTAGAACCGGCCCCGCTAATATCAACATCTCCCCATTTGGCATTCAACTCTTTCCAGGCGGCCTTCCAGTCATTGGGAAAGTGCTTATGCAACTTAATCACATCTCTGACAATTCTGGCATATTCACTTTCAGCAGGAATAGCAGAAAGCCCGGACTCAATAATTTTTTTCAAGTCACTTTCAAAAAAAGCCACACTGTACAATGAACTTAAAAATATACCTCCATAAACCCCGTCGCCATAATTCATTATATGGCCAATTTTCTCAGATTCATCAATGATATTTTGAATCATACCCGGATTCATAAAACCAATATAATCTGCTTCAATTTGAAAGTCAATATCATCAGCCCTGAAACTATATTCAGGACTGCCGGATTTCGGAGGGTATATACCATCAAAATAATTTTTCCGTGCTTGCATGTTAGCGCACCAAAGCTGGTAACCAGCCTTTGCCAGCATTTCCTGGTATTTTACAGCAGGGGCATCCATTCCATATTTATCCATGGCCATTAGAAACGTCAATTGCACATAAATATCATCCTGCCATATACTGCCCTTAATATCAGCCGGCTTCCAATGGATGGAATCTTCATTGATCCTTTCCTGGTATCGGAATTCGGTGGGTGCGCCATAGGTAACGCCAATCATTTTACCGGCCCAGCCTCCTGCTATTTTATCCTTTAACGTTTGCTTAGTTATAGTAAGCATTGTTGGTTGCGCATATGCCACTCCAATCATTCCTGTAATACAAACGAGCAAAATTGTTATCCTTTTCATTTCATTGAGTTTAGAGCGCAATTCTGTATTTTCTATATTCAGCTATTGTAGTTTTTCAATCGGCAACCAAACTTTCATTGACCCACCGGTTTGGCTTGCATCTGCAAATGGAACCATTACCAGTTGCTGTTTTTTTTCCGGGTTCGACTTTTCTGAAATATTCATGATATACGCCTGCTGTCCTATCCAGCTTTTAGGTAACAAGCCGGAATTGTTAATCACCGAAGGTTTTTCGACAAGCAGTTTTTCACCTGCATTCATTGGGTATTTTTTCAACACTTCAACATTAAGCAGACTATCCATAGCCAGCACTTGTGGCCCCCGTTGAAAAGCATGCTGGCCAGGATAACTCTTCCCACCGGATAACATTTGAATGGGCATTTGAAAAGTGATTCTTATTTTATCCCCTGCTTTCCATGTTCTGTTAATTAATACCCGTCGGTCATTCCCCGCTTTATACAGTTTGCCACCGATGATTGCCGTAAACGAATTGCTCCAAAATGGAACATTGAGTGCAATGGGAAAAGATCCTGCCTGTGAAGTATTTACCGTTATCACAGCACTTCCAGATTCCGGGAAAATACCTGCCACATCCAAGGAAAGCCTGATGCTTTTGTTTTCCGCTGTTGTTATGTTTTCCACATATGAAGCAGATTCATACATCATAAGTGTCGGCACCTCATTAATATTTCCAAAAGTGAAAAACGGCAACATTGAAATACCTCTTGGCACACTTGACTGGCAGCAGGTAATATTACAGGTATAAGGTTTTGCTCCCATCAACGGTGTATAATAACTTACACAACCCGTTTGCGGATTTTCAGCAGCCAATAAGTGATTATATATCGCTGTCTCAATCTGGTCAAGATATTTTACATCTCCGGTGAAAGACAATAATTGATGATTAAACTGAACCCATGTTGTAGTAACACAACCTTCTCCCATATTGGCATTTCTATCAGCCGGAAAATATTCTTCTTTTTGGAAATATTCATGAGAACTTGTTGTTCCCGTGATGTACAGTCTGTTTGATACAATGTCTTTCCAAGCTATCAATAAAGGATTTAATAATTTTTCATCCCCTGTAACCCTGTATAAATTTGCCAGCCCAACAAAACAGGAAAGCATTTCATAGGCTTTACCGTTACCTACTTTAGTGACCGTTCCTGTTGACAATAAGGCACTAATTATATGGGGGCCATTTATTTGTTCCCATGATTCAAGAATATAATAACAAAAATCCAGGTACTTTTTATCGCCGGTATACTTGTATAATTCAACCATGGGGTCTAATACACTTGTTGAAGCCATCCCTATATGCGTACCTGCAAGAATTATATCCTGCTGACCAGGTTTATTCCCAAAAGTGCGACATAGTAAATCACCTATTTTTTTACAGGCTTCCAATGCAGGCTGGTAACCGGTTGCGGTGTAATATCCGAGCAAGCCATACAGATTATATTTATGACTCCAAACATCCCAACTGGTCCAGTAATCTTCAGGTGTGTAGGTTCCCAGGTAGCCATCAGGCAATTGGGCATTTACCAATTGATACATGAGTCTGTCCATCTGATGCTTCAATCTTTCGTCACCGGTGTTTTTCCAAACATTACTGGCCGTTTCAAGATACTTGCCAATATGCTCACCAGCCCAAGGATGATGACCTGGCCTGGACAGATAGCCATCAAGGGTTCCAGCTTCATCCAACTTCAACAAACGCTCTACAAGGTTTTGATTCAATCTTTTACCAAGATATCCCTTCTGCTGCTGGTCCTGGAAACGAATAGATGTAAAAGCATCTTTGATTTTGTTTGGAACAACCGGCACAGGCTCTTTAGCTACAGCAATTTTCAACCGCTTGTCAGCCAAAAAGAGCTGATCCATATCCACTGAAATAGTTGTGGCATTTTCAGTAACAGTATATCCAACCTTGAAGATATTTTCATTTACAGGTTGGTATTCAGAGAACTCAACTTCTTTTACAGCACCTTTTTGTGGTTGAATATGTATTGGCTTTACTTCAGAAAATAATTCTTTGTTTTTGACATCTGATACCCTGTACCTGATTGAACCTTCAAAAGATTTATGTCCTATGTTAATCAACTTAACCGTTGACTTGAATCCATTATTCTTAGTGGCAATTACTTTTTGCTCAACGGAAATAGAATCAGACCATTGAACCGGGCCCAACTTGTATGGCCCTTCATACATTCCGACCCAACTGTCATGGCTAAATACACGGATCGAAATAAGATTTTCTTTATCCCATTGGACTTCATTTGGCGGAATAATGTACACCCTGGTTGCTTGTGAACGGGATTGGTAGTCGGGTGGAAAAGAACCGGTTTGGCCAATCATTTTGCCATTAAAAAATGTTTGGTCGATGTCATCAATCTTACCCAGCTGCAGTGTTATCCCATTACCCTTTTCGGCCATAGCTTTCATACCTGAAGGCAGTAAAACTTTAATTCGATACCAGGCATATATATTTTTTCTGACAGTGGTGTCATTCAGGCTTGCGCCTAATTGCCTGTTGCCCCAATCAGCGTCATTAAATGATTGATTTGCCCATACCATATCATCGCCCAATTTAAACTTAACATCCCTTGGTAATGTAACAAATTGCGCCTGTGCGCTACATGAAACCATAAGCATTAAAAAGAGGCATGGCTTCATATTGATGAATCGTTTCATACTGTTGAAGGTTGTAAAATATTTTTGGATGGTTAATATTTCATTCAAGTAATTGTATTCATATCCGGGGTTACTCCATTGTCCTTTTACGAATATTGGTGTTGAGTTCTCCGCCTTTACCATTAATTACACTTTTCACAACGGTTTTGGTAGATTTATTCCAACCCAGCATTACCAGTACTTTATGGTAAAAGCCATTTTCCACTGCTGCCGGAGTTTCAATAGCCTGATCAATAACTATCGGAATGTCGAAAAAACAATATATACCTATTCCCCATACCTGGTGTTTTTTTACCTGATCCCCTACTTTATAAGAAGCATATCCGTTGGTTCCTCCATTTGTCCATTCTTCCTGGGATGGAACATCGTATGGCATTTCACACTGATAAAAAAAAACCCGGCCATTTTCGCCATTCCAAATGGTCTGGTATTCCTGAAAATGTTCATTAAATAAGCCATAAATGGTAACGTTGTTCCCATTAACTATCAGGCCGTTGGCACACTTACTTTTGGTCCATCCAATACCATTGCCATGGTCTGCTCTCCAAAGCCACACATGATCTACAAAAACATGACTACTGTTAATCACCATACAATTTGATGTTGACCCTTCATTGGCGCCACCAATCCGAAAAAATATATCAAATAAAAATATTGGGTTTGACTGATTATTTTTTTGTGATCCCTTCTCTCCAACCTGCATAAGTGTTTCAGATGGGGTCAGTGCTGCATCGATGATTAAACTGAAAATAGTTACCCCTTCAACATCTGAAACTTCTATTGCCTTATTCCCATTTTCAGGAACAAGTGTAACCATTCCGATACCAGTCACAATTGTTCCGGAACGGGTGATTTTAAGGCTTTCATTTAATGTATAAATACCTGGCGTAAATAGGATATGTTTCCCTTTTTTTAAGGCATAATTGATTGATTTGGCATTATCAACAACAGGATTAGCGAGATAAAACGCATCGATTGAAACAGTTTTTTCTCTACTGTTCGGTTTTTCCCAGTCTATGCCTATCGAATTTTTCTTTAATGCAGGAATTTTTAAACTGTATTTCCCGTCTGAATAAATCCAGTAAGGCTTTTCACGCACTTCGGGTGTTTCGTTGATGGTGGTAACAGGTTTATCAGGCCAGTTCTCTTCTGGAGCATTTGCAACACCTACATATACCATGTTCCATACGCCTCCGTCCCATTTTTTTAAAACAGAATTTCTTGTCAGCCATTGTTGTTGTGATCCTGAAAACACCGTCCCATCTATTTTACAATTAGCCATAAAACCTCCACTCGAAGAACCCTCATATAGTTTCAAATTCCCTTTTACGTAAACACGGCGCATAGGTGAGGCCTGTGATACAGACCATGTATTGGTATTAGTTGAATCGATGGAAGGAATAATGGTTAAATTTTCAACTGCGCGCCAAAAATTACATAATGAATGTCCTTCTGCAGCATTGGACCTTACAGCGCCAACAATTACCACATCTTCTGGTGAATTTCCCAATCCGATAATGTGCATATAAAAGCCAACCCTTATATCTAATGTATAAATTCCGGGTTTAAAAAGCAGTGCATATCGGTTTTTAGAAAACTCATTATTAGGAAAAATCTGGCCGGCATAAATGGAGTCAATTAATGTTTGCATTTCTGACATTTCCATTGAAGGGTCGAATACAAATGCATTTTTACCAAACAGCGTTTGATTGAACCTGGCTGCTATAGCCTTCACATGCTCATGCAATGGTACTGTGATGTTACGGTCAGGATAATTTTGAGCAGTAACCATCGTACAGGTAAAAATAATGCACCCAATGGAGATAAAGAATTTATATATAAGTACTCCTTTCATCTTCTATCATTTGATGCACTATTTTTCGACGTGAGGGATATCATTTCGTTTCATTTTTTTGTTACGGTTTCAAATTGTTAGAATTGCTGGTTCCGCTTGAAACCATTTTCTGTTTATATAAATTATTGTGAGTAATTGTCTGCAAAAAAACAAATGGAGGAGACAATACTCCTCCATTTTGTTTTAACACTCTAACCGTTGCCTTTAACCCTTATAAAAGATGTGACGATCATTATTTTTGTTATTTCAACCACCATGGTACAGACATAAGTGCATCTTTCCCGCCAAACTGATCATTTATAGCCTTCGCATAATTATCCGGATTAGAAGTCTGTTCATCAATTGGATACTTCAATCGCAATGGATAACCTGTTTTATCCTCAGGATTCAAATTTGTTGCCGGGTCCAAAGGATAGACCGGATAGCCTGTACGAAGAAAGGTTCTATAGTATCCGGCATTCCCCTGAAAGAAATCTATCAGCCATCTTTGAGTCCAGATTTGTTGCAACCTTTGAGTTTTAGTTCCGGCTATGGCGTAAGCAGCAGCTCCGGTAAAATAATTATCAATATAAGATTGAGTGATAGCCATTCCATGCGTATTTGCTGCTGGTGCAGACGGTAAGGTCATATAATAACTAAGCATGGCTTTTACGCCGTTTTCATAATAAGTCTGAGCGTTTCCTGTGAGCCAGCCTTCTTCTATCGCCTCGGCAATAAGTAGGCATTGCTCAGTATAAGTAACCTGGAGCATTGGATCTCCCGACCGGAATGCCGTATATCTTTTGTTTATAAGAGAATACATTCCTGCTTGATTATTCAGCGTCAGGACATTTGAAGCCAATTCTGTAGGCGCTCCTACATAAGCCGCAAAATCACTTTCAAGTTTACCACCATCTATCTGCGCTCTGGCCGGTTCAGCAAAGTAGAACAATCTACGGTCGTTCAAATTACTTAATGCGTCTACAACTAATTTAGATACACCATCCAGAATCCTTTGACTTTCACCCGTGAAAAATGGATGTGTTGCATTTGGATTTTCAGAATAGGCTAATTTGAAATTATCCCCGTTGCCAGTCATTAAATTATTGGCAGCTACTATCTCCGCAAAACGCGCCTTTTGTTCTACAGTTGCTTTCTTACTAATCATCATCAAAACCCTCAATTGCATTGTATTACATAGTTTGCGCCATTTTGTAGCATCCCCGTTATACATTATATCTCCTGTAAAACTTTGCCCTTCGGCAAATAATAATTCCGCAGCTTTAAGATCATTCAGAATTTGTACAAATACATCTGCCTGTTTATCATATACGGGCCTTGTTATTCCAGCAGCTGCTTTTTCTGCTTCCGAATAAGGAATATCGCCCATATCCATTGTCATAGAGAAGCCAAAATAAGCCTTTAAATACAAGTATAATCCTTTGTAAGATGGTTCCGATGCCTTTCCTTTTGAAAATTCAACCATTCTCTTAAGATCAGTTAAATTTTTAAACCATCCGAATCCGCCAAATTGGTATGGACTATAATACTGACCACCGTTTGGGTTAGCATCAAACCTTGCGATATACTTATCATTAAGGGCGCCAAAGGAAAAATCTGTAGGATTTGGATTCCAAAAACGATAGGTATTTTTTAAAACCTGGACAGCAAGCATATCAGGTGAAACTGTAGCTGCGGCATCCGGATTCGTATTTAGCTCATCAAAATTTTTGGTACACGAATTGGCGAGAGTCAATGTCAGGATCGCCAGAATTATAAATTTTATATTTTTCATACCGGATGAATTAAAAAGTGAATTTGAGATTAAAACCCAGGTAACGTACGGATGGATCCGAAAAATCTTCAATGCCACCATCAGGGTCAGAATATTTAAAATCTTTAGCTTTCAGCCATATATTTTGTCCAACAAACCCTATTGATGCACCCTTAGAATGTATCTTACTCAAATATTTTGATGGAATATCATATGTTAAAGACAGTTCACGAAATTTCATAAAAGTCTTTGAATAAGTATCCGCTTCTGTTCCGTTTCCACCCCAGGCGCTGCTGCCATGTAAATCATTTACATATTGCTTATAAGTGGTATATACATCATTGGGAGCATATTGGCGTGTATCATTGATTATATTTCCCACAGGATCAAATGATACAGACCCTGATATTACTTTTACACCCTGCCCAAGAAAATTTCTGGACCCTGGAGTTTCTACATCTTTTGCTCTTTCTTCAGTAACTCCATCAGGATGTACGCCAGCCTGCCACATATAACTTTCAGTTCTTGTGTTCATCAGGCCACCTCTTACACCATCAAAAGAAATAAATAAATTAAAATTCTTATACCTTAAATTTGAATTTATACCCCATACATAATTTGGATCCCTATTGCCAAATTTTGTGTCATACTGGCTATTTTGAAGCCTTCCACTACTATTAAATATAAGCTCTCCGGTTTCCGGCACCCGCAAATATGCTCTGCTAAAAAAAGCATCTGCACGTTCTCCAACCGCTACCCAAGGTTTTTTAGTAGAATATATTGGATCCAACTTGGTATAATAACTTGCATAGGTTGTCCAGTTAACACCAACATCCCACCTCCAGTTTGTTTTTTTGATAACTGCAGCATTTAATATTATTTCCCATCCACGACGGGATATTACTTCCTGGGAATTGGTATAAGCACCAGTATATCCTGAAGATGGTGACAATGGCCCTCTTATAATTGCGTCCTGAAACCTTTTATCATAATAGGACAAATCAAACATTATCCTATTTTTTAAAAACATAGTTTGCAACCCAACTTCTGTAGTTTTTGCACTTGCCGGCCTTATATCACCAGGATATAAATTGCTGGGAGCAGCAGCCCCATTCAGGGTATTCCATGTACCCGGATAAATGGCAAACACACTATTGGCTGTTGATTCATAAATTCCTGGTACTGTTTTTGAAACTGCCCATGAACCCCTGATTTTTAATAAATCAAGCCAACTCTTTGTTCCAGGCAAAAATTCTGAAATCACAAAACTGGTTGATAAAGATGGATAAAAATAGGAGCGGGTAGAACTTGGCAATGTTGAACTCCAGTCGTTACGACCAGTTCCTTCAATAAATGCCCAGTTACCATAAGATAATCCCACCCGGCCATAAACAGAATTTACCTGCTGAGCTACTGTGGACTGATTAATAACTGCAGGACTTACTGATGCTTTCAAAGAGAAAAAATCGGGAACAGAAAGACCACCATTAGTGGCTGCATTCAAATTATCATCCCGTTTGAAAAAGACAGTCCCACCAACAAGATAATCTAACCGGATTTTTTTAGTTAGTGATCCATTACCCGTAAACAGAAGATCTGTATTAATACTATTCCCCTGAGTTTGGCCGATATTATAATTTCCTGTCATAAAACCATTCCAGGTACTACTGTTGCCAGGTACTCCTTCATTTCCAGTGTAAACATAAGAACCCCAGGCAGTCCTTAATTCCCCTTTATCAGTATAAAAATCAGTACCAGCCAGAAGCCCGGCTTTAAACCATTTACTAAATTCATAACTTATGGACATGTCGGCATTAAAAATTTGCCGGGAAGTCTCTTTTGTTCTTTCATACCTGTCAAAATAAGGATTGTTATGAAGTGATTTATAAGTAAAGTTTTGCTTCTGTCCGGGCTCGATCCAATAATTATTTTTATAATCCAGCACATTATAATCAGCAGCTGTCCATATTAGCAAAGCATACATAGGATCATAAGCGGTGTAGGAATTATTTCCCTGATTTGGGGAATGCCGATAAGAATAACCAAGGTTTGAACTCAATTTGAATTTACCCAGATTTACATCGCCCCCAAAAGCGTAAGTGTATTTATCTAAAGTTGAATTTGGATATAGCCCTTTATTTTGTGTCCAGTTTAGTGAACTTCTAAGTGCTATAGCCCCTTCTCTATAACTAACATTCAGGTTATTATTGGTTACATATCCTTGTTCCAGAAAATTTTGAAAGTTGTCCTTTCCAACTGGCAGATATTCATAATCCCTATATGCTTTGGCAAAAGGGTCCCATTGATTTAAAATTTGACCATTCATCTTTGTGCCCCAGGAACCATCAGAAAGTTTATCATACGTCATATTGTTCCCCCTGCCATAAACACCTTGTTTTTCAGGAATTGCTAAAAACCCGGCAGAAAACATCGTATTTGAGGCAAAATTTACAGTTACTCCAGACCTTTCATTTGAACCATTTTTAGTTGTAATGATAATTGCACCGTTTGCTCCGCGAAGACCATAAATGGCAGCAGCAGTTGCGCCTTTCAAAACACTGAGTGATTCAATATCTTCTGCGGAAATATCTGTAAATGATTTATTAGCATAGGCTATTCCATCGATGACTAACAGTGGTCTTTCGCCACGAAGTGTAATGTCAGGAATTGCCGCAAAATCTGTAGGATTTTTAACCAACAAACCAGCTACTTTACCTGTTAGAGAAGTAGCAACCTCTGTACCAGCAACTTTTTGAAGGATAGCTCCGGAGACCTTTTGAGTGGCATATCCAAGCGCTTTTTCTTCTCTTTTAATACCAAAAGCTGCAATAACAACAGCTTCCAAATCCGTTACTCCTGTCTTAAGAGTAACATTGATTATACTTCTGCCGTTGATAGGCTCTTCTATTATGCCAAATCCAACTGAAGAAATAACAAGAACCTGAGCACCCTCAGGGATTGAAAATGAAAAATCGCCTGTTTCATTTGTAGTTGTACCAATATTTGTACCCTTAACTATAACGGAAGCTTTGGAGACTGCCATTCCATTTTCGCCAGTTACCTTACCAGAAACATTTTTGGTTTGAGACCATGCAACATTTGAGAAGATTAACAGAAGAAAAAAGAAAACTCCCTGAAAATTTTTTTTCATATGCATTTGTTTTGGGGTTAAATAAATTGTCAAAAAAAAATCAGCTATCAATCTCCTTTCCAATGAAGTAAAACCCAGTTTTCTAAAACTTCAGGGTAAGCGCCCTTTAGCCTTTACTACAGATTTCACAATCAGATTTTTGAATTGCCGGACTTTCGATGCATTTATTCATTAAAACTGTTTTTTGAACAATCGTTTGTCCTTTTAGAACAATCGTTTGCGCTAAACTAATTTATCAATTTGAACTTTGCAAAAAAAAATTAACTTTTTTTTAAAATAAATTACTTTTCGTACTAATTCAGTGAAAAAATATTTGATTATAGAAAGAAGCTTAAACGATTAATCAATTATATTTATAGCATAGTTGGCTCTTGGATTGTAACCTCGGGCCTATATTTGAAATGGGAGAAAATAAATATTAATCAACTATATTGAATACAACTTAGCCTCTTAATGAAATCGTATGTTGCAGATAAAATGAATTGGTTTTAGCTGTTTTGTTGAAATTGATATCAATTAGAAGAAAGAGTAAATACGTGTGAATGCATTTAAAATACTTCAAAATACCTATAAATTTCCCGGTTAAGCATTCAACTACTTATTCAGACTGTACATAACCATCTTAATGAACTTAATGAAAGAAAAAAATATCACCATACAATCCATTTCCGATAAGCTTGGCATTTCTACAACCACCATATCAAGAGTATTGAATGGACTTGGTGAGAAATACAGGATCAGCAAAAAAACAATAGATTTAGTAACAACAACAGCTGAAAATTTAAATTACAGCCCCAATAATATCGCCAAAGGGCTTCGCCTCAAAAAATCTAACATCATTGGCCTCATCGTACCCGACATAACAAATGCCTGGTTTTCACAACTGGCATCTAGCATAGAAAATGAAGCCCGGAAATTCAATTACAATATCTTTTTGTGCAATAGCAATGATGACATTAAAGTTGAAAAAAAATCTGTTTCCTTACTTCAAAACTGGATGGTGGATGGAATTATCATTGCCCCTATCGGCCTGGAATCCGAACATTTAAAAAAAATTGCAAAAAACGGTACACCGGTAGTTTTAATCGACCGTTTTTTTGAAGGAACAGATTTACCTTACATTTCTTCAAATGATTATGAAGGCTCCCTGGATGCCAATCAATATTTAATCGATAATGGGCATAAAAATATTGCATGTTTTCAGGGTATTGTCGGCACTTCTCCAAATACCCAACGTGTGGGCGGATATAAAGAAGCACTTAAAAAAAATAAAATCTCATTTAAATCAGATTTCCTGATGGGCACTGATTTTGGATTTAACAACGGCTACAATTGTGCCAAAAAATTGATTAAAGAACTTGCTAAATCTAGAATCACAGCAGTCTTTTCAACAGGTAACCAGATTACACTGGGTATATTAAAAGCATTTAAAGAGGAAGGTATTAGCATACCTGAAGATGTATCACTTGTTTCTTTTGACGAACAGGTCTATTCTGATCTATTATATACACCTATGTCTACAGTAGCACATTTAAATGAGAATATGGGAAATATTGCGCTCAAAATGATGCTACATCAATTTGATAATAATCAACATTCAAAACCTAAAAATGTAGTGCTTGAATCCAAACTTATCATACGAAATTCTGTTAAAAATCTTGCTGTAAATTGATAAACAATTGCAATAATTAATTTCAAAAAAAACGAATTACGATTGTTCTATTGGAAGAAAAGAAGAAGTTAGTCCTGGGTAAATGGGGAGTATAAAAAACATTATCCTAAATGCCAAAGAAAAGCTTTCATAAATAAAAAACCCCAACGAAATCAATCGTTGGGGTAGAATAAAATGTATTAAAATGATTCTTACTTATCGTCTTCTTCTACATCTACTACTTCATACATGTTTTTTCCGTTCTCCTGGATAGGTTGGAAATAAGTTTCTCCGAATTTTACATAGGTAACGTCTCCCAATTTCACTTCTTCACCACCTTCAGATATATGTTCCACTACGGTACCCGCCATGGGTGCAACAACTTTATATCCATCTGAAATCTTTTCATAGAAAGTTCCGCCATAATAATAATTCTTGGTACCCTTATCATCAATGGTAACGGTTTCATACCCTGAGGGCAATGTTTTTATTTTTGCCCCAAGTGGTGCTGCTACTACTGTATAGCCGCCATCACCCTTTAAATAAAAAACTCCCTGGTCGTAATAATAAGAGCCGTCGGCTTTCAAACGCGCATTCTCTGACCGGCTGATAACAGGACCGCTTCTACTGCTGTTTAATTCAAAGGCCGGACCTGCAAACAACAGTTGTTTTTCAATAGCTGTGAAGTCTGCTCCCGGAAAATAAACTGATGCCATATCGTAATGCGTTGGTACGTCATTATCAGCAATGGAAATAATGATGGCAGTGGTAGCCAGCGTTGCTACAAAAAATCCCCAAGGATGCCACATGGGTCCCCATACAAACGGGCGGTACGGGTGAAAAAAGTAAGGATGATAACAGCGGTACCTGTATCCTCCATAAACATGGGGTGGACGTACGTAGGGCCTGGCGCCTCTTCTGAC
>Ga0209254_10001252_pt1 | contig 22546 bp, 18 predicted proteins | sample FrelakmetDIP11DI_FD_187148 | JGI IMG/M metagenome (GOLD analysis project Ga0209254, IMG submission 187148) | Freshwater lake sediment microbial communities from the University of Notre Dame, USA, for methane emissions studies - DIP11 DI (SPAdes)... | ecosystem: Environmental > Aquatic >...
AGCGCCTGCGGACCAGGTGCAGGGTCGTCCGCAACAACAGAAAGCTGGCTGGTCTCGGTATCAAGCAGCGTATCCGGCGCGGCTGAAAGCAAAGTGATCTGCGGCAAGGCAGGATCGACCGTCGGCACCAGTGCATGGGTCATGAACAGGCCGTGGCTCGACGTGTTCACCTCGTTCGGAACGATGCTCTGCACCAGTAACGCGAACCTCAGCCCCTGTACCGCTCCGGCACGGTAAATGTCCTTTTGCGTGGGCGTCCATTCCCCGAAGTGGCCTGCCACATAGGCTGACGACTGGCCCGTATTCATCGCGTTGAAGACGTCCGCCACCGTGATCCCGGGGCCGAGAACCGCCCTGAGCGTCAGATATTCCCCGGGATTCACGCCGTCCGATTTGGGGCCGCTGTTTGCCAGCCCGCCAGAAGCGTGATCCCCGGACCATGCAATGCGGCTGGCGTTACACAGCAGCGTGACTGGATTGCAGGGCGGGTACAGTGTATGCCTGACGCCGGTAGAGTGGTCCCAGATCGAGACATCCGAGAACATGCCCGGCGTCACCGTACCGGTATCGATTTCCAGTTCGACGATACTCGACTCGTAGCCGAGCGGGGTATCGATTGTATTGCGAAACCTGAAAAACACGTCGTTTTCCGCCGTGGCCGGGTCATCATATACGTCGACCCGCAACTTGGGACCCGCCTCGTAGATCCAGCTCTCGCTGGCTCCGCTGTACCAGGCGAAATCATAGGTGGTGATCAGGGCGGAAGCCGGGGCTGACAGTACCGCGGCGGCAAGCAGACCGCCTTGAATGAGAGAAACAAGCTTGTTTTTGTTCATTGGAAATACTTGTTGGACGAGTTGGCGATTGCCTTTCACCAAGCAATATTCATTCCATTGACATCTATGCCATTGAATCCAAAGTCAATCATCTGATCCACCCCGATGTCGTGTAAAAAAATCCGACAATTCACAAATGGCTGCGCACGGTACTCCGCTGGTGTGAATTTCGTTGCGCCTGGCAACCGGTTTACCCGACAATCGGTACTCCATGCCGACCACCTCCCGACCCGCACTCGCCGCGAAGGCTCCCCCATGATTCCGGCCAGCGGTTTCTACGGCATAGTATGCTGCCCACACGTCAGCATGAGCGCCCGCGACATCGAGCGCTTAGAAGCGGGCGGTCTGCCTGCCCCCTGCCTCGCCGGCGCGCAACGTGTCCTCGGTGTCTGGCAAGGTGCCTCGCTTGAAGCGGCACAGGCAACCGAAGCCGGTCACTGGCTGGTCTTCCTTGGCGTACTCCACAACCGGCACGAACTGCTCACACAGCTTGGCCTGCCTGCGGAAACTCCCACTGCCCGGCTGCTGCTGCAGGCCTGGTTGCGTTGGCCCGACACCTGGACACACCGGCTGGACGGGCTGTATGCCCTGGCCCACTGGGCAGATAACGGCCGCGACCTCACCCTGCACCGCGACGCCTCAGGCGCGCTGGGCCTTTTTTATGGCCGCACCGAGTCAGATTGTCTTGCGTTCTCCAGCCACCTCGGCACGCTGCTCCGCTTGCCCGGCATGCGCCGGCGCCTGGCGCGCAAGGGCCTGCACGAGTACCTGCGCCTACTCGACATCGCCGCACCCAATACCCTGTTCGAGGGCGTGCGCACGCTGCCGGCAGGAGAAGGTGTCGTACTGGACATGCAGCGCCCCGGGGTTGAACGCGTCGTATCCGCGCCGTCATATCCCGTGGTCGACGTACCGTTCGACGAAGCGGTCGCCGAACTGGAGTCGCGACTGACCGCGGGCATCGAGCGACGACTCGACGGCTTGGCGCGACCGGCAGCGTTTCTGAGCGGCGGCGTGGACTCCGCGCTGATCTGCGCCCTGGCGGCCGGGCCACGCCCCGATCTGGAAGCGATCACCGTCGGCTTCGATGGCGCCGCCTACGACGAAACGCCCATTGCCCACTCCGTCGCCACGCATCTTGGCCTGCGCCATCGGACGCTGCGCTTTGGACGGGAAGCCTTGCTGCATGCCCTTGCTGACGCCGGCCGTCACGCGGAGCAACCGTCGGCCGATCCGGCCGGGCTGGCGACGCTGCTGGCGTTCGAGCACTGTAAGCACCACTATGACGGGGTGCTCGACGGCACCGGCGCCGACGAGCTGGCCGGCACCATGCCGCCGCGCCACGTGCGGGTGGCCGTGGCCTACACCTCGCGCCTGCCGGCCCCCCTGCGACGCCAACTGGCTGCGGGCCTGCTGCGCCTGCCCGGTCTGGCCGGCTATGCGCCGCTGTTCGATTTCGAGCACCCGGCCGAAACCATGATGCGCTGGCATGGCTTCCGGCGGCAGGAAATCGAAGCGCTGTGCGGCGAACCCGTCAGCCTGGCGCATACGCGTTTCCATGAAGTGTTCGCCCGCTTCCCCCGCACCGATCACTTTGCCCGCACCAGCGCGCTGACGGAAGCGCAGCCGTCCGACCGCCTGAGCCAGGCTGCACTGATCAGCGGACTGGATGTGCGGTTTCCCTATTGGGATCCGTCGGTGGAAGCGCTGCTGCGCAGCCTGCCCGTCCCCCACCGCTGGCGTCAGGACGCGCCCAAACACATTCTGCGCGCCGTTCTAGCCCGTCACGTGCCGCGTCCGCTCTGGGATTTTCCCAAACACGGCTTCGACTTTCCGCTGCGGGAATTTTTGTGCGCTGAAGATTTCCTGCTGCTGCGCCGTTACTTGCTGGACAACCAGTGGGAACAGTGGCAGGCACTCGCGCCGGAGCAGGTACGGTCTTACGCCAGCCGTTTCATGGCGGGCGAAACCCGGCTACTCTTCAGAGTGTGGGCGCTGGTAACGCTGGCCGCCTGGCTGGAGGGACATCCCGCCTGAATGGCGGGATGCAGCCAGCCGGTTTTTAGATTACGCTTGGGCGGGACACGCTTTGCCACCAACAACCAACGCCCGCCTCGCAGGCCAACACGGACCCCCCCCAGGAGAATGAGCCACGCCGCCCACCCGACCTGGCGCCCCGCCCGGGTGCTGATGTACACCGCCTACTTCGATCCGGAGTACAGCGGCGCGGCCTTGCAGGCGCTCACCTTAGCGCGTGAGCTGCGGCAACGCGGTCATCATGTGGAGTTCGTCACCAATCGATGGCCGGGACTGGCGGCCATCGGCGTGGTGGAAGGCTTTGTGGTGCAACGGCTGGAACCCGGACGCTGGCGCAAACACCGCGAGTTTCGCTTGTGGTTCAACCTCGCCCGCTACGTCTGGCAGCGGCGCCACGATTTCGACATCCTGCACAGCCACGGCGCGTATTACACCCACGCCTTCATCGGCCCGCTGAGTCGGCTGGCGGGGCTGAAATCGCTGGTCAAGGCCAGCCTCGCGGTAGACGATTTGCAGGATCTCAAACTGCCGCTGATCGGCGCGCTGCACCGACAAATGCTGCGCCGCATCGACGCCTATGTCGCCATCAGCCTTGATCTGGTGCAGGAATTTCGCGACGGCGGCTTCGACCCCGGCAAGATTCACCATATTCCCAATGGCGTCGAGATCAACCAGTTTCCACCGTGCCCGCCTGCGCAGCGCGCGACGCCACGCAGCCAGCTTGGGCTGCCGCTCGACCGCCCGATTGCGCTGTACGTAGGCGTACTGGATCAGCGCAAGAATATCGAATGGCTGGCCGAGCAATGGATCCAGCACGACGCCTTCGGCAGCAACGGTTTGCTGCTGGCGGTAGGGCCGCAAAGTCGCGAGGATAGCGACGGCGCACTGCGTGGACGCCTGGCCGCACTCGCCCGGGCGCATCCTGACCGTTTTGCACTGCATGATTTTTCCACTGCTATCGGCCTCTATTATCAAAGTGCGGATGCGCTGGTGCTGCCCTCGCTCAAGGAAGGTCTGCCCAATGTAGTACTGGAAGCGATGGCCGCCGGACTGCCCTGCGTGGCGGCTCGCGCCAGCGGCAGCCGCGAGTTGATCAGCGAGGGCGAAACCGGTTTTACCTACGCCCAAGGCGACGTCGCGGAAATGGGCGAGGCGCTGCGGCGCTGCCTGTCGCCCGAGGGCATCGGTTTCGGCGCGCAAGCGCGCGAAGTGGCGCAGGCGCGTTACTCCATCCAGGCCGTCGCCACACGCTATCAAGCGCTTTACAAGCAATTACTCTGAATCTCCAGCACGCATGAGTGACTACACCCCCCGCTTTTCGTACAGGTTTGCCCCATGATCATTCGCGCCCGCGCTCCCCTGCGCCTAGGCTTGGCCGGCGGCGGCACCGACGTCTCACCCTATTGCGACCGCTATGGCGGACTGGTGCTGAATGCCACCATCGACAAATACGCCTACACCGTGTTGCAGCCGGGCGGCGAAGGCCTGCGCTTCACCGCCACCGACAAGCAGGAAAGCTGGCAGGGCGAAGCCGCGCCCGAGCTGCAGTTGGACGGGCGGCTCGACCTGCACAAAGGTGTCTACAACCGCATCGTGCGTGAATTCAACGGCGGCCAGCCGATGCCGTTGACCCTCACCACACACACCGACGCGCCACCCGGTTCTGGCCTCGGTTCATCGTCCACGCTGGTGGTGTCGATGATCAAGGCCTTCGTCGAATGGCTCAATCTGCCACTCGGCGAATACGACATCGCGCGGCTGGCCTTCGAAATCGAGCGTATCGACGTAGGCCTGTCGGGTGGCCGCCAGGATCAGTACGCTGCCACTTTTGGCGGCTTCAATTTCATGGAATTCCATCCGCAGGAGCGCGTGGTGGTCAATCCGCTGCGTATCAAAAACTGGATCATTTCCGAACTCGAAGCCTCGCTGCTGCTTTACTTCGGCGGCGTCTCGCGCGATTCGGCGCAGATCATCGACGAGCAAACCAAGAACGTGCAGCAGGACGACAACAGCGCGATTGAAGCGATGCACGCCCTGAAACAGGAAGCCATCGCCATGAAAGAAAGCCTGCTCAAGGGCGATTTCGACGGTCTGGTGGATTCAATGCAAGCGGGCTGGGACGCCAAGAAACGCATGGCCAAATGCATTTCCAACCCGCGCATCGAAGAAAGCTACGAACTGGCCAAAGCGGCGGGAATGCGCGCTGGCAAGATATCCGGCGCAGGCGGCGGCGGCTTCATGATGCTGCTGGTCGATCCGGTGCGGCGCATGGACGTAATGCGCGCGCTCGCGACCACTCAGGGCCAGGTTTACAACTGTCATTTCACCGAAATTGGAACACAAGGATGGAAGATTTATTAATCCCGGCGATTGCCGGGCAACTGCGCGAAACCGCCGCCAATCTGCAAGCGATGAGCGCGGACGCCGCCCTGCACGCAGCCATCGCCACGGTCGCCGCTGCCTGCATTGCGGCGCTGCGCCAGGGCAACAAGCTCTTGTTTGCGGGCAACGGCGGCAGCGCGTCCGATGCCCAGCATCTAGCGGGCGAACTCATCAGTCGCTTTCACTACGACCGCCCCGGACTGCCTGCACTTTCGCTGTCCACCGACACCTCGGTGCTCACCGCCATCGGTAACGATTACGGTTACGAGCATCTATTCGCGCGCCAGATCGAAGCGCTCGGCAACGTCGGTGATGTATTTGTCGGCATCTCCACGTCAGGCCGCTCGCCCAACATCGTCAAGGCGTTGCAAACCGCGCGCGCCAAGGGGCTGCTCACCGTCGGCCTGACCGGTCGCAGCGGCGGCCAGCTGCCGACGCTGTGCGATCACTGCCTGCAGGTGCCGTCAGACTCCACCCCGCGCATTCAGGAAGGCCATATCGCCATCGGCCACACCATTTGCCTGCTGATCGAGCAGCAACTGTTCCCGCGCGACGCGTAATGCAGGCCATCGTTCTGGCGGGCGGCCTCGGCACACGCTTGCGCAGCGTCGTCCCCGACCTGCCCAAACCGATGGCGCCGGTAGCAGGGCGTCCGTTTCTCAGCTTTGTGCTGGATCGTCTGGTGGATGCTGGATTCAGCCGCGCCGTGCTCGCCGTCGGCTATCGCTTCGAAGCCATCCGCGATTATTTTGGCGACGATTATCGCGGCCTGGCACTGGCGTATTCGGTCGAGTCTGCGCCGCTGGGAACCGGCGGCGCCATACGGCTGGCGGCGGATCAGATTACGCACCTGCCGGTTTTCATCCTCAACGGCGACACCTTTCTGGCGCTCGACTACGCAGCCATGCTCCAAGCCCACCAGCAGGCGTCGGCACAAATCAGCATGGCGGTCTGCCGCGTCCCCGACGTCGGGCGCTACGGCGCACTCGCACTGCAACATGATCGCGTGACCGGCTTTCTGGAAAAAGGCGGCAGCGGGGCGGGCGACATCAATGCCGGGGTGTATCTGTTGTCCGCTGACGTATTGCAGCAAATGCCCGCCGACACGGTATTTTCCTTCGAGCAGCAATTGCTGGTGCCGCGCGTGGGCGAGCTGCAGCCATTGGCTTTTCACACTGCGGGTCGCTTCATCGACATCGGCATCCCCGAAGATTTCGAACGCGCCCAGCAGCTGTTCGCTACGGCATGAACGCCCCCACATGATTGCGCGTAATAAGGCCTTGTTCCTCGACCGCGACGGCGTCATCAACGTCGAAAAACACTACGTCTACCGCATCGAGGATTTCGAGTTCATGCCCGGCATTTTCGATCTTTGCACGCAGGCGCAGGCACTGAACTATCGCCTGGTCGTCATCACCAACCAGGCCGGCATCGCGCGCGGTTACTACAGCGAGGCCGATTTCCAGCGCCTCACCGACTGGATGCTAGGCGAATTCCGGGCACGCGGCATCATGATCGATCGCGTCTATCACTGCCCCCATCACCCAACCGCAGGCGTCGGCGAATACCGGCGCGACTCCTTCGACCGCAAACCCAATCCGGGCATGATCCTGCAGGCTCAAAGGGATTTCGATCTCGACCTGACCCACTGCGTGCTGATCGGCGACATGGACACGGACATCGCGGCGGGGCGCGCCGCCGGCGTGGGCCACCTACTGAAGCTATCGAATGAGATTGGGTACAAAAATGCCGGCCCAACGGCACAAACCCATTGGGTCAGCAATTTGCAGGCAGCCAAAAAATGGGTCAGCGATTTAGAATCAATTTCCGGATAAACGCCGCCCGTTGATCCGAGGTAAACCGGGAAATGATCCGCTTCCTGCTGGCCACACCCATGGCTTGCGCTTCCCCCGGGTTGGACAACAAACGGGCCAGCGCAATCTCGACCTCGCCGACGCGCTCGCCGTCGACCCGCAGCCCGGTCACCCCAGCCTCCACCGCTGACCCGGTGCCGCCGGCCAGACCGGCGATCACCGGTTTACTGCAAGCACCCGCCTCGAGAAATACCAGACCGAAGCCTTCGGTATCGCCGTCGATATCGCGATTAGGCATAGCGAACAGATCGCAGGCGTTGTACCAGCGCGGGAGTTCCTCGGCATCGACATGCCCCAGCAGGTGCAGGCGATCGCTGCCCTCTATCTCCTTCGCAATTGTCTGAAGATAGTCCCAGTCCTCGCCGATGCCGATCAACGCGTAATGCACATCCAGCCCTTGTGCCACCAGACCTGGCAACGCCCGGATAACCTGGTCGAACCCCTTGCGTCGTTGCAAGCGCCCAACTGAAAGGATAAGGCGTTGCTGCGCGCCAATCCCAATGCGCCGCCGCAGATCTTCAAAGGGCAGCCCCGGTCGCATCCGTTCCACGTCGACAGTGGGATAGGTCATGGCGATGCGCTCGGGTGCCACGCCAATCAAGGAAACCAGCGTGTCGCGGGTGAAATCGCTGTTCGACAGTACCCAATCGGCGTGCCGCAGGGCAAAGCACATAGCCTGGAATTTTCGGCCGCGCCCCCAGCCGGTCAACTCCTCACCGTGGGCGTAGATCAGCACCTGACATCCCATGAGGCGCCCCACCGCCCACGCCACGATGCCTTCAGGCAAGGCGCGCCCGGCGAGAACCGCGACAAAACGGTGCCTCATGGCCAGACCGAGCGATCTGAAAAACAATTTCGAATAGATCACGAGGGATTCGGGTTTGAGCCAGGGGCTGCGCTTCAGCTTCAAACGGTAGATGCTGTTGGGATGACTGGTATCGAATTCGGCCGCGCCGGGCACGTCTGCGGTGACGATGTGCACAGCCTTGCCGCCCAGCCTGCGGAAATCGTCGTCAAACGAAACCGCCGTCCCACCCTTGGTGGGCAGGAACAGTTCGGTAATCATCAACAAGGGCATGGCACGCGCTGACTTCATGCGGATACCGCTTGTGTCTGCATAGTAGTGGAGTTGATCATCGCTCCGGCTCGGGGGGGCAAAAGCGACACCATGGATTGGATGGCGATCCGATCTTGGACGCGGTGGCCGGGACAGCTTCGCTTGCGGGTTTCACCGCTGCGGAATTCGCATTCGCGGGCGGCGACGCAACCGGTTCCGTGGCCTCGCCGCTCTGGGCCTGCTCGGTCGGAATGGCGGCGGGCGCGGCGGGCTTTGCCGCTTCCGCCGGCGGGAGGGGCTGCGACAAGGGCTGGGGATAGGGAAGCGTACCGCCCGCCTTCCCGTACAAACGCTGCATCGCCGTGCTGTCGGGATTGTGGCGCACACCGTCGGTCGCCACTTCAAGCGCTTTGTTCTTCTGGTTTAGCTTGAGGTAATGATCGACTGTCAGCGAATACGCGCGCGTCAACCGGGGATTCATTTCTATCGCCTTCTGTAGATCCGCAATCGCCGCAGCGTCCTGCTTCATCAGGCTGTTGGCCAGACCGCGATTCATGAAAACCTCGGGCAGCAGGCTGCCTGAGGGACTGGCACGGCTCGCAATGTAATTGAGGTTACCCATGGCGCTTTGCAGATTAAATTTCTTGTCGCGCGTGCTAGCCGCATTGTAGTAGCGGTTGAGGTAGCCGATGCCCTCGCAATAGTGGTGGACATGCGTATAGTCCGACCCCAGAACGCCCGACCAGTAATCGACCTGTGACGGCGCCTTGTGCAGCCTCGCTGCGCAATACGGCGGCATCGCCTTGATCTCGCTCTCCGTCCATTGGCTGGCCGCGTTCGCAGTGGCGGCAAGACCCGCCAGGCTCAGCATCAGCATTTTCAAACAGCCGCGCATTCCCTCTCCCTCAATTTCCAGTTTGACTTCCATTGCCTCGCTTGCTCACAACTGGCCATCGCTTCATTCGACCACGCCGTCAAACGCCCGCCGCATCCAAGCAAGACTCATGAGCGAGCCGATAGTGACAACACCAGCGGCTGCAAGCCCCGCAATACCCATGCCAGCCCCGTCAGCCGCGACAGCCGCCAGAAGCCGCGCAACGCCCGCATCCGCACCAGCCAGGCGTGCAGACGGGGGGCGAAACGCTGCTCGACCCACACCGGGTCATTCCGGCGCAGGGCGCAACCGAGCTCCTCAGTGGACAGAAAACGCAGCGCCGGATTCTGACCGAGGCTCATGGCAAACAGCCTGTCGATTTCTTTCGCAGCGTCTGCTGCCACTGCCGGGTCGCCGATAAAATTGCTGCGATGGGTTTCGAGCAAGCACGCACGCCCCTGCCCGCTCACTCTATGCAGTGCGGCCAGCGCCCGCTCCGCGCGATGTCCACGCTCCGGTTCGAAGTAGTCACCGCGCACAATATATGTCACCCCGGCGCCGCGCTGTCCTGTCCGGAAAGGCCCGCTGTCGCAATTCGGCAGGCCGGTCGCGTCGCGGCAGGCGCTGCGCAAACCCGGCGTGACCACGAACTCGACCCCAGCCCTGGCCCATTCGCGTTCCACCTCTGCAGTCCAGACGAAGGTAGGCGGCACCGCCACCCGCGGCATTTCGCCGAAGACCCGGCCGAACAGACGCACCTCCTCAGCGACCGCTGCCGCCACAGCATCCTCCGCCAGCGGACGCGAGGGCAGCACCGACGCATCCACCCAACGGCTCTGCAGGTGGGGGGGCAGCGTCTCGGTTGCGGCCGGTGACGGTTCCCTCAACCAGGCCTGCACCGCAGGATCAGTCACGGCCATCAGGCCGCCCGGCCAGTAATGCTCCAGTCCGTGCAGCTGCAGGGCAAACACCCCGGCCGCCCGACCGCGCGCGATCGCCTTCCGCACTGACTCGAACAGCGGATCATCCAACAGGCGCCGATGATAGTGACCATCCCGTTCGATCGCAGCACCATCCGGCACCGCCAGCACCAATGCCAGCGTCATCACCGGATGGCGGCCGGCCATATCCCGGTGGCGCGTCAGCAGGTCGGCCAATTCCTGCAGGGCCACCGCCTGCGCCGCGACGGGCCCGGCACCCCAGTCATCGCTCTCGATGATCATCACCGGATGGCGCAGCACCGGCTCCCGCCAGATCGCCCGCAAATCGCGACCGAAAAAAAGCAGCACGCCCACAACCAGAAGCAGCCACGACAAGGGCAACAGCCATACGCCGTTCATATCTGCCCGCCCCTGCACAAATGATCATCACCCATCAACTCAAATCGCATCTGTCATTACCGTCGCCATTTCCGCCCCTACGCGGGCTGCCACCCTGCCTGCATGGCCATGATAATGGACAAGGACGGCAACGCGCGGTTTGCGCCCCAACTGTTTACGTCAGCGCATATCGGCAAGCATTTTGCTTAACTGGATTTGTCCGTTGCACGCGGTTCAAACCCGTTCCGGCACCCTGCTGAGTACCAGGCTCCTCCGTAGAATTCGTGACAAAGCTGCAAGCCCGTTAATATCGCATTTAATTATCCCGCATCACTCAAGAAGCACGACACTATGGATGGCATTTTTGGCTGGTTGGGCAATCACGGCGCGCACCAAGACCTGATTCGGCTCATGGGGAACGCTGCGCATTTTTCGCCAGACTCCCTGTTGCGCGAACACAGCAGCCAGGTGCTGGGGGTGGCGGGGGTCTCGCGCTTCGCCAAGGCCGTGATTCATGTTGAAAACGGGCTCGCCACCGCCCTGTACGGACGACCGCACTTCCTCGACGACGAATTGGCTTTCATCGCGCGCGACCAGAATGCCGCCGTTGCGCTGGCGCATGGCTGGCTGCGTTTTGGCACGAAATTGCCGACACTGATGCACGGCAACTTTGCCATTGCCCTACTCGAACCGCTGAAGAAAATGGCCTTTCTGGCAATCGACCGCGTCGGCGCCGAACGCCTGTGTTACGCCAAAAAGAGCGGCCAGTTGGTGTTCGGTAGCAGTGCACAAAGCGTGGCCGCGCACCCTGCTGTCGGCAACATTATCGAGCCGCAGGCAATCTACGACTATCTCTATTTCCACGCCATCCCCGCGCCGCGTAGCCTGTATCAGGGCGTGCACAAGCTGCTGCCCGGCCAATGCGCCATACTGAAAAATGGCCATATCCATACGGAGTTTTACTGGCAGGCTGACTACACTCCGGTCAATACCGATTTCGACAGCCATCGACGCACCTTCCGCAACGTGCTGGACCAGGCCGTACGCGACGTCGACGGCCCGGCCACTGCGGCGTTCCTCTCGGGCGGCACCGACAGCTCCACCGTGGTCGGCACGCTGACCGCCGCGCGCGGTTCGGTGGTCGATACCTTTTCCATCGGTTTCGACGCTGCCGGTTTCGACGAAATGGAATACGCGCGCTGCGCCGTCGAGCGCTACCAATGCAATAGCCATGAGTACTATCTGAAGCCCGCCGATATCGTGACGGCGATTCCACTCATTGCATGTGCCTACGATGAACCCTTCGGCAACGAATCGGCGGTGCCCACCTATTTTTGCGCCAAAACCGCGCGCGAAGCCGGGTTCGAACAGATGCTGGCCGGCGATGGCGGTGACGAGATTTTTGGCGGCAATGCACGCTACGCCAAGCAAAAGCTGTTTGAAAACTACTTCCACCTGCCCGCAGCGATCCGGCGCGGCATCATCGAACCGATCGCGCACCTCCCAGGACTGTCCAACCGATTTCCGCTAACCAAACTAAAGAGCTATGTGCAACAGGCCAACGTCGGCTTGCCGCTGCGCCTGGAAAGTTACAACTTCCTGCACCGCACCCCGCTCGATCAAATTTTCGCAGGAGACTTCATCCACAGCGTCGACCCCTCGTCAACGGATGCGGCACTCACCGAAGCCTATGCGCGCACCAGTTCGGATCAATACATCAACCGCATGATGCATCTGGATATGAAATTCACCCTGGCCGACAACGACCTGCGCAAGGTCGGGACGATGACCGAGACGGCCGGCATCGAGGTCCGCTACCCGCTGCTCGACGACCGCATGGTCGCGTTCGCCAATCATCTACCGGTGGACTATCAGGTGCGCGGCCAGAAGCTGCGCTGGTTCTTCAAGGAAGCTCTGACTGACCTGCTTCCCGAAAAGATCATCAACAAGAGCAAGCACGGCTTCGGCCTGCCGTTCGGCGTATGGAGCATGCAATACGCCCCGCTCGGCGAGATCGTCGGCGACAGTCTGTCAGATTTCAAACGGCGCAGCTGGATCCAGCCGGCGTATCTCGACCACATGCTGGCTATGCAGCGCGGCCCGCACGCCAGCTACTACGGCGTGATGATCTGGGTGGTGATGATGCTGGAACGCTGGCTGCGCGAGAACGGCCACTGAAGCGGCCGCCGGGTCAAGGTTGGCGAACCCGGCCACCTAGACGCTCGACCACCTGCGAATTGTCGTCGACATAGCGCAGCAGGCCCTTCCTCAATGCCGCCTGGCGGTCCTGCAGCGTCGTCGCGATGAGGCGAACCCCGTAAGCGCCTGATTCGGTACGCCCGCCACATGGCCGGCCAAGCATTGAGGCCAGCATCAGATCGCCCAGCTCCTGCCGATAATGCGCCGGCTCCCAGAACCACTGCAATTGGTGCCGTTTGTCGCCCGGTGCGGGCGGACTTTCAGTTGAATAGCGGTCGAAGGCGTTGAAGTCCCACAGCGGCACCGCGTGTTCCGCCGCGATCACGGCCACCTGTTGCCGCCAAGTTTCAAACAGTGCCCAGTTTCCGGTCAGCTCGATTTGCGTCAGGTAATCGGCATGGTAGGGGTTGATGAACAAAACCACTTCAATGTTGTGATCTTTTGACCATTGCAGGAAACGCCGCAAGGCCTGCAATGGCAACGCTTGCTGGCCGTCGGCTCCGTGGATGCCGAGATTCCGGCGTTGCAGCCGTTCCCTGACCTCTCGGTTCTTCTGGCTGAACAGCACCGCTTGGCCTTCATTGCGGATGATCGGGCGGTAGTCGAGGCCGGGATTGAAGCCGTCTTCGCGCCGCGTGGCGGAATCGACATCGCGCTGCGCGGTAACGGTCTTGATCGAATCGCCCAGAGCTACCAGCGAAACCAGCCCGCTGAAACGGTCGTCCAGTTGCTGGAGGCTGAGCGGGAAGCCGAATCCCGTCCTCTGGTCGAGTCGGCCCGCATAATTTTTTTCCAGCCGTTCCCAGTCGATATTCCCTGTGGGCATGGTGCTGACGTCAACCAGAAAATCGAAAAAGTCGACGCCGAAAAAGATGCGCTGCGCCTGGCCACGCTCCGCCGCATGCTGTACGTAGCGCGTCTGCATGGCGATATCGGCACCTGGAATGCCACTGTTGAATACCGGTTGTTCGTCGGTGGTCCAGCAGGCGCTCTGTGGATCAATTCCCATCTCGGGCCGGGAGTTGCCACCGATGACCGTCCGGGCTTGGGCGCGTGCTGCCATGTAGGGCTTGGTCACCCGCACCCGTTCGGAAGCCGCGGGCTTACGTTCGTTAAAGCCGTCGATGCGGCGGGTGCCGAACAGGCCGTAAGGATCGACCAGATAGTTGAAGCCGGAACCGAGCAGGAAAACGAACAGGAAAATCGCGGCGAGGAGGCCCAGAAACCGTTTGTGGGATTGTTCGTCAACCATGGTTCAAAATTGAAAATACAGGAATTCGGAAATCCGGCTCATGGCGAAGACTGCCAGCGCGGCGGCCACCCCGGTGGCGACCGCCCAGGCAGCGCTCGGACGCCAGACCAGCACAGGGTAAAGCCGGTGCATGAGCCGGATCTCGTCATGTGCGTTGCCGTCGAGCTGCTGCAACGCGGGTTCAAAACGGCGCATGATCTGCTGCGTGTTCGGCATGGCCGTCACCACGATCAGCAGCAGTACGATCCATAGCCAGGTAAAAATGAACCGGGCGCCTCCGCCAAGGTAAGTGGTCAGACCAATACCGGCCAGCAGCTGCCATGCGTCGCCCAACTGCGCTGCAATCGCATTCGGCACGGCGGCGCCGTTCAAGCCGGCCATCCCGCGCAATATTTCGAGCGCAGCGTCAAAGCTGCTTGCACGAAAGAACACCCAGCCAATCACGACCGCCACGAACGTCGTCAGCCACGCCAACAATTTGCCGAACGGCCGGGGCAATAGCGGCTTGAGCCCCATCCGGGCCACAAGATGCTTCCAGGCATGGTTGACGCACAAGTAAAGCCCATGCAGGCCGCCCCATGCGAGAAAGGTCCACCCGGCGCCATGCCAGAGTCCTCCAAGCAACATGGTAAGCATCAGGTTGATGTAACGCCGCATGCTGCCCTTGCGGTTGCCGCCCAGCGCAAAATACAGATAGTCGCGCAGAAAACGTGAAAGAGTCATATGCCAACGCCGCCAGAACTCGATAATGTTGGTGGCTTTGTAGGGCGAATGAAAATTGAGCGGCAGTTTGATGCCGAACACCCGGGCGATGCCAATCGCCATGTCGGAATAAGCCGAGAAATCAAAATAAAGCTGGAAGGTATAGGCCAGCGCGCCACCCCAGGCCACAAAAAAAGTTAGGGCTTGTCCGCTGGCGGCGGCGTCGAATACGGGCGTGGAGTAGTCAGCAATGCCATCCGCCAGCACGGTTTTCTTGAACAGCCCCAGAATGAAGAGGGTCAGGCCGACCGAAATGTTCTCCAGATGCGGCCGGTAGGTCCGGGCCTGCGCAAACTGCGGCATCATTTCCTTGTGATGCAGTACCGGCCCTGCGATGAGATGAGGGAAAAAGGTCACAAACAATCCATAGTGAACAAAATTCCGTTCTTTGACCTCGCCGCGATAAGAGTCGACCAAAAAAGCAATCTGCGTAAAAGTAAAAAAGGAGATGCCGAGTGGCAGGATGATTTCCCCCAACTGCCACCCGGTATCGAGCAGCTGATTGACGTTGTCCAGGAAGAAATTGGCGTATTTATAGTAGGCAAGCAGCGCCAGATCAGCGCTGACGGCCGCAATCAGCAAACCCTTCGCCCGGGCCACTCTGCCCCGATGGACTTCGCGGGAGATGGCCGAGCCTGCCGCAAAGTTGAACAGGATGGAGCCGAGCAGCAGTCCAAGGTAAGCCGGATTCCACCAGCCATAGAAAAACAGCGACGCCGCGAACAACCATAGTGCAGCCAGAGCACGGTTGTAGCTGCCGAGCGCGAAAAATGCGGCCAGGGTGATCGGAAGATAGAGCAGCAGAAACGCGTAGGAATTGAACAGCATGATTTTAAATTATCGACCGTGCAACACGCCGCCCTACCCCGCTGCACGCCCGCCAGCCGGCATCCCGGCTGGCGGGCAGGTCTGGTATGGGCGCTACTTGCGCTGCCATGCTGGGGTATTCGACGGCCCGGGCGGCGTCAGGTCTGCAAGGACCGGCTGCGGCGCCTGTTTCAGCACCCCGGTAAATTTGGCGGCCAACACCAGAATCACCATGAGGTGATAGGGCAAATCAAAGTAGGCCATGCCGAGGAACGCTCCACCCGCGGCATAGCCGACCAGGCTGACCTGGATCATGGCCGCCAAGTCGGCGGCCCATTTCTTGTCGGGATCCGTCTTGCATCGACGGATGATCTGCTGGGCGCGGATCCACGCCAGCAGCCCCAGTAGCATGAACAGACCAAACCCTATGAAGCCGTGCTCGCCCATGACTTCAAAATAAATGCTGTGCACATCCCGGAAATCTCCTGGATCGGGCGCGTACTGCCTAAACATAGCCGGGATCCACATTTCGAATCCGCCGCCGGTGACCCGGTCTTTCGCCGTATTGAACGCGGTGTACCAGGCATTGATCCGCCCCTGCGCCGACTTGTCTTGCTGGTAGGTTTCGATTGTGCCCATGCGGTCGTACCATTCCTGCGGCATGACCGCGGCCATGATGGCAATCGCCACCGCCATGTAGAGGGCCGTAATGAACTTGTTGCGGCTCTTGATCCAGAGGAAAAACCCCATCGCGGCCATGGCGACCAGACCGCCGCGTGACTGGCTGCCGATCGCGGCAACGCCGGACAGTACCATCGCGCCTGCCAATCCCTTCCTGATCCATTTGCGTGTCTCCTGCAGGTGCAGATAGCGGATCAGCGGAATTGCCATCACCAACGCCAACGCGATTTCATTATTGCCTCCGATGAAGGTGCCGCCCGGGCCCTGCACCCGGTAGGCGCCGCCGTTGACGATGGTGAAGATGCCGCCCTTGACGCCGTAGAACCCGAGCGACAGCGCAATAACCCAGATCAGCCAATGCAGCTGCTTGCGCTCGGTGATAATGAGCACGGTGAGAAAAATCATCAGCTGTACCTTCCAGACCTTGTCCCACTGGAACCAGGCCCATACCGAATTCACCGCAAAGAAGGTGGTAAACAGCATCCAGCCGACAAAGATCAACAGCAAGACCGTTTCCCTCGTCCACAGCATCGGCTGCTTCTCCTTCGACTGCATGAAAGATAGGATGGTGACGACCCCGACGATCATGGCGAAAGGCATTTCGTAGGCGAATCCCCACGTCAGCCGGTGCGGGTTCATGTAGCCCAGCCACGACCACATTAGAATGCCCACCCAGGGTCGCTTGAAGATGAAGGGAATCAGGCTGAAAACCAGAATGGTGAGTGCCACATCCCTCATGGGCGATCCTCCTTTGCCTGCATGGCGCCGAACCAGCTGACGCGTCGCGGCAAGACCACACTGTCGAGCATGCCAGCGGCCAGCCGCGCTCCCAGCGCGCGCTCGTGCCGCAAGCCGCGATCCTTGACCTGGTACAGGCGCCCCATGCCGGGTTGCATCGCGCCCAGCGACTCCCCACGCGCCAGTCGCGCGATGGCCTCGACGTAAACTTCCGCGCTGTCGCGCACCGCACGCCAGAACAGTTCAAGTTCGCCATCCCCGGCCCGCACTTCCGGACAGACGTGCGCGATCAGGCAGCCAGTATCGATGCCGGAATCGATGTAATGTAGCGTACAGCCGACCTTTTCCGGTTCGCCGTTGTAGAGCGCCCAGAAGGTGCAATCGGCGCCGCGATATTCGGGCGACAAACCGCCGTGCAGGTTGACGATACCGAGCCGACCTTCCCTGAGGAGCGCGCCACGAATCAGCGACGTGCCGAACACGCAGATCAGGTCGGGCTTTAGATCACGCGCCAACTTGACCACTTCGGAATGATTGATGTGCGGAACCTCATGCACCAGTTCAGGGTATTCAAGCCGCTGCTCGCTGTGCGGGAAAAAAAACTTGGCTTCGGGGTTGCCGGTGTAGCGACGGCGGTCGCGTAACCATCGCCAGACCTTGCGAAAAAGATTGCCGGGCCGCAGCTTTTTCAGGGTTTTTTTCAGGTTCCACTCGCCTCCGGTTTCCTGCACGATGGCCAGCACTTCGCCGGCACGGCACAGGGCATTGGCGACGTACAGGTGGCGAGCGCTGCGCCCGCACAGAATCAAGAGCCGCAAACGGTTCATTGCGGCAGTCCCCTGGCCGCGGCTGGAACCGGGGGTACGGCGACATTGGCAATCTCCATGAGCAGCGCATCGGCAAAAAATTTAGCCGCCCAGTTGGGAAACTCGAAACGCGAATACGCGCCCCAGATCGGCGCCGAGCCGGGAATGGCGCCGCGCACGACGGCATCCTCGCTGTCCAGCTGCTGGGTGTGCTTGACGTAGGCAAGCGCCCGTCCGGCGGCATCGCGGTAGCTTTTGTCGCCGCTGATTTGCGCCAATCGCAGCCAGCACAGGGCCATTTGCGCTATCCCGGTCACGCACGCGTAATTCGCCGTCGGCGTCCAGCCGTCCCCGTAGGTTCCGGCCAGCCAGCCATCGCTGCGCTGTTTTGCCATCAGGCCACGCGCAGCACGTTCGGCTGCCTGAAGATAGCGCTCTTCGCCCAGCAGCACCGCCCCTTCGATGAAGCCGCGGATAGCGTAGGCGATGGTGTGGGTAAAAGGCGACTTGCCCGGCACAAAGGCATTGGTGGCAAACCAGCCGCTGGGGGTCTGCTGGGTGAGCGCCCAATCGAGGTTTCGCCGCGCCGCCGCAACAAAACCGGATTCGTTCGCAACCACGCCGAGGGCTCCCAGCGCCCAGATGGCGCGGGTGTTGTACACATGCGGCACGCCATTGTGTTCGAACCTGCGATAGCAGCCATCCTCATCCTGCTGCGTCACCAGCCAGCGGCCCGCGCGCAGACCGGCTTCCAGACAATCCTGCCGATTCAGCGAGGTGTAGCCCGCCACCAGGCCATGCAGGATCTGACCCTGATTGAAAATCACCGGATGACTGCCTGCCTCGCCAAAATGCCCGGGGAAAGCGCCATCCGCAGCCTGCAGGGACAACTCCCAGTCGATCATCCGCTGCGCGCGATCGATCAGTTCCGGTCGACTCAACTGGCCCGCCGCGGCGATGAAGGTCTCGATAATGTAGCCAGTGGTCTCGGGATAGCTCGGCAGCCAACCATCCTCAAAGCTCCAGCCGGCAGCGACCCCGCCGGCATCGGGCGCGTGCTGGCGCACGTCCTGAGCGCGGCACAGCCAGTCGATGGCGCCCCGCAAATGGGTGCGGTGATCCTGCTCACCCTGTTGCGCCACCCCGGCAATATCCCGGATCACCAGCCGAAGATGTCGCGTTTGCCAGGGTTTGTAACGGAAGGGGAGTTGCAGCAGTGAGGAAGGTTTCATGATCGATTCAGGTCAATTCAGTTTATGCCGCCGCCTGTTTCAGGCTCTCGGCCAGCGCCACGTGACTCACCACATAGCGATGCTTGCCGGACGCTTCGGGCGGGATGTCGTCCAGCATGCGCAGCTCGGGCTCGAACGTCTCGCCCAGACGAGCGCGCAAGCCGCTGATCACGGCGTTGCGCGACGCCTCGTTCCAGTGGGCGTCGGGCACGATCTGCACTTCCATGCGCGCAGGCGTGTGCTGGATGCACTTGAACTGCACCACTCCCGGTACCGCACGCAGCACGTAAATCACCGCCAGCGCATGCATCACGCGGCCATCCGTCGCCACCACAAAATCAGTCTGCCGCCCGCTGACGTCGGCAATCACATGCAGCCCTTGGCCACCCGTCGCCGCCTCGTTCGCCATCCGCATCACGTCACCTGTTCGATAACGGATGAAGGCCTGCGCTGCTGAAGTCAGGCCGGTGATCACGGCCTCCCCGGGCTCGCCCGGCGCGACCGGCCGGCCCTCCGCGTCAAGCACTTCGACGATGTGGCTCTCGCTCATCAGCAGCATCTGGCCACCCGGCGCCTCGTGCGCGGTGAAGCCGATGTCTCGGCTGCCGAATTCGTTCGCCACTGGCGCGCCAAACACCTGTGCGATCAGTTCGCGCTGGTGCGGATACAGCGGTTCGCCGGTGGTGCAGACCACACGCAAGCCGGGCAATTGCATCCGGCGTTGCCGCGCTTCGGCGTGCGCCGCCAGCAGCGCCACGCTCGATGCATAGCCGTACAGGCAGCGCGGCCGCCACGCCTGCAGGGCATCGAGATAGTCATCCATGCGCGCGGGCGACATGGCAAAGGCGTTCAGCACCAGTTGGTTCACCAGCCGGTCGCGCAGAGTCTTGATGCGGTCGGTCTTGTTCAGTTCCACTGGCGCCCCCCACAGGTATGCCTCCCGTTCACCCGGTTCGACGCCCCACCAGCGCCGCGCGCGCATGCGCCCCGCTGCATCAGACGCCTGGCGCGCGCGGCCGAAATGAAATATCAGCGGCTCGCCGCTGGAGCCGCCGGTGGTGTACGGAAACACGCCACCCGGCACCCCGCGCCAGACCAGCTGTTCGATATTTTCACGAGCGTCGCGTTTATTCATCGTCGGCAGGCGGACGAGGTCGGCCAGTGTCACGGTGCCCGCCTCCACCGCGCCCCCCAGCCCGGCTGCGCGCAACCGGGTGGCGTGCCACGGGCTATGCGCCAGCGCGACAGCCAGCAGTTGATTCAGACGCTGCCTCTGCACTGCTTCGATGCCCGCACGGGGCAGCCACTGGGTACGCTCGATTTCGTCCAGCAGCGCAAACGTGGGGCGCCGCATCGCCGTTTCCTGGGCGCGGTAAACGCTGCGGGCGAGCCAGGCGGGCAGCGACTTCATAGCCTTGCTCCCGCAGGCAACGCCACGAAACGCGCCAGCAGTTCGTCGCACAGCAGTGCCACCGCCGGCGCAATATCCGGCCGGCTGCGATGCTTGACCGAGCGTGCATGAATGCGCCGGGCGATCGTCGCGCCGCCGCTCTGCAAACCGAGAAAATCATAGGCCGCCGCAACGTCGCGTTGTGGGTACTGCACCATATCTTCGTAAAACACGACGCGCACGCGCGCATCGGCCGCCAAGCCCTGCTCGAAGTACAGGACATTGCGATAAAACCACATGATGGCGGCACCTTCCGCCTCACTGGCGTCGGCATGGTAGTAAGCCGCCAGCAGCTCGCGGGTAGCCTCCGACATGCCGCGGCCTCGCCAGTCGCTCGCATCGCCGCGCGCCAGTCGCTGCCATTGCGGCACGAAGTTGGGGAAGGACTTGATCGCCGAGTTGACGCTATCGCGCCAGTCGCGCACCACCCACAGGGTTTTCGCCGGCACGAATGTATCCATCAAAGCCTTGATCCGGTCCAGCTCGCAAAGGGCCTTGATCACGAACAGCGGCGCCGGGCACTGGCGGGCGAGTTGGCGAATCACGTCCAACTCGCGCATCTCGTAGCAATCGAAAGCACGCGGGTCGGTCTCATGGAATACCTGGGTGTACGGACTGGCGTCCAGCACGTCCATCAGCAGATTGGTGCCAGAACGCTGCATCCCGGCGACGAACACATGCTGGGCGAGCGGCTGCGCAAACAGGCGCTGGCGCAGGAATTTGCCTTGCCGCCAGGCAGCCCGGCGCAGCCGTTCGACCATGCCTCGGGCATCATGCCCGGTGGCCTCAGGCCTGGCGTTCATGGCTCAGCGACCGCCGAGGCTGCACGAAGCGCGGACGGCGCCCCGGCCAGCAACGGTTCGTAGGCATGTAACAACTGGGCCACGCGCCTGTCCCATTGATTCGCCCGCGCATAGTCGAGAATCGCGGCGCGATCCCAGCACTTGCCGAGGGCGTCGTCCAGCGCCCGGCTCAGGGCGGCGGCATCGCCAAACGGAACGATGCTGCCGAGTTCATCGCGGCACACCACTTCAGCATTGCCGCCGACATCGGTAGCGATCACCGGCAAGCCGCAGGCCATCGCTTCCAGGAACACGTTGGCCCAGCCCTCGTTGCGGGTGGCGAGCACAAACACGTCGGACGCGGACAGCGCCCACTTGAGTTCGTCCGGCGGCAGCGCACCGAGAAAATGCACACGCTCACCGAGTCCGAGGCGCGCCACCTGCGCGACAAGTTCGGCGCGATTATCGCCCTCGGGGCTGGCGCCGCCGACGATCACGTAGTGAAGATCGGGATGGCTCGCGCGCAGATCCGGCAGGCAATCGATGACGCGATGCATGCCCTTGCGCTCGACCAGCGCGCCCACCGAAACCAGAATTTTTGCCTGCTGCGGCAGGCGATACCTTGCGCGCGCCTCGGCACGGTCGACCGGGTGGAAACGTCCCGTATCGACCCCATTGCCGACCACCTCGATTTTTCCTGCCTGGGCGCCCAGTTCAAGTGCCAGGCGGCGCAGGGAGTCAGACACCGTGAACACGCGCGCCGCTGCGGTCAGGGTGCGCATCAGGTGCGGGCGTAGCGCGGGATTTTTGCTGTGCGGAACCTCGGTGCCGCGCAGGGTGACCGTCATCGGTAGCTTCAGCCAGCGCCCCAGGCGGGCAGCGGCCTCGCCATCGGGATAGGCGAAATGGGCGTCGATCAGCTGCGCGCCCTGATGCCGCAGACGACGCAGCAGGAAATAACTCGCCACGGCCATCGACCAGCCGTCGAATCGGCGCAGCACACCCGGGATAGCCAGATAACGCGGATGATAGACGCGGATGCCGTGCTGGAATTCCAGCACCGGCGCCTGCGGACGATAGCCCGGACGCAGCAGGCGGATCAACCCCTGCCCCGGAAACCAGGGTTGCGGCGAGACGACGGCCAGCGGCCGCCGGGCCGCGACGCGGAACATTCGCTCGCGGATGAATAACCCGGCGCCGGGACGCGCAGCGCTGGGAAATAGCGCGCTGAACACCACCAGATCGATGCGCGCCGGGACAGGAGCAGCCTCAGCCAAGCGCAGCCTCCATCCGGGGTTTGATCAGACCGCCGTACACACCGCGATAACGCGCCACGCTGGCAGCCCAGTTGCGCTCGCTTTCGACGAACTGACGGCCGTTGCGCTTCAGGCTGTCCCAGCCCGACTCGTATTTCAGCAAGCCCACCACCTTGCTGGCGAGATCGCCCGCCTGACCTGC